>Ga0208618_1000635_pt1 | contig 15488 bp, 15 predicted proteins | sample CryBogCBE18Jul08_FD_184585 | JGI IMG/M metagenome (GOLD analysis project Ga0208618, IMG submission 184585) | Freshwater microbial communities from Crystal Bog, Wisconsin, USA - CBE18Jul08 (SPAdes) | ecosystem: Environmental > Aquatic > Freshwater > Lake | place: Crystal Bog, Wisconsin, USA...
GAAAGGGCGTTCGAGGCGTAAATGTTTCCTGTGACTCCAAGAGTCGAAGCTCCTAGGGTTGCTCCACCGACTGCTATGTAACTCGAGGCTGTGACGTTTGTAGTAATTACTGAACTCAATACGTTCATTGTCGCTACATTGACCACATTCGAAAAGATGTAAGGGATTGTAAATGTATCGTAAAAAAAAGTTGTATTTGATACATTTGACGTGAACCCAGCGGCAAAGACGTTTGTGGTTGTCACAGCATTCGAGACGTAAATGTTTCCTCGAACATCCAGATTTGATGTCGGACTAGTTGTTCCTATCCCTACGAGACCATTATAAACAGAAAATGTATTATTTATTTTAAACTTGGGACCAAGTAAAAACACGAACGCTTGCTTTCCTGCAAAGTCTCCAACAAGAGCCGTGTTCCCGTCGGATGAAAGAGCGACTGAATACCCAAACGCACTCGTTCCACTTGGGTTTAATACAAAACCGCCGTCCCATGAACCGTTTGTGAATCGGAAAACAAACGCTTGCTTTCCTGCATAGTCCCCAACAAGAGCCGTGTTCCCGTCGGATGAAAGAGCGACTGAAACTCCAAAATAACTTGTTCCACTTGGGTTTAATACAAAACCGCCGTCCCATGAACCGTTTGTGAATCGGAAAACAAACGCTTTATTTCCTGTATAGTCCCCAACAAGAGCCGTGTTCCCGTCGGATGAGAAAGAGACTGAAACTCCAAACGCGCTCGTTCCACTTGGATTGAATTTATAAGGTGCTGCAGAATCATTAAAGTAAAACTGAGAACTCCCCGTAACTAAAAAGTTAGGATACGATGTCGTGTATGTATTTATTGATCGCGTAGTCAACGTTTGACCGCCTACAAACCTTGCTAGTGTATCTATTCCAATTGAATCTGTACTAGTTCCAGCGAATGAATAAGACGAAGTAACATTCGTGGTTGACACCGAGTTCGCAAAGACGTTTGTGGTTGTCACAGAGTTCGAGACATAGAGGTTTCCTCCAATTCCGACATTTGATGGATAATATATTCCATTTGGTACGTTAATCCATTGACCTCCTCCGCCAACATTAACATTGCTTGCTGATGTTATTCTTCCATATCTATCGACTGTTATTTGTGAAACATTACTACTTGACCCGTATGTTCCAGGAATAACACCGGTTGGTGGTAGATTCCCACCCAATGAGTTTGCTACTGAATATGACATCTAATGTAGTACTAGGAATTTTTTGCCTTCCAAAGACCATCTACAATATCCTTCTTCACCTTCCCTTGGTGAGCAACACCATATTTTCTTGCAAGGCGTACAAGTTCATCGCGTTTAAAACTCAGCAGCAGTTTCTTCCCCATGCGAACACGGCCACCTGGGCTCTTTTTTAATTGAAGAGGGAGTTTTCCAGCCTTTGTGGGACCTGCAGGCGTCTTGAAGAGTTTATTCAGACTGTACACATTTGTAAATTTTTTGGGGCTTGGTTTTGTCAATTTTGCAAATGCAAGAACATTTGTAGGTTTTTTACCAGTAATGTTCCCTGGAGCCTTTGTGAATTTCATTGGCCCAGATGGTTTCACCTGTTGAGCTGCTTTATATGCAGCTTTTGATGCAGGAGACATTTTCAAGTAGTTTGCAGCCGTCACTTTTACTCCCGGTACATTTTTAAGTGCAGCCACAGCCATAGTTGAAGCGTTCATGATCATTGCAAGTATTTTTTTTGTACTAGGCCCGTTATATGGCATAATAAGCCTTCCATCCTTTGATAAATTCTCTGGAGGAGGAAGAATAGAGTGTATTAGATCCAAAAGAATTGGATAGTTTCTCACATAGTTTCTCATGTCAATCAGAAATAACAATGCATCATATTGCTCTGGAGTATTTGCGCTAATTCCATTTTGTATAAAGTCTCCATTAAAAACCTCCTGACTTCCAATTGTCGGCGTCAAGACTGACATTCCAAAGTCTCCAATTGCAATACGCGGTCTTGCTCCAGTGTCATCAACAAAAATGTTTCCAGTATGAAGATCATTGTGACGAAACTTTGGATACGCCTGGTGAATTGCCAAAAGAGTACTTAAAACCTGACGAATAATGTCGACAAGTAATTCAAAAGTCAATCGAGGTTTCACTTTTTTCAGCCATTCCCTCAAATCCCCTCCGTGAAAATACTCGGTCATGATCGTCTTTTCATCCAGAAATGATTCATATCTGGGAATGTGCCTAGGAGACACTTTATAAAGAGCTTTTCCAATTTCAAACTCTGAGATTGCAATCTGAGATGTACGAAATGTCTTTATCGTTACTGGTATTTTTGCCTCTGGGTCTTTATGCCCTAAATATACAGTTCCCTGAGCTCCTTTTCCAATTTTTGCAATCCCAGGCGTAATTTTTTTAATTCCTTTTGTTACGTTATAAATTGTTCGAACAGGCCCGCCATTAAGTGCAAGACTTGTGAGGTTCGTTCCTGTACGTCCATTATTTGTAGCATTTTTATAGAACATCATATTTTACTATAAGGTGATATTTTTTCAGACATCTGCATCATCAATCACCTCCTCCTCGTCCTCCTCTACAGGCTCGGGCTGATCAAGGAATCCAAATCCCTTGAGCTTGTTTGTCGGTGCAAACATAATCTGCTGCAGGCGTACACTCAGACCAAACTTGTTGTCGATGAACCAAATCTGGTTAATCTCAATGATACTGAGTACACCCTGACCCTTCTCTAGAGAATCTGCAGTCAGCTCGATGAGCTTTCGGTTGGAATCATACGCCTCGGCGGTGAATGAACCAGACGGAGTCGTCATCATCTTGAGCTTCAGAGTCGGTGAATAGTCGCCCTTGCTCGGAGTCACAGACGACTTGAAGAGAGCCTCACGCATGACATCCTTCTTGTACTGCTTGCCAAGGCATGACACACAGTTTGAGTGAACAAAGTCTACAACCTTGTCATCGAGCTCCTTGAACTTCTCGGCAATCTCGGGGTTGTCCAGAGAAAGACTGAGAGAGTACGTTGTACGACCAGTGGTTCCATCTGTGAAACTGCTCATTCCGTACGGAGCACGGAGCTGAGGAAGCTGAAAGAGAAGCTTTGTGTTTCCAGCCCCATTTAGGTAGACAACCTTTCCACCCATTGTGTTCTTGCGGACTGCAGAGAAGGTGACGCTCGAGACATCAAAGTCAGAGATACGACGGACGTTGAAGCTTGCCATTTATTATATATGGGTCGTTTTGCTTTAACTTCGTAATACCGTGTCGACGCCGACTCTGAATTTTTATCGAAACCTATTATAAATGATGCTCCAGAAGAAGATTATCCCATTTGCCATGTTTGCTCTCATTGCCAGTCCCCAGGTTTTCCAGATTACCCGCAGCGTAGGCGGTAGCTGGATTGCATCAGCAGACGGTCTCCCAAAGATGGGTGGTCTGCTTTTACACGCACTCGTCTTTGTCATTCTGACACACATTCTGTGGAAGGCTGTGTACGGTCCTCGTAAGGATTCTCAGAGCTGCGGGTGCTCTGCTTAAAAAGGTGAAACACCATTAAATTAATGTACATCATATGCACTGTGAATGGCCCGCTTGGGCGGGCCCGGTGTCCCGTATGGGCCTACCGAAAGTAATTGCAGTTGCTGCGCAGAAAGAAGAACACTTGCAATTCTTCAAAGACAAGCGAATCGTGAAGGGATCAGGCCTGCACAATTCGTTCACTGGACATATCGAAAATTTGGACCACTCGTAATCCAGAGGACTCGAAAAGATGGTCTCCCTGGAATTTCACTTCCGTGTGTAATTTGCCGAAAGGCTATGGACAGAATCAGGCTCCCGTGGACTGCTCACGTTGATGACAAGTGGTACAAGAGTACAGATGACGACGTCCCGGAATCAAAACCAACAAACAAACAAAGAACCTATTTTAAAAGTCTTCGTCAAACCTGACTGAATCGCCAACTTCAGTCATGTGCTTTGAGTACTCACCAACTCTTTTTTCAAAGAAATTCGTCTTTCCTTCCAACGAGATGTTCTCCATCCAGTCGAAAGGGTTACGGTCTCCGTAGATGGCTGGCTCCCCAAGTTGTTTCATGAGCCTGTCTGCTACAAAACGAATGTACTGTTTCATTTCAGATGCATTCATACCAATCAGTTGACAAGGAATTGCATCAGTTATAAATTCATTTTCAATTGAAACTGCATCATCTATAATCATTCGAATCGTCTCTCCATCAACCTTCTCTTGAAGATGTGAGTACAACGTCACTGCAAACTCTTGATGAAGTCCCTCGTCCCGGCTTATGAGCTCATTACTAAATGACAACCCGGGCATAAGTCCCCTCTTCTTGAGCCAGAAGATTGCACAGAATGATCCGCTGAAAAAGACACCTTCGACACACGCAAATGCAACCAGCCTCTGGGCAAATGGGGAATCTGCCGCGAGCCATTTCATAGCCCACGCAGCCTTTCGTTTGACTGCAGGGACTGTTTCTATGGATCGAAGGAGGGTCATTTTTTCTTCAGAATCTTTTACGAGTTTGTCAATCATGAGCGAGTACGTCTCCCCGTGAATGGATTCATTGAAGCTCTGGTACGAGTAGAATGATCGAGCCTCTGGAATCTGAACCTGCTTTGAAAAATTAATGTCGATATTCTCCATTACAATTCCGTCACTTGCAGAAAAAAATGCAAGAACCATTTTTATAAAATGTTTTTCATCCGGCCGAAGATTGTCCCAATCCTTCAAGTCACCGGCAAGATCAATCTCCTCTACAGTCCAGAATGATCCAACCGCCTTTTTGTACAGAGACCACAAGTCGTGGTAGCGAATTGGAAAGGTTGTAAAACGCGCAAGGCTTTCTGTGAGGATGGGATCTGACATGATGTAATTACGCAGGTTTTTTTTATACTCGACTATTCTAATGGATATTCTAAAACGAACAGCCAACAGGATTAAACTGCACAAAATAGGCGGATCTGTTGTTCATCATTGTGCAATTCTGAAAAAGATTCTTCCAGGACATTCTCGAATTGTTCACGGCTATTGTGTATCCCCTGGTGAAATATGCGAGCATTACTGGGTTCAGACGGAGGATGGCCTGAATCTTGACATTGGGTATGCAGTTGCGTGCTTATTTTCACCAGAACTGGCAGAGTTGAAAATCTTTTTAACCGAGGATTTTCCAATGGAGCTCGAAAACGTTGAAGTTCTCAAGCAACCTGAAAATCAAAAGTTGTTTGAAATGTACGAAACAAATCCAGTCCTATTCTGGAAAGAGGCTCCAAAGGATGTAAGGACGTTTAGGTGATGAACATGGTTTTGAAATCAGAGACGTTTCTCCTACAAAATGGACAAACGGAAATTCCTCGGAGAGAACATTCCCTGCACATTACATGTCCACATGGATCGATGAATATTTTAACAGGCCTATCCAGACACAAAAAACACATGTAATTTGAAAGAATGTCGCACTCTCCACACAATTCAAAAACCTTTTTCATTCCAAGAAGACGCTCTGATTTTTCCTTGAGTTCTTTTGCAATTTCTGTAATCTTTTCATCCTCTTCAAATTGCTGAACAAGAGTTTTAATGTCTTGAACATATTTAATGTCATCATTTCCAAATTTATTTACAAATGTGTAGAGTAAACCCGCCTTGTCCTTTTTTGGCCCAAGCTTTGAATACCCCTCGATAACCTCAGTCAAGAGGTTGAGATATTGAATCTTGTGGTTTTCGAGTTGGGTAATCAAATCAGTCGGTTCATCCTTTGCTTCAAAAGTGTCAGTCTCCAGGACGTTTCTTAACCGAAGAAGTTTATCGTACGTACTCATCATTAGAAGACGGTCTTCATCGTCACCATCGTCTTCTAATGAAGTATAATTCATACTCATTTAATTTGTCATGTCTTTAATAAATGAGCAATGCAATTGATGTTAAAATTTCCATCTTGACATTTTTAGCTGTGCAGGCTGTTCGTCAGCTTGTCCTGGTCAATCAGCAATTTGGTAAAAAGATTGAGACACGTGCAGGTCAGGTTTCATCGTGGTTTACAATTGTTCTTTCATTAGCAGTTGTCGGACTCCTTTCACAAGGAGATCTTCAAATTTCACCCGAGGCTCGTTTTGCAGGTATGCTCGCAATTGTAGTAGGAGCTCTGGGAAGCGGTATTGCCATGGTGTACGACAAGGCTGCAAACAAAGAGACGGTTGAACCAGCTCGTCTGTGGTTTGGAATTGTTCACATTCTATTTGCATTTGCAGTTTTGTATTTTTTACTTCGCTAAGAGTGAACCACCGATTCCGCTGTCAATTGTGAATGAACGCTCCTGGTTACGGACAAAGCTCATGTCACCGCATGCACCACCTGGAGTCATGCTCTTGGTGTAGTAGGCAGAGTTTTTGTTGAATCCACTTGGAGTGCAGTCAAGACCATATTTTAACCCAAAAAGGCCGCCAGGTTCTCCGGCACTAGATGTAGTCGAAAGATCACGCATCATACTCACACCCCCGCGACGCATAAACAGAAAGACGAGAATTGCGAGGACTACAATTACTCCCATGCGCATAGAGGACTTCTTCATTTATTAGTAGCCCCGAAAATGATTTCGCGTCTAAAGGTTATGACTTCATTTCTTTAAGAATATTAATGGAACTCTTAAACGATTCAGCTCCTGTAACATTAACATTAGATGAAGGTGAGCAGCGCCTGATGGATGACATTTCCTTTTCTCCACCAGAAAAGTCTATTCCTGTACGCAGACCAGCACCCGCACGTAGGTCAGCACGGCCACCCCCTATGCAAGAGGCTGAGGGTCTGGAGATGTTTACAAATCCAGTGAAACGGACTGACATGGGTCCTTCTGGTCCAGAAGTGTGGGACGGAGGAGAGGAGGAGATGATTAACGACGAGCAGGAGCATCCAAATATGGGTGGAGGCGGCTCAAACATTCCATCAGAAGGATACAAGACGATTGAGGATGAAAAGGCGGACTTGCTCAACAAGATTGCCAGACTCGCAAAGAAGGGCCTGCACACATCCAACCGACTTTCATCCTACAGTGACATTGAAGAAATACGGACAGAGTACAAGCGTCTTACGTACGCAATTGAGGCTGAGCGCGCAATCAAGTTCCAGAAGCGGATGCTCGTTGCATGTGTCTCAGGTCTCGAGTTTCTGAACAAGCGGTTTGATCCATTTGATCTCCAGCTGGACGGGTGGTCTGAGAATGTCATGGAGAATCAGGATGACTATGATGGAGTCTTTGAGGAGCTGTACCAAAAGTACAATGCAAAGGTGAATGTAGCCCCAGAAGTGAAGCTCATTATGATGGTTGGCGGATCCGCAATGATGTTCCATCTGACAAACTCAATGTTCAAGTCTGCAATGCCAGACATTAACAAGATTATGAAGCAGAATCCAGACCTTGTGAAGAACATGGCCGAGGCTGTTCAGAGGACTGAGAAGCACGAGATGCGTGGACCCGGACTGGATCTCTCAGGCCTTATGGGTGGGATAATTGGTCCCCCACCACCAGTAGGAACACGTGAGCCTGGTCCTCGTGACGATGCAATCTCAGACATTGTCTCGGTTGATATGGGTTCTGATACAAAGGAGATTTCAGTAAAAAAGACTCGCAAGTCCAGTAAGAAGAAGGAGGTGACACTTTAATGTTTTGCAATAGTAAATGGATGAACCTCAGCCCATGATAATCACGGATGACCAAATTGCTTCAGTTGATTTTGGAGATATTCCCGCCAGTATACCAAATCGTGGCGGGAATAACCCAAATGGTAATTTTAATATTGTAATTGAGTAGTTAATGGGGATTAGTTACGCCCCTCTAGAAGAACCCCCAGTGAGGAAAAAATCACTCCCCAGAAAGCTCGACTTCGACATCAGAGGACCCGATGTCACCGAGTGTAATCACCTCATCCTCTTTTTCGTCTTTGGGTGCTTTCTTCTCACGTTTGTTGACTCTCTTAGGTAGAAGAAACCCAGGTTTCATCCCAGACTCGCTTGGAGTATTCTTTATGAAGCTCGATGGAGCCTTTGGTGGAGCTGGGACAAGTGTTGTAATTTGCCGGAGAACCATTTGCTTCTGCTGAGAATCCATAGTAGCCCACTGTTTCTTCAGGTGTGCCGAGTTTGGAAGAATGTTTTTTACTGCTGTTCGAATTTCAACTGGAAGATCCTTAAATTCTTGAAGATCCATGAATGACATTGTATTCTTTGGCCACGATTCAATGATGAAAAAAGACAAAAGACAGACGAGAGCAAGAGCGCTCACAGTTGCTGCTGACATTCTACTTGTATTAAACATTTACCTTTTGGGAATTCTTCCGCGCTCAAACTTGTCTGAAAACCTGCCGTTGTATAAAATAATAGCCTTTTTTTATACATTGAGTAAAATACAGACCACGAATCAACAATGTCAATAATCAGCGGGTTATTCATCTTCCCTGGTGTTTCTCTCATTATTCTCCCTACAGCCTGAACAACATCGGAATGAGGAGTTGCCAGAATCAAAGTGTCCAACACTGGAATGTCCAAACCTTCTTGTGCCATTGAATACGTTGCAATTATAACTCTGTGACGTGACGAGTGATCCAATTCTTGTTCGTTCATTCCCCCTATGTAGAGCTCTGAACCCTGAAGAGCCTCTTTCAACCAAAAACAATGCTCCCGACGGTCAGTCAGAATAAGTACCCGTCGACTTGGATCAAGGCCTGCGACGATGCTTTTAATTTTTTCATTCCTCTGGTCAAGTTCAGTCAACTTTGTAATCATTCCAGCCATGTTAATCTTTCCAAATCGTGAAACTGGGGGAGGCTGTCTGAATTCTGGATCATCATAGACTACAGTCTCGACACGTGTCGTCTTTTGGTTTTCACGCTGAACCCTGAAAAACTCTGGCCCCATGAACCAATAGAGAATACTCGTCAGACCATCTTTTCTATTTGGGGTTGCTGTCAGTCCCAAAGAATACTTGGGACACAATTTAAACATTGTCTGCGAAAATGCAGCCGCCCCAATGTGATGAGACTCGTCGACAATTACAAGACCGATTGAATCAAACGCCTTTGGATCATTCTCACGTGAACACAACGTCTGAATCATTGCAATGACAAAATCCTGTTCAATGTCGAAAACATCTTGTTGGACACGACCAATCGTAGACCCTGGACAAAACTGACCTATACGTTCCTTCCACTGATTTGCCAGAAATTCCTTGTGAACAATGACCATGGTTCTCACCTTTAATTCAGCTGCCAGTGCCAAGGCAACGGTCGTCTTGCCAAACCCAGCATCAAGTGATAGAACACCCCCTCCAACTGTCCGAAATGCATTCATCCCCGCCTGAAAGGCTTCATTTTGCCGTGTCGAGTCCCTCAGAGTTCCTTTAAACACAATGTTTGATGGAAGGCATTCAGATCGTTTGTCAATCAGGGCAGGGTCTCCATAGTATCTGGGAATGTACATAAATCCAGACTTTCCCTCCCTGTACACCTTGAACGAAGGTGGTCGAATCCCCATTGCATTTTCAATTGCTCTGACTGTCAGCTGACGTTTCAGGTCTGGATTCACGGGGATACATTTTCCATGGCGTGTCAGTGTGGACATATTCTTTTAAGAACGTAATACTCTAGACCGTCCCAGTAAACCTTTTTTATTTCAATGACAACCTTTGTCCCAGCAGGCATTTCTTGCACAGGGACGATGCCTTCTACTGTGCACCCAGAAACACGCCCGTACCTGAAGGGTACCTTGACGTGAAGAATGGTATCACCGACTTGAACATCAATGTACTTTCTTAGATTTGATTCAAAAAACGGCTTGATAATTATTCCCTCCATTAATAATAGATGGCAGACTTCCTTCTAGATGATGTCGGTGCAAACCCAGATTTGCCATTCTACAGACCAAGGGATTTTGCTTCACGTTTGGGACTTAGGAAGACGGAATTCTTTCGCACAACACACCCTGAAGAACCTCCTCACGTATCTAACCCAGCGGAAGCAAAACCTTTTAACGTATCTGAACCAGCCCCCCATCCTGCACCACCGCATCCTGAACCAAGAGAGCCCCTTAACGGAGAGAGACCACCAGAGGTTGAAGGCAGGACTGTTAACGATGACGGGAGTATAACTGTGACTAACAGAGAGGGCAAACAAGTTACAAAACCGTTTGGAGAAAGAGGAAACTCAACTACATCAAAACCAGAAGAAACTTTAGCTAAAGAGCCTGCAGACAGAAAAGCAGCAAATGAGAAGGATAGACAAAATATCATGGATAAAATTTCAAAAGGTCTTATGCTCATCCCCCTCCTTCTTCCTCTGGCTCTTCTTTTAGCTTCAGTTATCCAAGGAGAGGCTGATTGTGAAAATGTCAATTCACAGACTATGGATGTTACAAATGTCGTAAGTGCTGCATGGCCACAGGGTCTCCCTTCATGGGTTCCACAAAGTGGGACTACAAAATACGACATTGCATATTCACCGTGCACAAAAATTCTAGCAAATGATCTTTTAACATTTACAGATTCATCAAACACATTTCCAACTGGTCAATTTCCAATTGATTCAGTCCCTCAACCTTGCTATGTACGCATAGACTTTGGAAAAACACTTACGATTGATTCAAATGTTGCAAATGTTGCTACATTCACAGACAAGACATCGTGTGCAGATCGTATGGCGTACGCGGCTGGACAAGACGCAGGAATTGTTGCAAACGCAGCTGGTGAAGGTTTGTCAGGTGCTGTGTCTGGTTTGTTTGGAAATATAAATTTTGGAACAATTGGAATGATTTTATTGGCTATTGTTGCAGTTTATTTTGCAATTCAGTTTGCAAGACAAGTCATTTAAAATGAAAGTTTTAAAAAGTATGTATCTGGTACATAATCTAATGCATAACTCTGAACATTTGATGTCGTCGCTGTGTTACTCCCGTTTGAAAGTTTATATGTTGAAGTCAGAGTATTCATAGAAAATGCCACACAGTTTGATGTATTATTTGCTATACAATTACTTGAAGCAATTGTTACGTCTGTACCTGATAGCTCACTTCCAATCAATTGACTTGCAACATTACTATCATATACAAAATCTGTACCAAACGTCTGTTGTATAAATCCCCATTTTGGCAAGTTACTCGTTGTTTTTACGTAGGTATCGACATTAGCGGATGGAATCATTATATACGTTCCAAAGTCATCCTGGAGTTGTGTGCACTTTTTTAGTTGATTATCAAACATAAATCCATTACATCCGGGGGAATTTGTGCACCCCACGGAACACGTATTTGCAGTGGTTGATTTATCAGACGTTACAGATGAATTTGCAGTCAAAAATGGTTGATAACTTGGTAGATAATTGTAATAGACGGGATTAAATGTATTAATTATATTTGTAAACCACACAGGTCGTGAGGCGGGAGAATTCCACCATTTCACGACTGTGATTATACAGTAGATAACAATACCCATGATTACTGCAGAAATAGACACACTTGTGACACCTTGCCAGTTCACAGGCATTCGTTACTTTGTACTGAGAAAAAAACAATTGATATACTAGGGCATGGGAACAGCAACAAACATAGGATTTGTTGTACTCATCATATTCTTATTGTTCATAGGTGTACAATTACTTAACGTAACAAATTTACTTCAGCAGACAACAGACCAACAAGGCGGTACCACTACAAATCAAGGAGGTAATGGCTCTGGAGAAGTAGGTGGAACAGGAGGAACAGCCACTGGTGTTACAAATGCAGATGTTTGGCCATCCTGGGTCTATGACACATCTAACAGTGGACTTATTCAGGAAATTGAACTCATCATTCTTCTCCTTCTTGGAGAACTATCTAATTTAGAAGAAAAGAAACAAGAACTTGAAGATGAAGAAAAAAAGAAGGTTGAGGATGAAACTAGAAACAAAGAAGGGACTGAAAACGAAAATGAACACAAACGGTCTGCAATTGAAGAGTCTGAAGAGAAAATAAAAGACATTGAGCGCAAAATAGCAGAAAAAGAACATGAAATACGAGAAACACTAAATGAACACGAATCGATCGAAAGTGAGTTGGAACGAGCTAAAGCCAGTATCGAAGATGAACATGAAAAAATTAAAGAGTTGGAAGAAAAACTTGCAAATAATGAAGATCGTTTGAAACAAGCAATTGAAGATAAACAAAGACTACAAGATTCTCTTGAAACGGAAAAAGAACGATTCACGCAAGCAGTAGATGAAAGAGAAGGCTTCCTGAAAGAGTTACAAAAGGTTGAAGAGGCTAAAAGTAACCTAGATGCAGCTCAAGACGAATTAAACAAGGCTAAAGATGCTCTCGATGCAGAAAATCAACGCAGTGAACTCACCCTTGAAGAAAAGGAGAATTTACTGAAAGAATTACAAGATAAGCTTGAAAAAGCTAAAAATAATTTGGATGCGGCTCAACAACAAATAAAAGAGGCTCTGGAGTCTGAGCAAAAACGTCTAGGACTGGAAATTGAACAAAAAGAAAAGTCTCTCAGAGAGTTGCAAGAAAAACTGAAAGAGGTTCAGGAGTCTATAAACAAATCTAACGACGGAAAAGCAATCGAGGCTCTGCAGACGGCACAAAAACGCCTTGAATTGGAAATTCAACAAAAAGAAAAGGCTCTCAGAGATTTACAAGAAAACTCCAAGGAGGTGAGAGACAACCTGGCCTCGACCAAACAACAAATAAAAGAGGCTCTGGAGACGGCAACTAAACGCCTAGGACTGGAAATTGAACAAACAGAGAGGACTCTCCGAGAGTTTCAAGACAAGAAAGCCAAAACTGCTTCCGCTATAAAAAATAATAATGATCCACGGAGTTCTCGACCTCCACATGAAAATGCTCCTATTTCAAGTACACTTTCAAGACAAATTGCAGAGGGATCTGGTCCTAATCCAAAAAAGGTTGCAGAGCGTGTGCGATCTGTAGACGATCCTATTAAACCTCCATTTTTCAAACAAAGAGCTATGACAGCATTTGGGTCATACATTTCTGGTCCTCTTAGTAGGACGAGTGCATATAAAGCTCTTGTAAAAATTGACGAATTACAACACAGTCTATCTAAAAGATTTACTATAAATCCTGCAATTTATAAACGTTCAGCAAGAGTTCAGTCAGCTATTGCAGTTGGAGCAGAAAGTTTAATGACTGTAATGGATGAACTTACAATAGCAATGACATTTACAGATGCTTTTTACTTTGGAATGAATTTTCCAAGCGAAACAGACTTGATTTCTCCAGACACATTCAAGGATTTTTTCTTGCAGTCAGTGTACGCTCAAGCTGATTCTTTTAATGAATACAACTCTTTCATTTCACTTGATAATAAAAACAATATAGAAACATACGGGTATTCCCCTGTATCTAATAGCGCATATGCACAATATCCTATTGTGGCAGGTCCTCTAGACATTGCAGCTTATTATGATTTTAACGCAGATGGAACATGGACACTTTCTCAAAATACAGGTCTTCCTCCACAATACAAAGGAGACCCTTATTATAATCAGACCCGGGTTCAACTTGAAATTGACACTATCCGTGAACAAATTGTTAGAGACCAGACAAAACCATATTATGCTATTATCGATAGCGGTCTTCAAACTTTAGGGTCATCAATTGCATCTGTAATTGCAGATTCAAATTTGGTAATTAATGTATTAAATGGTATTTTGACAGCTACAGATCTTGACAGTCTTTACAGAACTGCGTATACAACTGTGTGTACAAAATATGGAGGAATAGTCTATGAAGACACATTCAAATATGGATGGCCATATATAGGAAGGCCTCGATTTCAATGTGGCTGGAAAGAAAAAGACTGCTCTACATGGAACTCGATGTGGTCAAAACAAACAGAACAATCAACCTCTGGAATTATAGGAAATTATGCAGAATGGTATGATCTCAGACAAGTTCAGACTCTACTGAGTCAGAGTTCAACAAATATAGCATACGATGGAGATCCTTGGTCAGTTACTAAAATTCCTTTAGACATTAGCAGAACAATTACATCCTACGGAACCAATACTTCTGCATGTTTAATTACAAACGCGGGGGGTCGTTCAATGTGCAATGCTCTCAATGGAGATTATAGTATACAAACTCATCAGTGTACTTTTACTCCTGAATATTGTCAGTCTTTAGGGACGTGTTTTGATCCTACAACAAAAACATGTACTCTTAAACCAGTTGCTGACCGTTTAGAAGCCATGTCATTCTTTTTTGGAACTGGGGGTCCCAGAGAATTTATAAAAATACATGGTTGTAAACTGGACTTTAATGATCCTGGAAACATTCTTGCAATAGGAACTCATGATGGAGCATTGATGTTGAAAGATGCAGTTATGAATGTGAAAAATTGGGGTCCAGGATTAAAGGCTTCATTTTCAGACCCTGCAAATGCAATGACTGTAGTTGCGTCGTTTGCAGGTTTAGCTTTGGTGGCTTCAGGGGGAGCTGGTGCCGCAGTTCTTGCCCCAGTTATAGTCTTGGCCGGTTTAGGAGCAGGTATTGCAGCTGCAGTTGAAGCAGGTATGGCAAAAAGAGAAGGTCAGTCACACCCTCCTTCAGAATCACAAGAATATTCAGTCGGAGGGTTGATTACTGGGTCAGATGGCCAAAAGTCTGCAAAAGCTGTTACATTTTTGAAAGGATGGGTAACAAAACCAATGAAAATACACAGAGATGGGCCTTTTATAACATCCCCCAGTCCTCTTCAGACACAGTCAATTCTAGGAGGTCTTGATAACCAAGTAGGGTATGTAATAAGAAAACCGTTTTTCGAAAACCCTGGAGGTGTATGGGATGGAAATGCAGTTGGGTATTCAGGTGTTGCAAATATAGCAAAAAAGTTTTGTTATACAGAAAATCCTCCAAAAATGCGCGCGGGTGCTAAAACAAGCGGACAACCTGGAACCGGGTGCGGAGATGGGACGAATGGGTGTTTGTGGTGCATAGATCAATTTCCTGGTGACAGATTTACAGATAAAGCATCAATAGGGACTTTGATGACTACAGATACAACATTTCTTGTCAGTAACATTTGGACAGATGGTTCAGAACCAGGGTTTCCTTTATACCCTGAAAATGCTAAACAATGCGATCTTACTGGCGGAGACAATCCATGGTATTATCAACTAGTGTATGATCCAGAAAAGATGGTTGGATACAACGATCCGTGCACATATAACAGTTCAACAGGTACGTCAAGTTGTACGGGTCCAGTTACTTTACCTAGTAATCTTTGGAACGATACAATTTTACTTACATATTTTTCTGAACAGACAGTCACAAGCATGCGACAATATTATTGCAATAAATTGCTCACAAGTGACTTGAATAAATCAAATTTTGTAGGAAATTCAAAGTGTTGGGGGTATCTGAATATAAAATTAAACAACTTTACAGTTTCTCCAATGTCTATACTTTCGTCAAGGGCGACTTAGGTTTTGAAT
>Ga0208618_1000637_pt1 | contig 15457 bp, 17 predicted proteins | sample CryBogCBE18Jul08_FD_184585 | JGI IMG/M metagenome (GOLD analysis project Ga0208618, IMG submission 184585) | Freshwater microbial communities from Crystal Bog, Wisconsin, USA - CBE18Jul08 (SPAdes) | ecosystem: Environmental > Aquatic > Freshwater > Lake | place: Crystal Bog, Wisconsin, USA...
TCAACTTTCGCCTTGCCGTCCTTGAAATAGAGCGAGAGTGGGACAAGGGTGAGTCCACCCTGCTTGATGATGCCAGCGATCTTGTCGATCTCCTTCTTGTGCATCAGCAATTTTCGATCACGACGTGGGGTGTGGTTGTTCCATGTCCCCTCTGTGTACTCAGGAATATGGACGTTACTTAGCCAGAGCTCGCCATGATTCATCATGGCGAAGCCGTCAATGAGCGAGGCACGCCCAGCACGAAGTGACTTCACCTCAGTGCCGGTAAGCATGATTCCGCACTCCCAGACATCTTCGATGAAATAGTCGTGGCGCGCGCTCTTATTTTGCGCAATTAACTTGCGGCCAATCTCTTTAACCATTTCATCACCTGCCTTTCGAGTAGTCAAATTCTTGCCTAGCAAAAATCCTATAAAGTTCACAATGCTGGATTAACCTCATTTTGAACTGGACGCAATCGTATCGTGAGTAGCCACGGCTCCATTGTGAATTTACGGGAACCATGGCTCCGGTGTGCATTAACAGGCGATGTGACTGCATTGAGAATTTACGTGAGCCACGGCTCCATTGAGAATTTACGTGAGCCACGGCTCCATTGTGAATTAACCGGTAAATGCCCTGAACAACTAAGTAGAGGCTTCTTTGCGCAACTGCCGGCCTACTTCTTCTTAGTCGAAGTCCCGTCATCCAATGCGACCAAGCCAGCCAAAATAGAAATTCCTTCTGAAATCTCTTTGTTCTCCGCGACTTTCAAATCGGGGGTAATGCCCACCTGATCGATAGCCCGACCCGACGGCAAGTGATACTGCCCAACGGTGATCTCTAATTGAGATCCATCGCTCAAAGTCGTGATCTCCTGAACGGTTCCTTTTCCAAAAGATTGATCGCCAATCACCACTGCCCGGTTTCTATCTTGAAGAGCCCCCGCAATTATCTCCGCCGAGCTCGCAGTCTTTCCATTAATTAGAACGACCATCGGTGCGGTATCCGGGTTGGAATTTGATGAACTCATCACCTGCGGATCTCCATCTTTACGGCTGTAAGAGACAACCACTCCGGGGCTTAAGAACTCTGAAGCCAGTGTCACCGCTTCACTTAACACTCCGCCTGGATTGTCGCGCAAATCGAGAATAACACCGCGGGTATGCGGATACTTCGCCAACGCCGTCGCAACATCATCTGCTGAATGAAGTGAGATCGCGGATACCTGGATGTACAAAGTTTTTGGAGCAATCTGTGAAGCTAGCACGTCACCGGTTAGCACAGATGCGCGAACGACCTTCTCGGAGATGCTGTTTCCGTTTCGACTTAAACCCAGGGTCACACTGGTATTTGGATTTCCCCGCAACTCTGCAATCGCATCGGCAACCGTGGCATCAGCAACATGCACTCCGTCGACCGTTAAAAGTTGATCCCCTACTTTTACTCCGGCGAGAGCAGCTGGTGAATTTGGTTGAACGCTTGCAATCTCTAACTGATAATTTGTATTGCGACGCAACCAAATTCCGATACCTGAATATCTTCCTTGCAAAGTGGCATCGAATGCTGTCGCCGTTGCGGGAGGAAAATAATTTGACCATCTATCTTTCGTCGCCTTAACAACCGCTTCGATGGCAGCGCGTTGCAAGAGAATCTCAGTTGGCGAATGCGGATCACCACTCGAAATTCGGGCAATTGCCTGATCTACAATTGATTGGGGATGCTGGTGCTCACTTGTCAGATACCCCGCGGCATAGCTAACAGATGCAATCAGTGTTGCAAGCGAAAGAACGAATGCAAGACGGGCTTTATTGATTCTTAATTTGCTCGCGGATCTAGCAGGGGTCTGTGCGTCGTCACGGGAGTCGCCATCCAGTCCAGTTACTCCAGAATCAGTTGAAATATCTGCATCTCCTGATCGGTTTGCATCTCCTGATCGGTTTTCATCCCGAGCGAGATCAGCGCCCTCGCCATGGCCATTCACTTCGTTCGTCACAATGCTCTTTCTCTCTTCATATTCATTTCGAGAAGCGCTTAAGGCGGATTATCAGACCTTGAGGTATTTGCGAAGTGTGAATACTGAAGAAAGGGCTGAGACGACAAAACCAACGAGCAGCAAGCCTGCCGATGCAACCCATACGTCAGTCCAGCGGAAGAATCGAGTAAAGGAGAGGAGCGGCGCCACCTTGGTATCCACTAGCGCCTTAAATCCTGCCAATAATCCCGTTGAAACTGCCCAGCCAAGGAGCGCTGAGATCAGTCCTTCGAGAAGGAAGGGAAGCTGGATCGAGAATGAAGATGCTCCAACAAGTTTCATGACGCCTGTTTCGCGGCGACGGCTGAAGGCAGCCAGACGCAATGTATTACTAATAAGAAGAGCCGCAGTAAGCACGCTGACAATTCCAATCAATAGCGCACCATCTCGAAGCACCCCAAGCAGTTTGAAGAACTTATCCAGAATTTGCCGCTGGTCTTGAACTGTATCGACTCCAGGACGGCCGGCAAACGCACTTTGAATAACGTTAAATTGCGTTGGATCTTTGAGCTTAACTCGAAAACTTTCAGGCAGTTGATCCGGAGTTACATTCTGCGCGATTGCTGATCCCTTAAATTGCTCTTGAAAATGTTGATAGGCCTGGGATTGGGATTCGTAATAAACGGTCTGGACTACCGGAAGTGATTGCAGATCGCTTTGAATCGAGGCACGCTGCGCTGCAGTTACTGGACCGCCGGAGCAAGAGGTGGATTGCGAGAGTGAACCGCAAAGGAAAACGGATACCTCAATCTTGTTGTACCAATAATCCTTCATGACACGTACTTGAGAATTCGCGAGAAATCCCACACCCAGGAGCGTGAGTGAGATTGCAACAGTAATGATGACGGCAAAAGTCATGGTGAGGTTTCTGCGTAGTCCGATTCGGACCTCGCTAAATACAAATCCTGCGCGCATCTTTACCTCTCCCCTGCCTGAATAAATCTTGCTCGCATCTCAAAATAATCTTTATTTATTTGAGAAAAATCTTTCTTCTCTCCAAAGCCAGGTTTATCTCGTTCACCGTAAGGAATGGAAATTAACACTTGCTCAGCCCGTATACCCATAGACACCGCGCACCTGATCGCGGATAACGTGACCGCTCTCCAATTCAATAACGCGCTTTCGCATCTGATCTACGATCCCCGCATCATGCGTTGCCATCACAACTGTGGTGCCTTCGCGGTTAATCCGATCCAAGAGCTTCATAATTCCAACGCTGGTTGCAGGGTCGAGGTTTCCAGTCGGTTCATCCGCAATCAAAATCATGGGGCGGCTGACATACGCGCGCGCAATTGCAACGCGTTGCTGTTCTCCACCGGAGAGTTCGCTCGGCTTACGATCGCCCTTCTCCTCTAGGCCAACCATCTCCAGCACCTCTGGAACTTCGCGATTAATCTCCTTCTGCGAATATCCGAGCACGTGGAGGGTGAATGCGACGTTCTCACTTACCGTCTTGTTTGGCAGTAGGCGGAAATCTTGGAAAACCGTTCCTACCTGGCGCCGGAGTTCCGGGACCTTGTGGTCAGCCAGCGTTCCCAGCTCCTTGCCAGCAACAATGATGTTTCCACTGGTTGGCTGCTCCTCACGGAGAACCAGGCGCAAAAAGGTGGACTTTCCTGAGCCAGATAGGCCAACTAGAAAGACGAACTCGCCCTTCTCGATCTCCAAATCAACTCGGTCGAGCGCCGCTCGCTCCTGTTTAGGATAAATCTTGGTGACGTTCTCAAATTTGATCACTTAAGACTCCTGGGATGTGGGCGACAGGTCGAGGTTACTTGGACAGTTTAGTTTGGCAGATGTCGGAAGTCGGGGAGATTGAGGTCAATCTGGCTGTGAAAAAGTGCATAAAGGTGGACAAATTAGGCGAAGCCGCTCACCCTTGAACTTGATTCGCTGGGCTATCCCTTGCTTCCGCTCACTCTTGAACTTGATTCGCTGGGCTATCCCTTGCTTCCGCTCATCCGCCAACGGATGCCCGCCTCGATAAATCCTTCGAGTTCGCCATCAAGTACAGCCGCTGGATTTCCAACTTCGTAATCCGTACGCAGGTCCTTCACCATTTGGTACGGCGCAAGAACATACGAGCGCATCTGATTTCCCCATGAACCGGAGTTATCACCTTTGAGTGCATCGATTCGGGCACGCTCTTCTTGGCGACGACGTTCCAAGAGCTTTGATTGCAAGACAGCCATTGCCGTCGCTTTGTTTTGAATCTGAGAGCGCTCGTTCTGGCAGGAGACAACAATTCCGGTTGGGATGTGAGTGATGCGAACCGCGGAGTCAGTGGTGTTTACACCTTGGCCACCTGGACCCGAGGAGCGATAGACATCGACGCGAATCTCTTTTTCATCAATATCAATGTGATCTGATTGCTCAACGACCGGCACTACTTCAACGCCCGCGAATGAGGTATGTCTGCGACTCTGTGAATCAAAGGGCGAGATTCTCACTAACCGATGGGTGCCCTGTTCCACAGAAAGTTTTCCATAAGCATATGGAGCGCTGACACGGAAGGTCGTCGACTTGATACCCGCTTCTTCGGCGTATGAGGTCTCGAGAACATCTACTTTGTAATCATTGCGCTCGCAGTAGCGCAGGTACATCCGACTTAACATTTCGGCCCAGTCCGCTGCCTCAACACCGCCAGCCTCTGATCGAATGGTCATCAAGGCATCGCGCTCGTCATATTGACCGCTCAAGAGAGTCTGAACTTCCAGTTCGCCAATGGCCTTGGTAACGCTATCGAGCTCTGCACCTGCCTCAGCAAGAGCCTTTTGATCCTTATCCTCTTCCGCCAGCTCAAGGAGTACAGGGATATCTTCTAATCGGCGGCGAATCGTTGTGATGCGATTGAGGGTGGATTGGACCCTCGAAAGTTTGCTCGTTACTACTTGAGCCTTCTCCGGATCGTCCCAAAGGTCTGGGGCGCTGGCTTCGGCTTCGAGCGAGATCGCATCGGCCTGTAATTTCGGAAGATCCAAGACCTTTTCGATGCTGACAAGAGTGGCATCTAACGCTTTCACTTCGAGAAGGTATTCGCGGGCCGCCATGGGTAAAGAGTAATGGTTTTAGCGCGGTGGTTTTAGCGAGGTGGCTACGATCGGACGAGCCGCTTCGCGCTGAAAACTTTAGGCCTACGTACTCGCTCAGCGCTTCTCTCTAAAAGGATTTACGAGCCTCTATCCCCTTATCCCACCAATAATCGAAGTGGCAGCGACGGTCACAGAAATATCTGTATTTCCTGCCGCATCTATTAGGGGAATTTTAATCAACGGAGTGAGTTCAACACTTAGAGTGGCCGTGACCTGATCATTAGAGCAGCTCCACGATTCAATCACAACCGAGCGTCCCCTTAAATTTGAAGTGGAAATTTCATCGCTAAATGAAATGAAGGATTTACCGCAGTCGATGGGGATTCGAAATTGTGAGCCATCTGCTCCCGAGTTATCCATCAAGATATTGCCCGAGTAATAGCGAGTTAGTGAAATTTGGTGCGCTGCCCGGGTGATGGCTACTTCACCAATTTCAATCAACTGGCGTTTGGCAAGAAAATTATCTGAAATATCAATAAGGGCGAGTGATGCCGTTAAAAGAATTGTGAAGAGACATAGCACCAGAATTATTAAACTCCCCCGGTCATCTGTTTCTTGATGCAAACTTTTCCTCTTCATCTCCAGGCATCCACAATTTGAATGTCACTCGCTGAAAAATAGGATTGCGGTATCGGGATAAAGCGAAGAAAACCGCCAAGTGATTGGTGGGAGCGTGTTATCGACGCGGTGACTTTGACCCGTGCATCCGGGGTCAAACATGGAGTCGCAGCGCATTCAACTGCAATTGTCGGCACTTCATTAATTCCATGGGGAATAAAGACTCGTTGCACAAAGACCTGAACAAGACTCTGCATTCTCGAAAATTCATTAGCGTCATCGGGGCTTGTAATGAAAGCCCTCGCACTCTGTCTTGCTAAGTTATGGAGGTCGCTATTAATCGACGAATTTTCATGTATTACTCCGAAATACAAAATAATTGGTACAAATAGGGGCAAGGCAAGGACGACAAATTCAACAATCGCACTTCCCTCGTCATCCCTAGAAAGTTTCACTCCTGGACGGCAATCCCAGTCGAGTTGAATGCATCGCCGCTTGGAAGAAGTGGAGTAATTCCAGGCAGTTTCACGGACCGCTCTCCCACCAATATCGAACCGCCCCCTGGTAACGGGAGCGCTATCAGGGGGCTAGTGAAAGTCGATTGGGGAGTTGGAAAAGCCGCAGAGTCGCTTGGGGTTCCACCAAAAGCTCGATAGGCCGTTGCCCCTTGAGTCACTTGATCGTAGGCACTTCGTGAATAGACGGCGATACCCACTTGCGTCACGGTTAAGAAGAGAATCATCAACGGGATGAGCGTGAGCGCGCTTTCAACACTTCCTTGATCATTTCCAACGGGAAAACCTCGCTGGTAATTCAGGAAACGAGTGCTCCTCTCATGAACGCGGAATCGATCGCTCGCGCATTCGACAGAACTTCGAGCACTCGCACTTCCTAAGAGAAATCGATCACTCGCCGGTTCGACTGAGAATCGAGTACTTCTCCGCATCAATTTCATCGAATTCCATTCATCGAATCCAGTGAATTCCGCAGAATCGATTCAATGCGAGGCGCTGCGAGTGTCCAGATTCCTGTCACAAGCCCGGTGGTCATCAGAACAACTAAAACCCATCCCGGCACATCTCCACGATCATTCTTTAAGGCGCCATGCATGCGGATTGATCTATCTAGAAATACTTCTTCAACGATTCCGAATTTAGCTTTAAGACCTTCTTTTTCCTTGAGGACTTCTACTAATTTATTCATTGCTGCTCCTTTTTGTTGGTTCTTGCACTCTGAGGATTCTTAATTGAAAGGCCCAGATCCTTCGCTCAGGTCTCTACATTGTTTTTTGATGACTTCACATCAATCGCTCTAGTACCCCACTCCATGCCCCAAAGCGATATAGGAAGGCCACAATGCAAATAGCACTGAGATCGGAAGAATCAGAAACACAACCGGAATCATGAGAGCGATCTCGGCCTTTCCTGCCGCAGCTAAGAGTCTGGCTCGCTCCTCGTTCCTCACCTCTTCGACTTGGCGGTTGACTACATCTATCAACGGAGATCCTCGCTCCACGGCAATCATGAGCGAATCACAGAATCGACGAACCATCGGTGATGAAACACGCACACTCAGCAGGTCGAGCGCCTGAGAGAAATTCACCCCTCCATGAATTTCAGATATGGCCTCTCGTAAGTGTCTCGAGAACTCACCTTCGGTTCGTCGACTGATGTGATCAAGAGCCGTGGCAGGGCTCAAGTTTCCCGCTAGCAGAATCGCAAAAAGCTCGACCACTAGCGGAAATTCCAATTCGATCTCACGTCGAGATTTCTTGCTAGCAGACTTCAAATTTGCCAATTCGACATTGGTGAGAACCTCGTGCCTAAATTCGAGCCACAGGGTATGACCGGCTATCGCCAACACCGGGAGCAAAGCTAAGAAAGCGAGAAGTAATTTCATCGCGCACTCCTGACATTAGGGACGAGCTTCATCGCGCACTCCTGGCACTCGGAACGCGATTCATCGCGTACTCCCAACACTCGGAACGAACTTCATCGCGCACTCGTTGACCCACCCGAACTTCATTTCTCGCTCCCCGCAAATATCCGCGGCACGGTAGGAATCCGCCCCACTCGCGACATCCACAGGTAAGCGACGCCACTAAGAACAACCCCCACGATCAAGATCAGGTTTCCAGAAGGAGTTTCAAATGCTTGAAGTGTGCTCGGCTGTGAGGAGAGAATTATCAAAAGTATCCAAGGAGCAATCGCTGCCACTATCGCGGAGTTCTTAACCCAGCCCAACTTCGCATTAATCTCACCACGAACCGCACTATCGCTTCGAATAAAGTCCCCCAACGTTCGAAGTGTTACTGCGGTATCGCGGCTCCCTGTCCCTCGCGCAAAATCCAGCACTTCACAGACTTGATCGGCAACTGGATTGTTAAATTCATGCTTAATGAGTGCAAATGCTTGAGTTATATCTCCGCCACTTTTTAAAATGATCCGACACTCTTTAAAGATTGGCCGTGAAATTTCTGGACCGCGATCAGCAAGTCCGGACAACGTTTCGGCAATCGAAAGTCCTGAACGCAGGCCAGAAATCATGTGGTCAAGAATTTCTGGCCATAGAGAAGCGAGGGCGGTTCTGCGGTGCTCCAGCTTCTGCTTCGCCCGAATCTTTGGCGCAGTGGAGGCAACGAAGGCGAACGGAACTGCCACAAGCGCCGAACCGAGGAGGAGAAATGCGAGAAGAAAACCAACGATCGCTGCGATAGCGATGTGTGATTTTCGCGCTCCCCCTGCACGTGTGACGCCTTTAGAGAGCGACGACTCCTCTGACTTCGCATCAACTAATGCTCGAATGCCGTTGCCGTTTGGAGATGATTGCTTAGCCGTCGCTCTGACTCCTCGAATACCAGTTATCCCCTTCACTGGGCCCACTCCAACTGCGGTGATTTAAATATCCGCCTTGGATCACCTAAACCCGATTCATACCTTCCGTTCAGATATGTAAAAAGCGGCTCGATCTCTGCTCTCTCATTCTCAATCCGCCCAGTCACGTGAGCGATTTCGACAATGCGACGCTCTCCACTCTCCCGAAGAATTGTTGTGTGGACGATCAAATCGATAGTCGCTGCAACTATGGGAGCAACAAACTGATACGAAATGTTCTCACCAGCGAGAAGCGGCAAAGTCTGTAATTTGGCGATTGCATCCCTCGCAGAATTTGCGTGAATGGTTGCCATACCTGGTAAACCAGAGTTCAGTGCAATTAATAGATCGAGAGCTTCGGCTTCGCGAATCTCACCCACAACGAGATGAGATGGTCTCATCCGCAGCGCCTCCTTGATGAGTTTGCGAAGTGGAATCTCGCCCTCTCCCTGTAGATTCGCCTGTCGAGTTTGCAGCGCAATGCAATCTGGAAGTTGAGGTTTCAATTCAAAAACTTCTTCAATGGTGATGACTCGGCTTGCATAAGGGGTCGCGCTCACCAGCGCGTTGAGCAAAGTTGTCTTTCCAGCCTGCGTTGAGCCGCTGACCAAGATGTTGAGTCCGGCGCGCACCGCGCTTGTTAAATACTCACCTATCTCCGATGTCATCACCCCCAGTCGAGCGAGGTCTTCGAGCGACTTTCCGCGAATCAAATGCTTTCGAATATTGACCGCCCAATGTTGCGCCGTCACATCCGGTATCGCCACGTGAAGTCGACTTCCATCAGGCAACCTCGCGTCCACAAATGGATGGGATAAATCCAGTCGGCGTCCTCCCCACATCAAGAGCCGTTCAACCAAATCTCGGATGTCTTGGGAGTTGAGAACTAAGTTGGTTAATTCGCTGACTCCAGCGCGTGCAATGAATATGCGGTGCGGTGAATTGATCCAGATCTCCTCAATCGTGGGATCTGCCATCAACCCGGCTAGCGGGCCAAATTCGTTCATTGATTCATTCACAGGCTCAGGAAACTCTAGGTAGCGCCAAGCAAGCGATGGGAACCAAATGGCCTGGGGATAACTAATTCATGTGGATAGTTATCAGACAGTGTCACATGGAGCGGATAGCCAAGGATTACTATCGGTAGGTGAAGAGAAAAACTGGATTTATTAAATTCGGAGCGATCGCTACAGCTTGCCTCGTTCTGCTCACCAGTTGCGGCGCCCCATCGGGAGACACCCGCCCTTCCGATAGCAATTTAGTAACTGGAATAAACCTCCTGGTATCAAATTTCGGATCGCACCATCCAAAATTAGTTAATTGGAAGACTGACGCCGTCAAAAAACAGCTGGCAACCAAGCTTCCAGTGGGAGTGGATACCGAAGCCGGGTGGTTACTCAAGTGGCCGAATCCAACTGATGGTGAATTATCTCAGGTGGTCGTCCCATGGACCTTGCTCGGTCAATACCCGAATTCTCCGCTGCCATATTTCAATCACTACAAAGGTGGCAAGTTAGTTCCACAAGCCACAAGCGTTGATTTAGTTTCTTCGATCATTGACACCGAAATGCAGGGAGATAAATATTTTGGTGCAGTCGTGGATATCCGAAGTTCAACCGTCAATCCACAATGGATTATCTTCACCACAGTCCCTTACCTACCTGTAACCGACATCGCCTACGGATTTGCTACCGTTAAAGGTAAGCAGTGGAGAGTCGTTGACTTCGGAACTGCACTTGTCGGTTGCGGAGTTACTCCCCTTAACGTTGAGAGCGAGTTCGGTTACACATGTCCTTAAAGAAGGCGCACCAACGGATCGTAATGTGGAGTTGGCATTGTGAAATTGGGTCAGTGAATTAACGTGATCTGGAATCATCTCAACCATGAGCGAGAGAAAAGTCTCTGGGAATCCACCATTCGCAGAAAGCTCTCCAAAAGTTCATTGCTCCTCACCTCTGGCATTGTTTTAGCCGCTACGGTGGGCTTAAGTGCATGTGGGGCCGCTGTTTACAATGAAAACTCTGGACTTCCAAATATCAAGCTCACACCTGGGCTAGTAAATCCCAACGTAACCCAAGCCAACATCAAGATCACGATATGTGTTTCCGGTTGGACAGCCACGGTGCGCCCTCCGGTCACGTACACAAATAAATTGAAGTACGACCAACTTCACTCTGGGTACAACCTTGACGGCGATCTCAACATGAAACATTATGAAGAAGACCATATCGTTCCGCTCGAGGTGGGCGGCAACCCTTCGAGCCCTCTCAATCTCTTCCCAGAACCGCGCTACATAAAGCTGAGTTCATATTTAAAGGATCAACTTGAAAACCAAATTCATCATTTAGTTTGTTCAGGGCAACTCTCTTTAAAAGCCGGGCAGGCAATTTTTCTTACCAATTGGGAGAAGGGTTATGCAAAGTACGTGGGGCCGCTCCCTTAAAGCTTGAATCCAAAAACTTCGGCGAGAGCTAATGCACTCTCCCTGCCATCGTGCCACTCTCGCGCATACTCAACGCCTGCTTGGGGATGAGGCCGCTCGATTGCAATTCGACGGATCTCCGATTCCAAAGTGTCTGGCGTGATGTTAATAATCGGAACTTCGCCGGCTTCTGCAGGGACATAACTCATGACGAGTCGACCGGCTGCCAGTGCCTCGATCGGAAATACGCCGATAACTCCAAGGAATTGATCAATCACTAAATCCGCCTGCGCCATTGCTGCCGGTACGTCGGCATGATTGAGCGTCTGTCCTGCGGCCAGATAACTGTGGTACGAGATCACACCTTCATCGCGAAGCTTGATGAGGATCGGTTCTATCAGATCCGCAGATTTGAGCCATGAACGACTTGGCAAAAAGAGAACCCGAAGCTTTGATTCTGAATCCGGAAAGATCGGCGATTCAATCGCCACTTTATTAAAGCGCTCAAAATCAATCATCACCGGCAGCCAATGGGCATCTGGGACATCAACCAGAAGGTCCTTCGTTGTTACAAAGATTGGAATTTTCTTCTCCCTAAGCAGGGGAAGCAGTGCCTGATTCTCTGCTGTTCGCTCACGCAGTTTCGCCAACTCTTCGCTCTCTTTGTGGAAAGGAGAGAAAGGATGACGGCTGGCGTGCGCTTGCGCATCGCGGATATCACTTCCGTGGAAGATCACGCCGTAGCGCTTGCCCATTAGATCCATTAATTCAAAGTCTTCGAGGACTTGATTTCGACCGTCCTTAGCGTTGAGGAGGCGAAAAATCGGGCGCAAAGATTCGAATAGGACAATCTCTTTAGTGCTCGCAACAAGATCTGCCAGCGCTTGTCTCCGATCGAAGGAGGTCCACTCGGTGCGGTTAAGCGCAATGTCAGTCGTGAACCACTCGTTAGCGATATCGGCAGAGATACGCAGCGATTCCGAGGGAAGGCCGAGTGAGGTTAACTTGCGACTCCACAGAGTGCCCTGATTTGCTGAGTTAGTAGGCCCGATGAGAAATGATGGCTTAACTCGAAAAGGAGATCGTAGGAAGATGGCCCAACTCCGACGGGTCGAGAGAAGGCGAAGTCTTGACTCACGCTTGAACTGGACGAACCAGATATCGAAAAGGGTGCGCTTCGCGTAGTAGTAGCGCCAGACTTTCCGAAGCAGACCAACAATTCTCTTCACAGAATTAGTATGTCACGAGGCACGGATATTCTTGGTAGTTAGAAGCCAACAGTAAACAGTGGGTGCCACCCTTAGTTTCTCAACATTTTTGCAATCGAGTTTCTTTCGATCTCCAAAGTTGGGATTCTGGATTTGCAAAGTTGAGATGCTCTCGCTCCCGCTAACCCTTAGCTTCGCGCACCGTTTCTCGCGGATAATCCTTTACTCGCTCATGCTCCTTACGGAGTTGTAGCTCGAAACTCTTTACCGCTTGGTCAAAGGCAGCAAGGTCGTTGAATGCTTGACCTTCTCCCCGGACAAATGGCCCACTCCCATGCGAAGAGAGTTTGACCAAGTGCGAGGTCTTGCCGAAGCGAGGATTTGATTCGTGGATGATCTCGACCTTTACCCCATCGAGAGTGACACCGAAACGTTGCAGCGTGTTTAGCTTATCTGTGGCGATGGAGCGAAAATCTTCTGCGAGAACAGCATTGCGGGAATGAAAGATGATCTCCATGAAAAGAAGTTACTCCCAATAATTAGCCCCCACAAGGGGAAGCGAGTTTTTCTTGCTATTAAATAACACAGTAAATGATGAGTATTTAGGCTAAATAAGTGGGAGACTTGAATTCTGCGCGGTGCGGCGGCTCTTCACTACCGTCCAATTCACCGATTGAATTCAAGCTCCTACTTATTCCTGGCTAGTCGCTTTTTATTCCTGGCTAGCTACTTTTTATTCCTGGCTAGCTACTTGCTCTTCTTGGTTCACTTTTACTTTCGTCTTTTAGTTACGCATTCCCTTTGATGCTCATACTTTTTTTTAGGTATTCGCACCAAGTTAGTGCAAGCGAGCAGTTAAGCGATAGCGTGAAGTCGACGCATCCGTACTTTCTTCATTGGTTTCGTGGCCCTCGTACCTTTCTTGGCTGATGTCTTTGCGCTTTTTACCTTCGCATTTTTAGCCTTGGAAGATTTTGCTACTAGGTTTTGTGCGACTGGCTTGCTTTCTGTTGCTGGCTTGCTTTCTGTTGCTGGCTTGCTTTCTGTTGCTGGCTTGCTTTCTGTTGCCGTTCCACTTCCAGTGAGCGCACCGGTTGCGACGCCACTTGCTACAGCAGATCCTGTTCCAAGGGAACCCGAAGCTGAACTGCTGGCCATAGATCCACCTTTAGCGGCACTCTCTTTCTTTGCGGACAATTTCTTAGAAACAGCAATCCCGGCGGCAGTGCCTGCGGCGACGGCTGCAGTTTGCGTACCTACTGCGGCAACTTTCTTAAGGCGAGATGTTCCACTCTTCACTGGTGCTTTCTTAGTCACGCTCTTTTTTGCGACTGCATTCTTTACAGTTGCTTTACGAACCGTTGACTTCTTTGTTCCAGCGACCTTACTCAAGGCACGCTTTGTTCCTACTTTCTTAGCTGGCACCTTCTTCGTTGATACTCGCTTAGATGGCACCTTTCTAGTCGTAGCGCTTTTGGATACCGCTCTCTTTGCAACCGCTTTTTTGGCGGGTACGCGCTTTGCGGTGACGCGCTTGGCTGGCGCCTTCTCTGCCGCAACGCGCTTTGCAGCCGTTCCAACTTTTGCCGCTCGAGCCGGTGATTTCGACAAACTCTTAGCGGGAGTTTTCGCGGCCGACTTCGCCACGCTCTTTGCAGCCGACTTCGCCACACCCTTTCCTGCCGCGCTCACCGCAAAGGCGGAGTTGCTCTGAGCAACAACGGGCAATACCAACGCCGAAGCGAGGGCAACGCTCACCGATCGTTTAAACCACTTCTTACTTATCCCCTTGGGGGAAACCTTCTTCTGGAGTACATCCATCTGGATTTTCACCTTTCTAAGTGACGGTCATAGTGACGGTCTGAGTTTTGGTTCTAGACGGCTGAAGCCGCCCGAATGTGGGGATTCTTCTGCGCAGCGCTCTGGCGCGGTCGGGCTCACACCGCCACCTGTGCATAGAAGGTGGCTTGGGATGGCACACTTACACCTATGCCCGTGAACGAAAATTTTGTCCCCAAGATTCAGGTTTTCGAACCTCACCGCGCTTCCCTGCCACCTCTAATCCCGTACATCAAGGAATTCTGGAGACGCCGCGTCTTCGCAACCGAGTTGGCCCGGTTTAGCGACAAGGCCGAATACCTCGATTCACGTTTGGGCAAGGTCTGGCTCGTACTCAACCCACTTTTGCTCGGATTCGTCTATTACCTTGTGGTCACGATTATTCGACCTGGTGGAACCCTTCCTGGCCTGACCCGCCTTGATCATCTCTTGATCGGTCTCTTTACCTTTTACTTCGCGCAAAATTGCGTCACCGCAGGAGCACTCTCCATCACCGCAGGTGGTCGCCTTATTCTGAACCAGGCATTTCCTCGCGCCCTTCTACCTTTCTCATGCGCGATTCAAGCCTTTCAACAATTCCTTCCAACTATTCCGGTTTATATCTTTGTTCTCGTCGCAGGAAAGTGGGCATACCCAACGACCATCCTCCCTGGCTGGAGTTGGAACTTCCTTTGGATTCCATTCATCTTGATCTGTACCGGGCTCACTGGATTTGGTTTGGCACTTGTCTTTGCAACGCTCAACGTCTATTTCCGCGACACCAATAAGTTGCTGACATACATCACCAGAATTTGGATGTATCTCTCCCCTGTTCTCTGGTTGCCAAATAGCTTGCGCGGAAACATGAAGATCTTGCTCTGGATTAACCCGCTTGGCCCCGTCCTCAACGCGACTTCTCGCGTCTGTGTAAGCGGTGAACACCTCAATAAATCCACAATTGCAGGATGTATTTTTTGGGCAGTTGCCTCCATCATGATCGGTGGATATTTCTTTATTTCAAGGGAGCGCGATTTTGCTATCCGTATCTAAGTCTCCATTGATCATGCCAGAAGATCTGGCGATCAAAATTGAGGACCTCTCCATTACCTACAAGGTAAGCCTTGAAGCCAAGCGCACGCTTAAGAATGCCGTCATGCGCGCCAGCTTGAAGCAGAAGGAGCGCACCCGCACTATCGAAGCGGTGAAGCATCTAACCTTGGATATCCCACATGGTTCTGTCGTTGGAATTGTCGGTTCTAATGGCGCCGGTAAATCCACATTGATGCGTTGTATCGCAGGAATTCTCTCCCCTACCGAGGGACGCGTCGTCGTCAATGGAAAGATTTCAACCCTTCTTGCACTGGGAGTTGGCTTTAATCCTGCTCTCTCGGGCCGCGACAACATCATCTTGGGTGGCCTGGCATCTGGACTCAACATGGATGAGATCAGCAATAAGACCGATGAGATTGCAG
>Ga0208618_1000638_pt1 | contig 15437 bp, 11 predicted proteins | sample CryBogCBE18Jul08_FD_184585 | JGI IMG/M metagenome (GOLD analysis project Ga0208618, IMG submission 184585) | Freshwater microbial communities from Crystal Bog, Wisconsin, USA - CBE18Jul08 (SPAdes) | ecosystem: Environmental > Aquatic > Freshwater > Lake | place: Crystal Bog, Wisconsin, USA...
GCCTGTGACTGTGGCCCCAACCTCTCAACAGATTTCCAACGCGACTGAGCGTGCTGAGAATCTTGATAACACGATGTGTACCGTGTGTCAGGAGACAGTGGCGAACGGTCTTCGACTCCGTCACTGCCGCCACTGTTTTCACAATGACTGTATCACCGAGTGGTTCACCCGCAGTGTTCATTGTCCGGTCTGTCGTGCCGATATTCGCGAGGCTTCGACGAGCACATCGTGAGGAGACCACATTTTCTGTTTGAGAATATGCGTAACTTCATATGAGAATTCAGTGGACAATGCGGTCACAGGCAATATATCGGATTCTCCATACTGCAAAAATTGAAAGATCCTGCGAACGTCGTGTTTGAATCTCTTTGCAAGGGCATTGACATCCTCTTTGGGAAACAGGGGTTGAAGGTCCGAAGGTTTCGGCGGAAAACAACGAAGAAGGTGAATACGCGGATTTGATTTCATAATGCGGGGAATCTCATTGCACGTCAAGATGACAGGTATTTTGCGTTCATCTCCCACCATCCACTCGGACAGTTTCCTCTGTGCATGAGGATCTGATCCATCGATCTCGTCCAAGATTAAACACATGGTTTTTTGATCACCTCGAATGAGGGATGAAATAGATCGTGTATGACGACAAGAATCAATGAGCTTTGTAACGTCTTCATGACTTCTCATAGATTGTGATGCGTTGATTTCAATCGGTTCAATTCCTTGGCTGCGAACGGATGCGAGGGCCATTGTTGTTTTTCCAATACCTGGAGGTCCGTAAAGAAGCATGACATCTGTGTAGGGTTTCTTACCTAAATAAATAGACAAGCGTTGCTTTACTTCAGTGTGTCCGACAACGTCATCTATAAATTCGGGTCTTTGTGTTTCGCTCCACATACTCCTACTTCGTCTACCCAGAGAAAATGCTTACTCGTCAAACAACAATGGAAGCGCCAAGGCATGTGCTCAGGGCACTTTTCCGAGATACACCGTTCCCACTGGTAGATCACCACATCTCTTCGTTTAATGCGATGCTTGAAACGTCAATTCCTACCTTCGTCAAAGTTTCAAATCCGTATCAACTTGAACTCGCAGATAAGCGGTATATTCGCGTATACATCGGTGGTAAGGAGGGGACTCTGATTTCGTTTGAACCACCCATGGACGAGCACGGTGGCCCCATTGTTCCTCATGCCTGCCGACTTGACAATAAGACGTATTCTCTTACGATCACCGCAACGGTTGTGATCGAATATGTGTTTCCCGAAGGAGCGACGGAGACCAAGACGTTTGAGAACATCAAGATTGGCGAGATCCCACTCATGCTTCGCAGTAAGCCCTGCTACTTGACTGCAATCGATGGCTACACGGTGGGCGAGTGTCAGTTTGAGTTGGGAGGTTACTTTATCATCGAGGGATCCGAGAAGGTTTTGATGACACAGGAGTTGCTGGGGAATAATATGTTTTATTCTGGAACCCGCAAGCGAACTGCAGAAGTGCTGAATGATGAGCTTAAGGGAGCCGAAGACGATGTTAAATTCACACCGGAGAAGGAAACGTATGTTGGCATTCGTTCCATCTCAGAGGACGGAAGTAAGGGCCCGTACTCTCACTTTCTCGTCCTGCCACCTGAGAATGAATACAATGACAATGACAACGTAAGCCTGGGGCGTAATCACCGTAACGCTGTGATCACTCTACCCGGGTTCATCAACCCTGTTCCCGTTATGAGTATTTTCTATTGTCTCGGGCTAACATCCGATAAGGAGATCTACGACACCACTCTTGCTGGTATACCGGATAGAGATCGCCTAGCATATGATGACATTTTTACTCAGTTGATCATTAGCCACGGAGCGATGCTCAAGTATCAGGAGAAGACGGACCTTCAACTCCTCGAGATGAATACGAAGCGGAAGTACAAGTCCGAAGTTATAGAGAACATCCATGAGCTTCTATTTCCTCACGTGGAAGGCGAGAACACAATGCGGCGCAAAGCGTATCTCCTTGGTCAGATGCTTCGTATGGCAATCGACGTGTCATTAGAACGCAAGAGTCCCTCGGACCGCGATAATATCCAGTTCAAGCGATTCACTCCGTCCGGTGGCCTCATGTTTCAGGAGTTCCGACGTATCTACCGCGAAATAGCACAAGACATGCTTCTTCGCATGGATCGTCGCATCCAATATGAGAAGAAGACGTATGAAGGACGAGCTCTTGCGAATTTGATTGAGCGCGAAACAATTGGATCGTATTGGAGACCGTATCAGCTTCTTAACCAGTTTTCCAAGTCTTTCAAGGGTCAGTGGGGAGGCCGTGATGGTATTTCACAGGAACTCAATCGCCTTTCGTACGTTGGATACCTATCTCAGCTTCGTCGCACAGTGCTTCAGATCAGTCCCGACATGAATACAGCTCCTCCTCGCCGGCTTTATGCTTCACAGTTTGGACTGACATGTCCCGTAGATTCTCCTGACGGTTCTGGCGTTGGTCACATCAAGTCGTTGGCCATTTTCGCAAAGGTATCGACTGCCTTTCCATCCGAAACCATCAAGACCAAACTCTTCGGGACGAGGCTAGTTCGTAAACTCGAAGATATTCTGCCAGGAACATGGATGCCGTACTGGACGCGTGTGTATGTGAACTCGGACCTTGTAGGCCTGTGCATCGGAAACACAGAGACTCTCGATAAGGCCCTCGTCGATGCTCGTCGTTCTGGAGAGTTCAGAGCCGACGTATCGCTGGGATGGAATCGACTTGCAAATGAGTATGTCATTCAGTGCGACGCGGGCCGACCCGTTCGTCCAGTCTACCGCGAGGCTGTCACGGTTGAAAAGGTATTGGCTGCTACCTCATGGACCGATCTGATGAAGCTTATGGATTTCGTGGACGCCCAAGAGTCTGACGTATCTCGGTTTTCACTGTCTCCGTTTCACCCCACTCTGCGTTCAGAGATTCACATGTCGTTCTGTATGTCACCGATTGCTAATCTTGTTCCCTTTTTGGATCACAATCCAGCCACGCGTAATGATTTTGCGATTGCCCAGCAGAAGCAGGCATGCTCGTGGTATCACACGAACTACAATAAGCGCTTCGATACGATTTCAAGTATCACGGTCAATCCGCAAAAACCCCTAAGCCATACGTGGATGTATCGCGAAATGATGGGTGCAGGTGGATGTATGCCCTACGGTGAGAATGCCCTGGTTGCCTTTACCGTGTATGGTGGTCATAATCAGGAAGACTCGATGATCCTGAATCACAGCTCCCTCAAGCGCGGTATGTTTCAGACCATGTACTATCACTCCTACGACATTCAAGAGCAGATGATCGATCCGAGTGTTCCGACCTATACGCAGTTTGGAAATCCGGTGACGAACCCCAAGTATCAAACTGTGAAACGCAAGGAGGATGTGAACTATGAGATGCTCGATGCGGATGGTATCATCAAGCTCAACTCGGTTGTCACAGACAAGACTGTATTGGTTGGCCTCATGACTCCGATCACAGACGAAGACGGAACCGAGAAGGGGTGGCGCGATGCGTCTGAGTTGCCGAAGCGCGGACAACATGGTCGGGTTGATGCGATCTACCACTATTCCATGCCTGGCGGTATTCGTGGTGTCAAGATTCGTATTGTCGAGGAACGCTACCCTGTCCCTGGCGACAAGATGGCCTCGCGTCATTCACAGAAGGGAACCGTGGGTCAGCTCATCGCAGAAGCGGATATGCCCTTTACGTCCAAGGGCGTTCGTCCCGATATCATCTTCAACCCTCACGGCATTCCGACTCGTATGACAATTGGACAATTCCTCGAAAGTATGAACAGCAAGTTGGGTCTCCGTCTTGGAACCTTCGTGGATGCTACCGCGTTTACGACATCCAGACGCATTCCTGACTTGAGAACTGAGATGATCCTTCGCGGTTTTGAACCCTATGGCCATGAGACCCTATACAACGGAATGACGGGTGAAATGATGGAGGCAGATATCTTCATGGGGCCTATCTACTACCAGAGGCTGAAGCACATGGTGGAAGACAAGATCAATTATCGCGCAACAGGTCCTAAGACTCTACTCACGCATCAGCCTCTGCATGGGCGGTCGAAGGGAGGTGGTCTGGCGATTGGTGAAATGGAGCGTGACGTCATGGTAGCTCATGGACTGTCTAAGTTTCTCCATGAGAGCTTCATGCATCGGTCGGATGGTGCTGAAATCCAGATAAACGGTGAAGGCCGTCTGGACACGAGCAAGAACACAATTCCAATGCCGTATGCGATGAGTCTCTTTGTCAAGGAACTCGAATCAACGCATATTGAGGTCACAATGAAAACTTAAAATACCATTCTCATACAAAAATGCTTCGGGCTCTAGTGATGGCACTTTGTGTCATAGTTGTCGGTAGTCACTCGGTTGCCCCCGCACCGTATCTACTGAGCACCTTTCGTGCCCCTCCATGTAGAACCACAGCAACTCCTATACGTTCTCCAACTCCGACTGAAATACATTCGAGCACTAAGACGCGCACGCAAACTATGTCGCCGTGCCCGACGCCGAAAATTCGACACACAACTTCGTCATCTGCACCTAGAACAGCTCTGCCGTAACGGAGATCGTCCAAAATGGATTTAGTTGGATCAGGATACTAAGTAGTACCCCCAACGCCAAAATGTCTTCTTCTTCTTCTCGTCTCCAGCATGAGTGCGACATCTCTCCTTCCTACTTCATGCTGACCAACCTGGGTCAGCTGCCCTGCAAGTCGTTCCCGCTTCTGTCGACAGACCTTAAGGGGTGGCAGACGGTTCGGCGCTGCATCAAGTCCTGCCGGCGGCAGCACTGCCGCTCGTGTGAGCGCGGGCTGTCTCGTCATGCGCGCCTCCGCACGGACGATGAGCTCGAGCAGGACGCCGATCTCTCTAACTGGGATAATGTGGAGCACTACGGTCGAGCCACCTACACCACGGCGAACACCTTCGAGCACAACGGCTCGCTCTTCGACATCGGGTCGCGCTTCTAAGCGCATCGGCGCATTCAACAAACACTTACTTATTTATTTTCATTTGTCTGACCATCGATTACGAGGTCTTCACCGTCATAGGTTCCGTTCTTAATCTCCTCGATGTCCTTTGTCAGCTGTTTCGAGATTGACTCATTTGTTTTTTCAAACACGTGGATCAGTGTCGCAAGAATATTCAGACCTGCGCCTACCCAGATCAGATCCTTCCGTTCATATCCTGCCGCAACTGTGGTGGTCAGAATACCCATCGACTGGACGATATGGAACAGATAGATCATGGACGTATTCGCAGCATTGAGACAACGTTTGCGCGATAGAAACCGTTCGAGATCATCCATCTCTTCTTTTTCCAATAAAGCCTTCACTCTGTCTGACGTCGCCATTGTATACTTGGACGCAAACTTTTACCGGCTTAAAGGTAAGGAGAGATGGATACAGTATCAAGGATGTCTGACCATATCTACGTAACAACTCGTAATGGTGTTCGCGAGCCAGTTTCGTTCGATCGTGTTCTCTCTCGCATTCAGAAGCTGGCGGACAAGCTGGACCACGTGAATCCTGATCTGGTGGCACAGAAGGTGTGTACACAGATTCATGACGGCATTAAGACTTCGCAGCTGGATGAGTTCGCAGCAGAGACGTGTGCCATGATGCAGGCACGTTATCACCCGAACTACGGTAAGTTGGCAGCACGGCTTGTCATTGACAATCACCAAAAGAACACCCCTGGGCGACTGATTGATTCGGCACAGGTGCTGTTTGACGAGGGCATTGCGTCAGAGTCGTATTACACTGTCGCACAGGACCCGGTGATTGAGACGATGATTGACTACACTCGTGACTTTATGTTTGACTACTTTGGGTTCAAGACACTCGAGCGCGGGTATCTCCTTCGTCGCAGTGATGATCGCGTGTGGGAGAGGCCGCAGCACATGTGGATGCGCGTTGCCATCCAGCTTCATGGCACAAGCATGGACAAGATCAAGGAGACGTATGATGCTCTGAGCCAGGGGTATTTTATCCACGCGACACCCACCCTGTTCAACGCGGGTACCAAACACCCTCAGCTCAGCTCTTGCTTTCTGGTCCAGATGCAGGACGATAGCATCAAGGGTATCTACGATACTCTGGGCGAGTGTGCTCAGATCAGTAAGTGGGCTGGTGGGATCGGTCTGTCCATTCATAATATCCGTGCTCGCGATTCGAAGATCAAGGGTACGAATGGTAAGTCTACGGGTATCGTGCCGATGCTGAAGGTGTTTAACGATACGGCGAAGTATGTGAACCAAGGAGGAAAGCGCAATGGGTCTTTTGCTATCTACATGGAACCTTGGCATGCGGATATTGAGGACTTCCTGCGTCTCCGTCTCAACACGGGCAGTGACGATGAGCGGGCTCGCGATCTGTTTTATGGCCTTTGGATTCCCGACCTCTTCATGCAGCGCGTGGAGCAGGATGCCTATTGGTCCATGTTCAGCCCCGACACCTGCCCTGGGCTCTCCGATTGCTGGGGAGACGAGTTTAACGAGCTCTACTGTGGATATGAGCGTAAGAACCTCGCCATGAAGGAGATGCCTGCCAAGAAGTTATGGCAGATGATAGTAGATGCTCAGATTCAGACTGGCGGACCTTACATGCTTTACAAGGATGCGTGTAACTCCAAGTCCAATCAACAGAACCTCGGAACCATCAAGTCAAGCAACCTTTGTGTTGCCCCAGAGACACTGGTTCTTACGGATGAGGGTCAGTTCCAGATTGAGGATATCTATGCCCGCGGAAGGCCGGTCCGTGTCTGGAATGGCGACGCATTCTCAGAAGTCACGGTCGCCAAGACCGGTGTGGATCAAGAGTTAGTTGATGTGGAACTGAGTGACGGTCGTGTGCTTACGTGCACGCCGTATCATAAGTTTCTTGTTTCGGAGGGATATGATGACAAGCGTTCGATTGCCAATTCCCTTCGAGTTGATGCGTCTGATCTCAAGCCCGGAATGAAGATCAAGAAGTCTGCATTGCCTACAATCACCGAGGATGTCAATCCCGATTTTGAGTATCCTTACACTCACGGGTTCTTCTGTGGCGATGGTACATACTCAAACGGACGCCCTTCGCTGTCGCTGTATGGAGAGAAGAAGAACCTGGTGAAACACCTCTCCGTTCGCACTATGACTGGCGTTGAGGATGCGTCTGGCCGTCTGAATACCCAGCTTCCTACTGGTCTTGAACCGAAGTTCAAAGTTCCTACGAATACATCCATCCGGTGCCGTCTCGAGTGGCTTGCCGGATATCTTGACGCCGATGGATCGGTATCTCGCAACGGAACCAACGAGAGCATCCAAGTCGCATCTGTTGAGTACGGGTTTCTGAAGGACGTTCAGTCTATGCTAGTGACGCTTGGAGTTCAGTCAAAGATCACTCAAGCTTTCCCTGAACGAAAGACGATGCTTCCCAACGGACACGGAGGATACGCAGAGTTTGACTGCAAGCCCCTGTGGAGGCTTCTCGTCTCCTCAACTGGACTCTATCACTTGTCCACTCTCGGGTTCAAGACTCACCGTCTCAAGTGGGTAGCCCGTATGCCCCAGCGGAATGCGGAACAGTTTGTCACGGTTTTACAAGTAGTTCGCAATGGGCGGCGCGACGACACGTATTGCTTCAACGAACCGATCAATCATGCCGGTATCTTCAACGGTATTCTCACAGGAAACTGTACCGAGATCATCGAGTATACATCGCCCGACGAGACGGCGGTCTGTAACCTCGGGTCTCTGGCTCTCCCCAAGTTCGTCCAGCGGAGTTACGCAGCAGACGGAGACTACCGGTTTAACTTTGAGGAGCTTCGCAAATATACTGCCATCCTCGCTCGGAATCTGGATGTTGTCATTGACAAGACGTACTACCCCACTGATAAGTGTGCCCGCTCCAACATGCGCCACCGCCCGATCGGAATCGGAATCCAGGGCCTCGCAGACGTCTTTGCGATGCTTCGTCTTCCCTGGACATCCGTTGCGGCGGCGAAACTGAATCGCGAGATCTTTGAGAATATCTACTTTGCCGCAGCGACGGCAAGTATGCTCGGGTCATCGTCGGACTATTGGCGAAGTGTTCATCTCAATTCTGACAATACGTATCCTTCTTTCAACGGTTCGCCAATGAGCAAGGGAAAGCTACAGTGTGACCTCTGGGAGCAGAAACCGATGACTACCTATCTCGACTGGGATAAGCTACGTAAGATGTGTCAGGGAGGAATGAGGAACTCCTTGCTGATTGCCCCGATGCCGACTGCATCTACATCGCAGATCCTGGGTAATAACGAGTGCTTTGAGCCCTTCACAACGAACATGTATACTCGTCGTGTTCTGTCGGGCGATTTCATTGTGGTCAATAAGTACCTTGTTGAGGATCTAGTTAGTCGCGGATTGTGGACGGCCGATATCCGCACCAACATCATTGCTGACAATGGATCGGTTGCAAATATACCCGGCATCCCCGATGAGATCCGCGAGCTGTATAAGACGGCGTGGGAGATTCCTCAAAAGACGTTGATTAATATGGCTGCCGATCGCGCTCCGTTTATTTGCCAGTCTCAGTCTCTCAACTTGTTCCTCGCCGAGCCAACTCCATCCAAGGTTTCGTCCATGCACTTTTATGCATGGAAGAAGGGATTGAAGACAGGCTGCTATTATCTCCGGACCAAGGCGGCTGCCAAGACTCAGCAATTTACTGTCGAGCCACCTAGCTGCGTTTCCTGTTCGGCGTAAGAAATTTTATATGGATATGTAAGTAAACAAATGCCCGTTCTCTCTCCTGCCTCAATGCAGCAAGGTGGTGCCGTTCTGTCCCCGGCCGCGGTTGGCGGACGTCGCCGCACTCGCAAGGGAAAGGTTACAAAGAAGGCGCGTAAGATGATGCGTACTCTGGCCAAGATGACTGGACTTAAGATTAAGATGATGGGTGGCGAGGGCGAGGTGGAGGAGGTGCCGGAGAGCAAAGATGAGGCCATGGTGCCGCCGCCGGCGTCCGCTGGTAGCCGCCGGCGTTCCCGTCGTCTTCGTGAGCGTCGGCCGCGTAGTCTGTTCTTCTAAATCCTGTCACCAATCTCCGATACCAATGTAAATAGCTCATCCGAAAACCCATAGTGACATCCGTTCGTTTCCATAGCAGGTGGCTTACGACTTGATGTGTTCTTACGATGAATCAAACTAACAATAATATCCTGCGGAGAGAACTCACGGCACTGAGTCTCTCGGCCGGTAATGAAATCGCCTGCTTCTCCGATTTGCTTATCGGGGAACTTGCGATTATTCCAAAAATCACGAGTGAAACATAACGTAGCCTCGGATACGCGCTCCGACATGGTCAGCTTCATTGGAGGTGAGTTCATAAAGGACTTCTTCTCATGAATCTCGTAGCAAGGGATCACAGTCGAAAACAGACATTCCTTGCGGGGCTCTGCCAACATATTTGCCACGCGAGTCAGAATGCTGTTATTGGGATACACATCATCATCGTCCATCATGACAATCACATCGTATGACGCCTTAGAGATTGCCTCATTCCGCTTGGCGCCGATGGTCATCTTCTCGTCGCTCAGGAAGTATCTGGCATTTGGAATGTCCGAGACCAGATCCTTAATCTGATCATCGCCGTCGTCCATGATGATCCACTCGAGTTTCTCAGGAGGATACGACTGGGCAATGAAGCAATACTTCGCAAGAGGAATGAAGGCTCGGCGATCGCGGGTGATTGTAATCACAGATACGTGAGGAAGATCGGACTCCTTGGGCAACTTCTCCTGGAGCGAATACGGAGGCATGTCCTTCACAAGTTCGCGAATGCTACTGTCCAGCGTCTCTAGGAACTTTTCATGCCGAGTCTCGTACTCCTGGCGAAACTTGATGGTCTTCTCCTTCTTTGTACGGTTGTTTTCAGTCAGGTAGGCCGAAAGGCAAGCAATGATCGAAGGTACACTGACATCCATGAGCCTGCCAAGACACTCGGGGTGAGGAATACTCGCCGATTGCGAAGTGAAACGAGCCAGGTCTGACAGCTCACTATGGGCATCAATGGGCGACAGAATGAGAGTACACCCTGCAGACATGCCCTCATTGACTGCATGACAGAACCCTTCACAGGCTGAAGTAGAGATCATAAGACCACACTCCTGTACGAGTTTGTCATACTCTGCAACGGGCATAACACCCTTATGAACCATGAACTTAGTGGAGACCTCTTCTGGGATAGGCGGGAGCTCAAGATTGTGAACAATGTGGACAACCGGAAGACTCGTGAACATCTCGAGATTGCTCTTTTGAATTCGCATGTACGCCTGGATGATTGGCTTAGGGTGACGCCATGAGTTCTTACCTACCGGCACAATCGCCTGATTGTAATCCTTCTTCGGAGGGAGCATCTTGTCGACTGATGTCCACCCGATGTACTTGGTTGCAATACCCTCATTGGCAAAGATATCAATCGCCCCCTTTGTCTTGACCCAGATCTCATCGAACATGCGGAGATACGGCTTCCATGACTGGAACGTCCATTCGGGATTCGGAATCAGGATATTCTTGGAAGCATAGACGAACAGGCTGGGATTGATAGACTCGATGAAGAAATTGATTTCTGCCTCCTCACATTGAGGATGGAAGTGAGGCACGTGAAGGATCTTCACATCCTTACCTAGGGCCACGACAAGCATACCGCTTAGCAAATAGGCATCCTGATGAAGGCCCGTTGACTTAGCATTGTAAATGATATTCACTCTCATTTACTCATTTAAGATTGCGTTTCGTAAACTTGTTTTTAACGTGTACGCGACACGTCCTGGCACGGCCATTCACCAGCCGTTTCCAAGACGGAACATCACGAGGCGCACACTCGGTAAAGGAGACAGGACGATCGCGGAACCACGTCAGAGCACCCGCGTTGATAAAGGACGCTGTTGGTATACCCGGGATCTTCTCTTCGTATGTATTCGTCAAGTCCATACAGGTCTTGTACATCTCTACGCTCCCAAACCCGTACGTATCGTCCATCGGGTCTGTTGTGTAGGCTTTGTCATTCACGACCATCTGGTATCCATCCCAGTCGAAGCTATCAATCGGTCTGAACATTCCAATGGCTGTATCCCAAACATACCAACGTCCTTCATTCAGAAATACCCGTTCGTAGAAGCGGACTAACATTATCTGCTTAGAAGAAACTCTTGAGCTCACCTGTCCGCGTGCCGTAGATGTGTACATCCACGGGGTTCTCAATCGGAGCAGGGAAATCCATGATGTCCTTACGGTAGTAGACATATGCGTTGATCTCGGTCATAATGTTGTTCGCACACCAATTCACGACACGGTCATTGAGCTCCTTGAGTTCTCCGGCCACGTTGGTCGGATCATTGCGGCCATACTGGAGGTAGTAGCTGCGCATGACGGTCTTCAGATCGATCTCATTCTGATTGTCAATCATGTACTTCTTCTCCTTGCTCATCTGAAATACAGTGTCCTTGATCATGCCCTGGAGATTGGCAATGTTCGCCTCGCTGAAGAAGAGCGCGTTGACCGGTGTCTCTTCCAGGCGGTAGTTGATTCGCTCGGCTACACGAGTCGGGATCACATAGGGCTCAGAAGCAGTGAGGGAATACGGAGGCATACTCGCCTTCTCCTCTCCCTTTTCTAACGGAAGACGACCCGTGTGGGCAGGTGGATTCGGGATCGCTGACCGTGTGTAGAAGTCACTCAGCGACGGAACATTGTAATTGGCAATCGAACTCATTACTCAGTTACACGACAATTTTTCCTCCTATCGTTCCAGTGTCGGGCTGCATAATGTCCAGCTCAAGAGTGTAGACAGGCTGGAGACTGACATTCATAAACTCAAGGTTGGACCCAACTAATGTATTGGGTTCCAGCATCGTATAGGTGGATGTATCAATTGAGTTGGGATAGGTAGGAACAATATTACCGTCGGTTCCCGTCTGTGTAAAGAAGTTCGCAATCACAAACCCGTTATACGACGATATGTACGACTGTGTACGACTATTTGAATCACGAGCACCATACACGCCGTTTGAGTCGGGGACGTAATCGAGCAGAGCGAGAACGGGAAAGATTCCACCGGTCAGTGCCTGTACAAACTTTGTCTTGTCGACATTCTGGGCAGCAATGATTGGAGACTTCAACATATTCGACAGAGTGTTCGAGTAGAATATGATGCGATCACCAACTCGCATCTCATTTCCACTAAAGTACTGGTAATTTGGAGTGAAACACAGAATGTATGCCGAATCAGGAGTGGCTTGCATGAGTGCGATGTTCAGTGTGTCATTGTGAATGAAGACATTCCCGATCGGATCCGACACACTGATTTGAAGCCGCTGGAGATTCGTGATTGGACTTTGAAGCTGAAGAGCCTCCTGAGACCAACCCTCATAGTCAAACTGCTGTCCTCCTGGCGTACCAGTAAGGGTCGTCTGTTGCCTCTGCCTTTGCGTCATCACTGAGAAGGTTCTGCGTGTCGGTTCATTACCGCCCACGTACTGTCCATAGTACTCGTTGAGATAGAGCATTAAGTACGGATACGTGGCAAATGTCGAGAACGATGTATTCGTAAGGTTGCTTTGGATGATCGCCGAGAGGGAATTGTTGGGAACGATGGGCAAATCAAGGAACTGACGCTGCGGTATCACCGCGCGGACAAGCCGAATGGCAGCTACATTGCAAGGTGTGAAGACACTTCCAAATCCCGAACCGGATGGCTGAATGGTGTATCCAGTATCGTACGCAATGAAATTGCCTTGGGGTAGGGAGGAGTTATATGCAGGGTACACGGTATTCGACGGTGTCCCAGCAATCGACCAACCCTGTGTATTGGGAAGACCGGGGACAGGGTTTGTCAGTCTCTGTTGCTCAATCGCAAAGGTGGGTACGAACGAATTGTTTGCATACACAGGTGGATTCATGGACTGTGTGTTCCGATCACCAAATGTAAACACCAAATTGGAAAAAGGGTTTGGTTGCTTGACCCAGTCGCGCTGTGACGTGTCCATCACAACGTATCGTTTGACCAGTGTCGTTTTTGGAGATGCTTGAACTATGTTTGCGTCGGAGTGTGATCCAACCGGAATGTTTGTATATTGAACTGTGGCATCTGTTTCTATGGGCGTCTGCATGGTGACACGTGGGTCATATGAGTAGGAATTTCTTGCCACCCGGTCTTGATTCACCAACAAATCGAGGTAACTCATACTCCTTGTTCTTTACACCTCCTCTAAATCTGCAAGCCACAACTTCTCCGCATTCGTATTCTCCAGCCTATCGATCTCCGCCTTCAGTTCTGCCATGTCCTTCTCATGCTTTGCCACCTTCTCAGATGTGAAGGCCGACACGGGCAGTCGCATGATGTAGTCGTAACTTCCGTCAATGTGCTGGTACTCGTGTTCGCCCAGAATCTCGTTACACTCGGCAAGTGTCTTCTTCTTGAGCACAACCTCGGGCTCGTCCTGAATCTGATCCTGGATAAACCGGACCACATTCTTGTGGTAGGGCATCTGATCATTGAGTGTCTTGATCTGGTGCTGGCGCCGAGTCTCATACATGTTCAGGCGCACAGTCCAGAACTCGCAGAGAATGTCTGTCAGCGTCTCATACTTGGTGATGACACCCTTCGAGTTGAAGGCGTGCATGTTGGTCGTACGGACCTTCTCTGTCAGCGACTTCACGAGCGCCTTCTCCTCAATCCCCTTGATCCGGATATTGATCTGCTGATCTGTGGACGTGTCGCTGAAGTCCTTGATACGGCCCTCCGCCAGCTCCTTCTCCAGCCACTCGCGATAGTCAGCCGTCCAGGTTCCAGGCGGGAGCTCGGTGACAACAAAGTCCTCCTTCTCCTTGTGGTAGACACCGACCACACCATCCTCCGTGTAGGTACCCTTGAAGCCCTCAAAGTACGGCACGAGCTGTGGATCGCTCCTCAGCGGATGTCCCGCCTGGATCTTTCGCATCAACTTCATCTTGATGACCTTCGGGTCGCACGGCGGAATGTAAGTGGAATACCCAGTGCCAATGCCACGCGCACCATTGACCAGGAGCATCGGCAGAACCGGCGCATACCACTCGGGCTCAACCGGGAGGCCGTCATCATCGCGATACTTCAGCACCGCAAAGTCCTGCTCGGGAACCATCTTGCGGATGCGAGGCTGGAGGTAGGTGTGGATATAACGGGGCGACGCTGCGTCCTTGCCACCCTGAATACGCGTACCAAACTGTCCCTGAGGAACCAGCCACGGGATGTTGTTGGATCCCATGAAGTCCTGTGCCATGCCCACAATGGTCTCGTTCAGCGAAGCCTCACCGTGGTGATACCCCGTGTGCTCCGACACATATCCCGCGAACTGGGCAACGCGGATCTCCTGTGTCAGGTTACGCTTGAACGCTGCATACAGGATCTTCCGCTGCGACGTCTTCAGACCGTCCATGACGTTCGGGATCGACCGCTCCAGATTGTAGTAGCTGAAGTGGATCAGATCCTTGTGGATGAAATCATCGTAGGGTACGCGGTTACCCGCGGGTACCAGCGCCGTACGGTCGTAGCCCTTCAGCCACTCCTTGCGGTCGTCCGCACGCTGCTTGTTAAAGGCCAAGTCAATCGACTTGTCGGCCTTGTCATCGTAGTCAAAGCGAACCGCATTCACCTTGCTGAAGTAGTCCTTGGCCTCATCACGCGTCGAGGTACCCAATCCCTTGTAGTACTTCACCTTCCAGCCCTTGGATCCCTCACCTGTACGCCACTGCTCGTACTCATACTGCGAGTAGAAGATTCGGGTCTCCTTGGACTTATTGGCCTTGACGATCGGTGTAGCCATGTAGGTCAGGAAACCCGGAATGGCGATGAGCTCGTGCCAGAGCTCGTGAAACAGGTTGATCAGCAGACCACGAATGTGGCTGCCGTCCAAGTCCTGGTCCGTCATGATCATGATTGACCCGTAGCGTAGGTCCTTCACATCCGTATACTTCTTGCCCGATGTTAGGCCGATAATCTTCTTCAGCTCGGCAATCTCCTTGGTCTGCTCCACCTTAGAATCACTCGTGTCCTTCACGTTCAGCACCTTACCCTTGAGAGGGTAGACGCCGAAGGACTTCCGCTGCTCCTGACTCAGACCTGACAGGGCCATCGCCTTTGCCGAGTCACCCTCCGTGAGGATCAGAGTACACTTCGCCGAATCCTTCGTTCCCGCATTCACTGCATCATCCAGCTTGGGAATGCCCGTGATCCTGCTCTGCTTCTTACCGTCCGTCTTGGAGTTGTCCTTAGAGTCCTTTGCGGACTGGACCTCCATGATCTTCTCCACCAGGTTCAGCTTGGTGACAATCTTCTTAAGAGTATCCTCGCTGATCTTCGGGCTCGATCCAAACGCCGACATCTTGGTCGTC
>Ga0208618_1000639_pt1 | contig 15437 bp, 29 predicted proteins | sample CryBogCBE18Jul08_FD_184585 | JGI IMG/M metagenome (GOLD analysis project Ga0208618, IMG submission 184585) | Freshwater microbial communities from Crystal Bog, Wisconsin, USA - CBE18Jul08 (SPAdes) | ecosystem: Environmental > Aquatic > Freshwater > Lake | place: Crystal Bog, Wisconsin, USA...
AGATAATAAGAAAGAAGCTAGCAACGATTGGCACGATAGGCACCACAAAAAAGTTATGGATCATGGTTTCAAATGCGAAATATGCGATAAGCAATTCCTACCTGGTACAGACTTTGATGAAATAATCGACAATGGTGGTGAAGCTACCGAGCACGGCACTACATGCTCTAGCGAATGTGCCGAAGAATTAGCAAAATACATTGCAGACGCAGAAGAAGATGAGCGCTCTCTGTGGAACGACTACTACCAATCACGATGACTAATTTTAACGAGCGGTACTCCGCAGAAAAAAAGCACGAAGATCACTACCAATACATTAAAGAACGTGATGGTAAGTGGGTAATCTTACAGAAGGGGACCGGCAAGGTCCTCTCTCACCACGACACGCGTGAGAAAGCTATCGCAGCGTTCAAGGCGATGATGGCTCATAAGCATGGTAACGTAGCTCTAGATCCTAACGACTGGCGCAACGAGTACTTTAATCTAGACTCTGACTGGTAAGAATGCCTAAGATCACTAAGAACAGTAACGCTAATATCCTGAAGGGTCAGCAAGACTTCTTCGAGATAGCTAAGCAAAGCCTCCGGAGCGACAAGAGCGTTCCGGATATCATCACGTTTGCTGAGCACCCATCGTTTCTTAATGGTCAGAAGCTATTCCCCCGCCAGAAGACTCTGCTTAAGTTAATCTGCCTAGAGACAGAGAACCTCACCGAGTATGACTACGCTGTCATCGAAGAGTGGACAAAAAACTTTAGCTTTGAGGGCGACCGCATCGGTGTAAGCCCAGACATCATGGAGCGCATCGCTATCAACAAAGCGCAGGGCCGCCCATACTTCCGTGAGATCGTGAACATCACTGGTCGTCGTGGTGGTAAGGGCCACATCGGTGGTATCCTAGGTGCCTACCTTAACTGGAAGCTCATCATGCTTGATGACCCCCAGTACCACTACAACATCGATAAGTCCAAGGACCTCTACCTATTCTGTGTGGCTACCAACATCGAGCAGGCTACCAAGTACCAGTTCGCTGACCTCTCTAACGCTATCCTAAACGGACCATGCTTCAAGCCATACATTGCTGACGCTAAGGAACGTGTCATTGCGCTGCGCACCGCGGCTGACGTACGTAGAATCGCAGCGTTCGAAGCCAACGGCATCCGACCAAGTAGACTAATCGCTTCAGTACGTAACATGGCTGTCACCAGTAACAGTAAAGCTAGTCGTGGTGCCGCTGCGTTCGGGGTTATGTTCGACGAGTTCGCACACATGCTAGTCGGAACGGGCGGAGCCAGAACATCCGAAGAAGTATACAACGCTATCACTCCTGCCCTTGACCAGATGGGCATGGACGGTATGATCTATGTCCCCACGTCTCCTTTTACCAAGGTAGGCAAGGCATATAACCTATATGAATCAGCGCTAGAAAAAGACGAAGACGGTATCCCTATGTACCCTAACATGATGATGGCACAGCTACCATCGTGGGGACCCTACGAAGACTGGAACGACCCTGTTGTCACGCAGGGCTACACATTCCGCAACGCGCCACAGAAATATGACGATCAGATGAAGCTGCTAGAAAAGCGGGAGCCCGATGTTTTTCGGGTAGAACGTCTCAGCCAATGGGCAGAAGTCACCAACGCCTACCTCAACCCAAAGATGGTTGAAAGAATGTTCGATCCTTTCATTGACGCCAAGGGAGAAGAGAGAATCCTCGAGCCTCAGTTCGAAGGTAGATTCAATATCATATACTATGGTCACTGCGACCCCTCTAAGAGTGGTGCCAACACCGCTGCCATGATGTGTCACGTTGAAAAGATCCCCGACCCCGACGATGGTGAAGAGTGGTACCACGTCATCGTTGACTGGATGAAGGTATGGAACCCCGAGAACTATCCAGAAAATCAACTTGACTACGAAGAGATTGAAGAAGAGCTCGTAGATCTTTTGCATGACTTCCGTACGACCAAGACGTTCTCGTTTGACCAGTACGGAGCGTTCGTTACTCTACCACGTTTGAAGAAGCGTTTGCAGACGATCAACCCGCCACACAAGGTTAAGATCAAGGAAGAGAAGTTCACAAAAGAGAGCAACAATCGCCGCGCTGAGCGGTTTAAGTCTGCTCTAGGCATGAACTGGGTGCACGCCTACCGTGACCCGTATGGTCCCAACCAGACTAGTCTATTGGAACAGGAGCTCAAGTTCCTCCAGGAGATCAATGGTAGGGTAGACAAGCAGAAGTTTGGGCCTATCCGTACGTCGGATATCTCTGACTGCTTGATGGTATGCGTGGACGCCCTGCTCGAGGATAACTTTGTCAAGCTAGAGATGCGCGAGCGCCTCGGCAATACTAGCCTAGGTATGGCGTCACAGGGTGGATACCACACGGGCAATGCCCCAGCTTGGGAACAGCTCAGTGCGAGAGATAAGCTACGTAAGTTCGGTGCAAGCCGTAGTGCTAACGACTATGGTGGAATGAGTCGCAGAGGTGGACGATGAACTGGTCACTACGTTACGCTAACGAAGACAAGCAGCCTATTGAAAGCACTGATTGCACCAATGCTAAATACGGTGAACCCAAGCACGCTGCGTGTAAGAACTGTGGTGATTGTATAGAGATAGAGCCTGAGTACCAAGAGTATACTAACTTTGGTACACTTAATTTAGGTGGCGGGTGGACTCACAAAAACCACTATGGTTCACCAAGAAACTATAGACCATGCCATATAATGCGTTATATGATAGACAAAGATAAAGTCGCTGAGCCAATGTACGAGGGCGAATAATGAAGTGGTCAATACGTTACGCTAGCGAACGATTGGGTATCGCTATGATGAATGAGAATCCCAACCCGCTCACTGAAGATGACCGCAGCGCCCTTAAACAATTTGGCGCTACCCTAAATGCCCAACACATAAACTATGATCAGGCTGAAGAGATCAAAGATGCTAATGGGATCAAGATGCGTAGCACTGGTCCTAAACAAGTTGAAGAACCACCATCTGACCTTAGAGATAGTAGTATGGCGTGGGATCTTGCCGTAAAGGGAGAGATGAAAACAAATCTTATGCCATCGGCAGGTTCTGAAGGTGCATTCGCTAGGGTACAGCAAGCCATCGGTGGAAATAATATCCACCCTGCTGTTCTACGTGCCATAAGTTCTATTAGGGATAACATAAGCTCAACTGGTGGAACAAATAGTAGCAACTCAGAAGTTGGTAGCGCCCGTGAACTACACAACGCTATAATAAACGCACCCACAGAGAATGTTCCAGAGCTTCACCGTGGTGTTCTGTTTAGCCCAGATACTACAAAAGCATTAAGAACCTCAACTGATCCACATCAAACTGTCAAAGACGCGCTAGCTCCTGGCACTGTAATCCCAGATATGATACGCTCATGGTCAGCTGACCCACGTATAGCGCGTGGGTTCGCACATAGACAGCGTATAACTCAAAAGAGTACTGCAGACAGAAATGTCATGGCAGTATTCCATATGCCAGCAGGGAGCCATGCTCTACAAATAAGTCCGTTCGGTCATAGCAGTAGTCAACAAGAAGAGTACGTCGCAGCGGCTGGTCACTACACAGTAAAGAGGCACGAGGTAGATGGCGAAGGCATACACCACATCCATCTAGAGCAAACTAGCACTGACGACTATAGACCAGAAAAAACAACACGTGAAAATGATATAGACAGTGCCCATAGCAAGCAAGAAGATATAGCTCGTCGAAACAGCCCAGAATATATTGAGCGTATGAAAAATGTTCGTTCACATCCAATGGGTGAAGTATAATGTGGTCCATAAGATACGCTAGCGAGTCAGACAAGCAACGCATCATGTCTCAGCTCAAGGAGAAGTACCCTGGCAAGAGGGTCATTGATGACGCGGGTAGTTACTTTGCTTTACTAGAGGAAGCGAAAGACCACCCCGAATATGATAGGGCTATCCAGGTTGTGATAGCGCCTACGCCTCCGCACAAGCACAAGCACACTACCCACATCTATCGATCAATGGATACACCATTTAATCTATTCGTTGATAAGAAATCTATCCGCGTGAACCCAGGCGAGAGCTATACTGTAGAGCCCAACACCGTGCATTGGCTATCAAACGATCCAGGCACTGAGTGTTGGCTAGAAGTTATATCATCGCCAGGTATCCCCGACAAGAACCCAGACGTTGTGAAGGTTAAGCAATGAAGTGGTCATTACGCTACGCAGTAACACAAAAAAGCATGAGAGATATAAGAGGCATCCTACCCGAAGGGTGGGATATAGCCCATTACGGCCAACCGACAGAGAACTTTTGGTTTCCTCACGATACAACAAGCGAAGAAGAAAAAGACGATAAAATTCCTGGAGGATGGCAGATTGAGCCTCAATCATCACGCAGGATACGCAGACCAGACGTTGTAGTGTTAGAGAATAGAACTACTGGTAACCGTGCATATCTATTGGATCACAGCCAAGTATACAAAGGCACTGGGCCTAAGCCACAAACAACTGATGGCAACTTGTACACGCACTGGGATGAACAACAGCCAACGTTTGAACGTAACTTAGCTGACTGGTCTAATCACTGGAACCCGCTGCAGCATGGTGAACAAATCAATTCTATGCTAAGCCACCTAGATACTGTAGCAAGCGGCACAACATTACATTTGTGTCATGATGTTCACACTAAGAATAGATATCTCCCATATGAATATTCTAGAACAAAAGGCTGGGTATATTCTAGACGCCCTGATAATAGTTACCTAGAAAATACAGTGTTCATGCGTTCCCCAGTAGATTTTTCTAACGAGATTGTACCGTCTATGTTCGGCCACAAAAAAAATGAAGATGGAGAATCGTGGAACTCAACAGAAGGGTATGAAGGCGACAAACAATATTTGTTGTCTACAATGGATCACGAGCTTGGGCATGTTTTCTTTAATAAAGAACTGAACAAAGACGAGCATCATATTAAAAAATATGTATTGGCAGCGTCTACAATAGCTGGTGTCCTTGCTAACCAAGCTTTGCAAAAACCAAGAGGCACTGCTAGGGATACATTCCGTGAAGGCCCAGACGATGAATCATTTTTAAAAGAGATAAACGCAAGACGAAATTCATTAACAGAATCAATTTTGCCTAAACTACCGAATAAAAAATCAGATATCATGAAATCAATGGCGTTAATGGTTGGAACGTCAGGTTATTCTAGAACAAATATTCGTGAAAACTATGCAGAGATGTTCTCTCACCACATGCATCCTACTGCGCATAAACCTATGCTATTAAAAATACTAGGTAATATGATGGGATGGCCTACGTTAGATGAAAATCTGCAAGAAGAACGAAAGGGTATGGGGAAATGGTTTACGTCTGGTCAATAAGATATGCTACTACAAAGAAAAGCATACGAGAACTACAGTCTATTTTGCCTGATGGTTGGGTGCACGTAGGTTTTACGCAGCCTGAGGGCAACCGCCCCGTGACAGAGTTTACCAAGTGGATGCCACCACAGCAAACAGATACAGTGGACAATAGATGGCACAGCGAAGGAACTATTGAGGATAACGTACCGCTAGAACCAGTTCCTAATGCTAGACGCAATAGAATAAAAACCCCTGATGTTCACTTAGTAATGAATCCTACAACAGGCAATACAGCTGAGATATACGACCACTCAGGAATGAATGAAGATGCTAGACGAGCTTATTGGAACCCGATCGATCATGGTAGATTAATTGCACGTGGCCTACAAAGAATGGATATGTTAACAACAGGAACTAATCTGCGTATGTTAAGGCATGAAGCTAACCAAGGGAATATGATATTTAGCCCAGGCATTTGTTCTGCACAAGATACTAGCAACGTAGACATAGGTGCACCAAGTAAAAAGTTTGTTGGGCCACACTTTGAAGTATTAGATCATGAGCTTGGTCACATTAGGCACAACAGAGATCCAAATAGTTTAATTCAATTCGCTAATATAATTACTGATCATCACAACGCAAATAGCAAACCACGTGATCGTGTTAACCCTGGTTGGGTAGAAAGCCATATGAGAAAGCATATCAATGCATCTGATATGTCACAGACTGATGCAAGCCATCTTTATTCTAAGGATTTTGTTACTTGGGGTAGGATGCCAACTTTCTTAGACAAGATAGTTAGAAGCACTGCTACGGATAGCTACGGGGCATCATCATTAATGGAAAGTTATGCTCAGCACCACGCATACTATATCAATGGTGTATCAAACCCACTTACTCAAAGACTAGGCAAAGAACTAGGTTGGGATAAACCTATTCAATAGTTGGGCAGTTTTTACACATGCCCAGGTGCGCCTTCACACGGACTAGTCTTGTAGGGCGTGGGCCTCGATGCACCACAGCTTATCTTCAGGGCCCCAGGTTTCCCATAATCCTGTTCCATTCTCAAGCCACCCTGAGTTAGATATAGCATTTTTTGCGGAGTCTAAATTAGAGTATATACCAGAGATCTCAAAGCGATCAGTACCCGCTACATCATACAGCAGTGCGTATACTATCTTCATTGAACAACTCCTTCTCTGCCCATTCCATTCGCTGCTTTTCGTCCATGCCACCCCACCAACCTACATCCATTAGGCGTACAGCTTCGTACCTACACTGTATCATAACGGGGCAACCTTCGCAAATCTTTTCTAACTTATGACGCTGACTGCGGGTAGGCATGGCACTAGGGTAAACAAACATACCAGTGTCTTCACCAACACAGTTACCTTCGTCAGCCCATTCATGACCGTACTTAGGGTGTAACGTAGCAGCCAGCTCTTTGAGCTTCCACTTATTCATTGTTACTCACTTTCTATTTGTGTTTGTTGTAAGTTAGCTTGAGCGCCACTAGCTATCCCAGCTTTGTAACCGTCAAGCGATTTAACAACTTTCTTGTTAGGTTTTTTGCTAACAAGAGATTGCCAGTAATCTTCGATGGCGTGTTGCTTATCACGCAGCACCAGGGCTACTGATGTACCCGTTGAATCTGCTTCTTTGATTGCACCTTCCTTAGCTTCCTTAATCCGCTCACGGATGCTAACAGCATAGCCGCTGAAGAAACTCTTGATCCAGCTTTGCGTGTGCGTCTTATTGGTAGATGACTTCTTGTACTGATCTAACTTAGTTGTCATCTCTGACACCATGTGTATAACTAGAGACTCGTACAATGTAACACAGAGTTCGATGTCGCTAGCGTAACCAAAGATAAGACAGTAGTTACTACCGCGTAAGACTTTGCAGAAGTTAGGTAGTGCAATAGCATTGAGCAAAACACTCTTGTCAGATATGTATGGGCCTTCCATATCGACCCTGTGAGACATGATACCATCATCAGAGATGGCACCTAAGCTAGCCTCGTCAATCTGATATTGAGTAATCAGTTTCTGAGCCATGGATTGTGCGGCAGCAATTTCACCTGGGTTATCACTACGACTAGCGATAGCCAAGATCTTCCGCACCTTATCCATGACTTCAGATAGGGACAATGACATATTACTCCTTGTTTGTATGTTATATTATTTCGTTACTCAGCATCCATGATTGCTTGAACATAAGTAAAGAGCCGATGGTATGTCTGCAACTGCTCTTCCATACCAGCTATAGCTTTGGTAAAGACCTCCAAAACTTTTTCGTATTCTACGATGTCTAATGTTCCTTTTCGTTCATGGTAGAGTTTGAAACCGGTGAGAAGCTTGTCTAACCGATACCCTATCATGGACATGTCATTGATGGCACTATTGATGAGTCTAATTTTGTCTTCGTTGCTTACTTCCATGATGACTTTCTAATTGTGGATTTGTTCAAACATATTTTCTAATTGCTCCGTGATCTCCACCTCCTTGTCTCCTGTTTCGGAATCACCGACTGGCATGAGCCATTCATCTAAGTTAGGTGAGTACACATTGGCACCCTTGAACTTAGCAATGGTTAATTCCCAATCAATCTGCCATCCGTTTTCTTCGGACCAACTTACTACGTAATGGTACTCCATTACTCCTCCTTATGTTGGTAGATTAAATCTGATAATGAGATAAGCATACGGTTAGCCTCGTGCTTATCTCCGTTCATTACTTCCATGCGGATGCGGAATAACATGTCCGACATCTCTTTTGCGTTGTATGGTTCACACATATTATCTCTCCTCTAACTCGATTAAGTGATCTTCTAACAAGTAACCACCGTTTTCATAAACTAACTCAGCCCATTCATCTGGCGCAAGACCGTTTTCGATATCAGTACTATCGAAATCGTACGTCATAGTAATAGTAACTGTAGCAGTGTAGCGAGTCGGTTCTGCGACCTGCTTGTTTCCACCACGGGGTACTTTTCTTCTGGTTGCTGTTGCCATTGTTAATTGTCCTCTAACTCGTCAATGATTTCATTGAGTTGGTCTACTCGGTCCATGAGCCACTCGATTAGTTCATTAGCTTCAACTAAGTTAGTGGGCATGGTCTTATTGTAATCAGCTAGGTTCATTTTTACTCCTTACCTGTTGGGTATTCTTTGTTAAAACAACTATCGCATAACGTGCAGTACCAACTTACATCTGTATGGGTGAAACCACGCTCACCGCATTGCATACATACACGAGCAGACATACTCTCTGCATAAGCTACACAGCAACGACCGATGTCCCTGGCGATATCATCTTGAGAATCTTCAATGTAGTAAAAACGCAGAGTACCATACTTCTCTTTGATCTGTTCGATTTGATACCCTCTAGGGAAGAGATAGTCTAGCCGCTCGTCTAGTATCTTAATAAAGCTGTACCAGCCAGGGAGTTCTTCCCTAGCTTTTTCCAGCCACTTTTTATTGTTCATGTTATCCCCTGTCTCGGATAGCTTGTACGATACGCAGTGCCTCGGAGAATCCCTGAGCGAATCCGTTCTCGTACTCTTCTTGCTTGACGAGTGCTAGCTTAGTGTGGTGACGTACCTCATTGCTGAGCTTCTCGTATGCTTCTTCTAGTTTCTTTCCCATTATTAATTCCAATCAGTAGTGCTAGGCATTTTAAAGCCATAGTAATCGTTTAATGCTTCTTCTGTCCCACATGGTGAGCAGATTGATGTCTTGTTGTCAACTCGAGACAACGCTGGAAATCCAGTGTACATCTTGTTGCAACGTGGGCATACTTTTGTAACTTCCATTATGATTCTTTCTCCTCTTCTGGTTCTAATGATGCAATCACTAGTTCTAATTTTGCAATAGCCCATTTTGTGTTGTCCATTTTGATATTGTACAACACATCATTAAGTATTTGCAATAGCTGTTCATCTGTGAATGAACTCATTCTTCTTCCTCTTCCTCTTCTTCTTCTGGACAATCATCCCAGACTTTTTCGTTGCTTTCGTAGCACCAACAGCTACCACCACGGTCTTCAATTTCAGCATGCGAAGATGGAATATCCCACTGACCAATAATTTCTAGTATATCTTCTGAGTGGTTGTAATTTAGTTCACCACCCCATCCTTGTTCTTCCTCATACCACCAGGTGAATGAGATTTCATACCCTAGCTCTTTTATTTTTACAGCTAGTAAACGTATGACATTTTCTGGTGGAGACCATGCTGTATTAAAAGAATACCTCAAAGATTGTTCTTGTTCATCAGGTGCATCTTCTAATGAACCATCATCACAATCTTCATCATAAGCATTCCATTTGGTGCCCCAGTTGCGGATATTCCAGTCGTACCAATGATTAGTTGAATGACTGAATATATCACCGCCTGATTTTGTAGGCTGTGGACCATTATAATCGGCCCATTCATCTTTTTCCGGAGTAATAATGCTGTGGAAATTGAATACCATCAGGCTGTATTCTCCTGTTGATAACTCAATTGGCTGTCGCATAGCAAGCATTTTCTTTAACTTACGTAGATCGCTTGCTTTACCGAAAAAAGTTACCTGATTATTCACATGATTAGGCAACTTATCTCCTTTATGTTTTCCTGTTTTGTTACAGGAGCACCCCACTTAGGAATCGAACCTAAGCTAGCACCATGTGGGGTTACCAAACTAGCCTACCACCAACTGTAGTAGTAGACTTCGTAGCCTGCTGCTATGGCACGACGTGCTTCTTCAATGAAGTGAAGGTCATTGGCTTTGTAATATTCGTCAGAGTCTTCACCAAAGAAGAACCCTTGAGTGCTAGGCAGTTCGCCTAGCTTAACAGCCATCTCTAGCTGGTCAAGGTCAGCTAGTGACAAACGCAATGACTGACAATTGAACACCCGCTTTTTGCCAAAATTGGCAGCCTTACTAAGCTGTTGCATTTTATCGATAGCGGCTTGGACTTCATCCATGCTTTCAGCGATTGGACCATCAATGTTAAGGCTACCAGAAGGTGCTACCGTAGCTGTAGAAATGTAGGGCACACCGTCCTCGGTCTTACCTACAAATCCCTCAGCATCAGCACGACGATTGAACAGGTTCTCCATCCAACCTTGTAGGTTAGGATGCTTACGCCATTCAGCAATCTGCATAGGCTCATCAGTTGAGTATGAGAACGTAGTGTTCTCTGGGTTAGCCTCTACGGCAAATGCGTATTGGTCGAGTCCCATGATTTATCTCCTTACTTGTTTGTTTGATTGGGCAGTTTAGACACGTACCCAGGTGTGTGATTAACTACTTAGGCCACTCGATCTTAACAAGCTTCTTGTTAATAACCATGTAGCCTGCGGGGTAAGACTCACCAAACTTCCACTTGGTGGGGTCGAAGACAGGCTCAACAACAGCCTGAATCTCTTCGATAGCTTCCACCATACCAACGTGTTCTTGAACAACTGGGTTGTACGGGACAAAGCCCCCAGTGTCAGGCATAGTAGCATGTGGTGTCGCAGAAGGATTAGCAGGCTGCTTCGTGACATCATGAGCATACACGTACTTCTGTGTATCGGTGTCAGAGTAGTATGACTCCTTGTTAACCGAAGTGCCCCAGTACTGATGGTTCTGATTGTACTGAGTGTCTTCGGAGAACATCATCAACGTTGACAATAGGTCCCTGCGTGCCTTGTTGATGTCAGGATAAGGAACCTTATTGACAATCTCCAGAGCAGCATTGACCCATAGCTTAGCAGCTGCGTCACTGGTGAAGTAGAACTTACCGACGACGATGCGTGCTCGCGATGTTGGGTCAGATTGCCTGATAGGGATACGTACTTCGACGCAGTAATTCTCGTCTTGTACCTCAGGCCTGAGCAACGTAAACGCAACATCAACGTTGTCGCGAGTACGGCTCGAGGCCCATCCTTTCTTATTGGTCATAGCGACCCAAATTAGGTCTTTCGACATAATTCTTACTCACTTTCTTACTATGTTATTGACCTCTTCATCAGTGCCAGGCGGTCAACCCTGACAGACGTCTCCCGACGTTTCTGCTTGCTTTAATCGTTCCCTTCGATTTCTTGTTTTAATCTTGTTACATTCACTGCAGTAACGGGTGTTACGTTTCTTACCCCACATCTTACCATAAGTTACGTAGTCATGCCCAGCTGGACAGTGCGTCTTATGTGCAACGGTGCGTAGGTTATTCTCTCTTTGGGTTACAGGTTCAAGGTGCTCAGGATTGACGCACTTACGATTCCTACATAGGTGATCAATGTGGAGGCCCGAAGGGATAGGCCCGACCAACAATTCATATGAAGCACGATGAGCCTGCTTAACCTTACCCTCATGATAGAAATAGCCATAACCATCTCTACTAAGAGGAGGAATCCACTCCCAACATGCCCCTGTATCATTAATCTTAGATAGTAGTCTAGTAATATTCTTATCCATAACAACTAAGACAGGACAGGCACAGTATTACTATATATAAGATCGAGGACGTGTTGAGTCAGATGTCAGGGTTAGTTAGCGTGTTGAGTCTAAGCTATTGGTTAGTAGAGCCACCTAAAGAAGAAGATAAGCCCAATAAGAAACCCAAAGAATGCCAAGATACCCAATGGCATAAGCAATACGTACCAGAGCTCATCTGGTTCTGTGAATCCGTCACTGGCTAGCCAAGCAACGCCCAGCCAGATTAGTAACGGAATTGCAATTTGTAATACTAGTTTCATTTGTTTCTTCCTAATGTTAAGAGGATGATTAGCATAGTTAGCCCCATCCCGATTGATATTACTTCTGTTAAAGCTAAGTCACTCACAGTAATTCCTGTTCGATAGCCTTGATAATCAAGTCAACGTAGGTAAACGCTTCTTGGTCTTGGTTGAGTAGGAGCATTGCCCTAACCATGCCTAGATAGTCTAGCACTTCATTGGTTGGCATCATCCTTTCTTGTTTGGTTATTACTTCTTCCTTGCGCTTGCGCGCCTCGCTGTTCTGCATTATACCCTCGCTGTTGGTGTACATAAACCTTCATTGATGAAATGCTCGGCAACCCTACCGTAGTGGCCTTGTAGTTGCCAAACTAATCCGTAATCAATAAGTTGTTGAAAGAGTTCGACAACCTCATCTTCTGAGAGGTTGCCTTCCTCATAATCAATCATTTGATTAAGTAAGTTACTCATTATCTTCCTTCTCTTGTTTGTTGGTTACTAACCATACGATTAATCACCGCAATGATTTCATCGATGGTGTCGTCTTTCCCATGACTGTAATCATCATTGGGCTTTAGCTTACTTGGACGTAGCCTATTGATCTGGATGATCAGGCTCTGTTCATCTATCATGTTATTCCTTTGTGTGTGCTTTGCTGAGGTTGAGTTTACCTACTGCACGCTTGTACTTCAAGCGTCGTCGGTAGTTCATGCCGCCGAAGATACCGAACTCGATATCGTTATCGACAGCATAGTTTAGGCACTCTGATTGTACAGGACAGTTAGCGCACGTCTTGAATGCTAGCTCCCTGTCCCTGTATGCCTTCTGCCGTTCTTCTTTACTAACCCCCTCACCAAAGAAGATGGTAGTATCCATGCCACGGCAGGCGGCACGAGTTACCCATTCATTTACTGTTGTGCTCATTGTTTTCCTTTGTTAGTCGAGGAACTTGTCTCGGATTTCATTGTCGATGCGCTCCAAGTCTTCTGCAGACTTAGGGATGCTGACTACGTTCGAGAGGCCGCAGAGCTCAGCAATCTTGTTAGATACCTTAGCGAGCTCACTGACAATCTCAACGTTGGTGTTGAAAGCTAGAACGTAGGTCTGCTTGTACTCATCAGACTGTACGTAGCTTTCAAAGTCTTCTAGGGCCTTCCCCTCGTACGTCATTGCAACAGGAGCTAGCGTAGTAAGAACCTTGATCATCACCTTGGTGTAGTCTTGGATTACTTCGATCTCCTGCTTGATGGCGTGGAGTCGGACTTCGTCTGACATCTTCATTTTGTTTCTTCTCCTATTTTTGTTATTGTTTATCGATAGTACGTACGGTTTAAGTACGTACCGTTTGTATTTGGTCGCAAACCAACACTAGGAACTGCGTTCATAGTATTTACTACCAAAGTTATTGCTTGCTCACCTTCCAGATTGGTTGCTCGGATAATAACAAGCAAAGCATCAACGAACTCTTTAGCTGCCCACGAGCTGCAAAACTCAGCGGTAGCTATAACGTTCTTGTGATACCTGCTGCTATTTTCCTTGACAACAAACTGCAAGATGGATGGGCGAAGAATCATTGGGCTAAGTACGGAAGACCGTAATTGAAAAGCAGCATCAACGTTGTAATGCTTTGTAAGTGCTTTCCACGCTGGGTGGTCCCAACGATTCAAACGCCATCTCACCTGGCGCATCTGTTACCTCCTAACAGAAATTGTTCTTGAATTTGTCTTTGATGTTGCTGTTCATTTGCACAGCAGATTCCTTAGCCAAGTCGAAAAGAAGCTTCTCGATCTCTTCTTGGTTGGCTTCGACGTCACCGACGACTTCACCGTTGCCGAGATTGACCATGGCTCCTCCGTTCTCCCGCATCATCTGGTCCATCATGTTCTTGAAGTAACGGTCAAAGATGCTGAACTCAGCAGTCTGATCGTACTCGATCTCGATGAAGATCTTCTTACCTTCTTCGTCGTGATAGCCGGATACCTTCATGTCTTACTCCTTGTTGTGTTGATTGAGTGGGCCCGTTTTTCTTCTTGGTGGAACCCATACCTCACACAGTTAATTCCAGCTAACTGTTTAAACTGTCCAAGCTCAGCGCTGGTTGCCCCTCTATTAAAATAGGCTTAATGGTTACCTCCATACGCTTCCCCGTATGGTGAGTCTGTGTTTGCATCCCATAGCGCAGACGCTGTCCATGCAATCACAAGAAAGGGAGCAGTTTATGTTCGGTCGTGCTCAGGACCTAGACAGTTACTCTCCCTTAGAACTGACAAGATCGGGTGCTCCCCTTCCCCAGGGATTCATTTAAGGCAGGAAAACGCCTACGTAAGCTTCCCCTTACGCTGAGTCTGTGTGTGACTAACAGAGCTCCTACTGGTCCTCGGTGTTTTGTTGCCCAGACTGCAGGCTCAACACACTTGACGTCTCTTGAAGTTGCTAGCCCTCACACAAGAGAGGGAGCAGTTTTCCAGTGGTCATGCTCAGGACCACGTTAGTTCCTTTGTATCATACCAACTAACAAGTATTAGAGAGCTTACGGATCTCACCGGTTTATATCAGGCCACAAACAATCCTCGATGTTTTACACAGGTCTCGACTACCTACATAAGCTTCCCCTTATGTTGAGTTGTTGAGACAGTTTATAATGTGCTATGTCTCAGAACACATTGATACTCTTGGAAGACAAGGCAGTATCCAACCCCGCTATGTAACATAGATATAATAGATTGATTGCGAGCATACTCCTTACTAAGTTAAATGAGCAGTTTATATTCGGTCATACTCAGGACCTAAGATCATGTGGTTGATCACGCCACGGATTTAAAGACAACCGTATGTCTATAGAGTATATGCTTGTGGAATGCATATTAACCCTACATGCTTCCTACATGCAGTAGGAGTTTTATAGGTAGTAACTCTCTACCAGCTGGTTTGTCTATATATTCACAGCCTTATTGCATGCACAACGTCTCTCAATCAGTGCAATAGGTAGGCCTGTTTTTAAGGAGCTGTCGCCCACCTCCGGATGATCAGCACACCTGATCCCAACGTGTCTTGGTGGGTTGCATACCACCTCGAGCTAGATACAGCCCACTGGCCTGTCCAGATGGGCTATGGAGATGCAACAACAAGAAGAAAAAGCACTCTCCATAACCCGTCTCAACAGGCCAGTGAGTGTATCTTCTTGTCTCTCTAATTACTTGACGTCGACTTCGCTCTTAGCTGAGTCGCCAGCGTCCTTAATCATTTGCTTGATCTCACGCAGCAAAGTGATCAGGTCGTAAGCAATCATCTTGAGCTTGTCAACCTCGTTGGTTTTGTCGACAGCATCCTCGATGCTGTCAATGATTTCGTCCAACTTGTCCATTGTTTTT
>Ga0208618_1000646_pt1 | contig 15392 bp, 14 predicted proteins | sample CryBogCBE18Jul08_FD_184585 | JGI IMG/M metagenome (GOLD analysis project Ga0208618, IMG submission 184585) | Freshwater microbial communities from Crystal Bog, Wisconsin, USA - CBE18Jul08 (SPAdes) | ecosystem: Environmental > Aquatic > Freshwater > Lake | place: Crystal Bog, Wisconsin, USA...
TCATTATATCAAGCGCTACACGGGACGCGTTAGACGCTTACTATCCAACCCGGGAAACCACAACAGAACGCTTATATTGAACGCTATAACCGAACAGTTCGGCATGAATGGCTGGATCAATACATCATTGAAACCATCGAAGAGGCGCAGTATCACGCAACACAATGGCTCTGGACATATAACAACGAACGACCCAACATGGGCATTGGCGGTATAACGCCAGCTCAGAAATTAAAAAGAGCTGCTTAGATTCTACAAATATGCCCCGTTAAAAATGGGGGGATTACCAATTGACGTCGTCTATTTTAGAATGGGCAGAGCTTTTCTATCTCAGGAGATGTCTGCGAAGTTATATATTGATGTCTTTTATAATAATCCTGCTTGATACAGAATTACCGTTCACAGAACCGCCTTTTTCAACAATGACGTGGTTAAACTTCCAAAGCCCCTCAACGCATCCACTACCATAAACAGTCAGAATTTTATCAACATTCATTTGATAGCCAACTTTTCCATAAATTTCTGCTTCAGCGACTGATATGACGCCATTTACCCTGCCAGTTTTACCAACGACTAAAAAACCACAGCTTATTTGACCACATAGTTCGCCATCTACAACGAGAACGCCGGAAATTTTTAAATTTCCTTCAATAACGTCACCTTGAGCAATATAAGTCGCATTTGCTAACGACCGATTGTTATTAATCATTTTATGACCCCAAGCCTATTGATTCAATCAAGTTTTTATCAGGGCAAAACATTTGATAAATACCTCATAGAATCAGCGCTCTCTTATCTTGGAAAGGTTAGAGTCTCATCAAAAAATTATTTTAGGTATAGTCAGCGAATGTGCCTATCTTTATTCTGTAACACTTTTTAATAATGAGCGAGGCATCATCGAAAGCTAGACAAAACTGACCAGTAAATAGGGAAAAATTTAATCAGAAACTTGTTGTTCAAATACATTAGGGTCCTTAGACCAATAAAAATCGAGGAGCATCCTAAAAGCCTCCGGCTGAATAGCATTTGGTCCCATAAAAGGATGATTGTACATCAAGAGCAAGAAAAAAACTACAGCAAGTCCGCTGGCAAGTAAGCTAATAAGAATAATATGAATGCGCATAGTCCTCATTTCAAATAAACATGAAATCAATACAAAAAGAAACGCGCTCGATTCAAGGGCGAGCCAAATGGACGGATCCAAGATTGCCTTTGCGTTGTGGACCCTATCTCTTCGCAATTCACGATAATTTGCAAGAAGATTAAGCATTTCCTGGTGAGCAGCAAGCTCAGCAAAGTCACTTGGCTTAAATGATACAATGAGATCGTAAAATAAGGTAAGTTTTTTGTATGCAATAGGATCAAATTTATCTCTTGAGAGTAGTGGCCATTCCTTTTCAATAACTTCTTGAACATAATCTTCCAAAATTTCTTTTCCTTTTTCGGCAGTATTAGCTGGATAGGCTTCTATCGTTCTATACATGTTATGAATGGCATTAGCCTCTTTAGAGACCGTATTGTTTAAATCATTATAACTTTCCCATACAGATACAGCTATAAAACCAATAATGAAGCCAAAGATCATCGCTAGAGAGTTTGTAAATATATCACCATATTCTACATGCTTATCTATGATTAGTATTCTTAAATATTTTTGCGTAATAAATAACAAGGTAAGCGAAATTATTATAAAGATACTTATGAGTATAAGAAGTAAGGCGGGTGCCGAAAGGGCAAGAAAATAATTAATCATGATCTCACGAAGCGCCTTTTATTTTGCATAAGCCATTAATCTTGGAATTTATATTTGCTCTTTATATACTATTGTGGCCGCAAGGCTTTTAGTTAGATATATAATTATATGTGATTGAGAAGTGAAACCTGTTTTCAAAATATCTCAGCATAGGGTTTCGTTCTATAGATTTATTTCTATTTATTTTAAATGCTCTTTTACTTCTTCTTGGAAGATCTGCCAATTTCCAGGATGATATTCGATCAGTCCAGGAATAAAAAAGACGATAACTAATACAATAAGTATTGTCGTGAGATAAGCAAACATATCCCGCTTAACTATTCTCATTTTGTGTCAACTCAGAAATTTATTGGAACTAGGGTTGGGAGGTGAAAACAAAAATCGGCTTTAGAGAATTAGGACTAACCATCTCACCGATCTGAAGATCTTTTGTGAGAACAATGCCATCAATAGGAGCGATGATCTGGGATTCCTCAGCTTTTCTGCGGACATCTTCTCCTGATTTTTCTAAAAGTTTTATCTTATTTTTTTCACTTGCAAGTCGCATTCTTGTAGCATCTATTTGCAGCTTTAATTGTTTAGCGCGGCTAGATGTTTTTGTTCGTATTTGTTCAAGTATTGCTTGGGAAGTTAAGAGCGATGCTTCTTCGTGTTGAAGATATTCCTGACTTGCAATCAAAGCTTTCTGAGCTACGGAAAGGTTAAGTTCTAAATCTGCGACCTCAATGATAGCGCATATTTGTCCTTTTTTCACCACTGCTCCAATCTCACATGAGATTGAGCGTATTATACCCGAAACCTTAGGTCGGGTTTCAATTTTAATGCGCTCTTGATGAATGTCTGCATGTTCTTTTTGTGACATGTTTGGCATACTAGAAGATGATGACATGTGCGTCATCATCGGCATATTGAGATTCATATTATACATAATCCAGAGCGTTCCGCCGATGACCAGCGTTACAATGAGTGTACCGAAGGCAAGCGCTATAGTATTATTAACATTGTCCTGACCTGTAGTAAGGTGAAGAAAGAACGCCAGATGCACGCCAATCTGTGCAACAGCTAGCACAGAAAGTGCAACGGGTATGCCTGGCTCCCAAAGCCATTTCGATTGAACAAAATAAAATGCTGCTCCTGTAAGTAGTGCAGATAGGACAAGGCCAATAAAATATGTTCGAACACTTTGCCAGGGACGCATGTGTGGGTTGTCATCAAGTCCTGGAGCAAGACCGACATCAATCGACGGTTCATGTGGCGTGTTCATCGCGCGCCTCCAACGAGATAGACAAGCGTAAAAACTGCGATCCAGACAATGTCGAGCATATGCCAGAACAAATTGAAACACAGAAGGCGGCGCTGAATATCATCGCGGAAACCTTTGACATAGAGCTGGGCCATCATTGTTCCAAGCCAGAGTAGGCCTACGCTCACATGTAGTCCATGACAGCCTACAAGGGCGAAAAACGAGGATAAGAATGCGCTACGTTCCGGCCCTGCGCCAGTTGAGATCATTTCACTAAATTCGCGGACTTCCAAAAAGATAAAGGTAAAACCTAATAGTCCAGTAGATAAAAGTGCAGCCTGCGCCCAGATCATTCGGCGTGCTTCAACGCTGATGGCGATCAATCCGCAGGTAAAGCTCGATAAAAGCAGACAGGCTGTCTCAATTCCTACATTACGTAGGGACAGCAGATCGCTTCCCTTGGGACCGCCATCCGTCGCTGTTTGCAAAACGGCATGCGCAGCGAAAAAAGCTGAGAACATAACAATGTCGCTGAGCAAAAAGATCCAGAAGCCGTAACCGACGATTACAAGCTTAGTAGCAGGCCCGCCCTCGCCATGTCCGCGGGACTCATTGCTGGCTTTAAAGCTAGTATGTGTATGAGTTATGCTTTGACTGGTCATCATACCGCCTCGCTTAGATCAATCCCGCTCGCAATCCATTCCTCGCGCGCGCGGCGTCTTTCGCTATCCAGTCGTTCAACCTCGCTTGCGGGGACCGTGAATTCATCCTTGTCACGCCACGCAAACCAAACAAACCCTGCATAGGCGGCAATTAGACTGGCGCCTACCAGCCACCAAATATGCCAGATAAGACCAAAACCTGCGATCGTTGCAAAAAACGCAGTAATGAATCCAGTTGCACTGTTTCTTGGCATTTCAATTGGCTCGTAAGCTCCTATAGCGGCGAGGTGCTGCGTTTCGATTGCGCGCTTTTTGATGGCCCAATAAGGCTCCTCTCCCTTAACTTCTGGCAAGAAGGCGAAATTAAAAACTGGAGGGGGAGAGGATGTGGCCCACTCAAGCGAACGCCCATTCCACGCATCGCCAGTTTTGTCGCGTAGCTGGTCTCGATGACGAATGCTGACAATAAGCTGTATTATTTGGCAGATCATTGCAGCAGCTGAGATTGCAACCCCGAAAGCAGCGGCAATCACCCAAGGACGCCATTCTGCCACCTCATAATGTTGTAAGCGGCGCGTCATACCTAGCAGCCCGGCCACATAGAGCGGCATGAATGTTACATAAAATCCGATAAGTGTTAACCAAAACACGGCCTTGCCCCAGGCTTCATCGAGCTTGAACCCAAACGCCTTCGGGAACCAAAAGGTGATGCCAGCAAAGAGTGCAAAAACAACGCCACCAATGATGACATTATGAAAATGAGCGATAACAAAAACACTATTGTGTAGTGCAAAATCAGCAGGGGGTACAGCTAGAAGCACGCCTGTCATGCCGCCAATAACAAAGGTAACAAGAAAACCTAGTGACCACAACATTGGAGTTTGATAGCGAATGCGTCCACCATACATTGTAAAAAGCCAATTAAAAATCTTTACGCCTGTGACGACGGCAATCACGCTGGTGGCGATTCCAAATACAGCATTTACCGACCCACCGGCCCCCATAGTAAAGAAGTGATGTAGCCAGACGATAAAGGAAATGACACAGATTCCAAGCGTAGCGATGACCATAGAGCGATAGCCAAAAAGCGGCTTGCCAGAGAAGGTCGAAATAATTTCAGAGAAAATTCCAAAAGAAGGAAGCACTAGTATATAGACTTCCGGATGACCCCACGCCCAAATCAAATTCATGAACATGGCCATATTGCCGCCGCCATCGTTCGTGAAAAAGTGGAAACCAAGATATCGATCAAGAGCGAGCATGATTAATGTTGCAGTTAAAATAGGGAATGCCGCAACAATCAACATGTTTGAAGCTAGAGTCGTCCAGCAAAACATGGACATGCGCATGTAGCTCATGCCAGGTGCGCGCATCTTTAGGATAGTCGTAACAAAATTTATTCCAGTCATAAGCGTGCCGACGCCAGAGATGAGAAGCGCCCAAAGGTAATAATCAACACCAACACCCGGAGAGTAAGGGAGTTCAGAAAGTGGTGGGTAAGGAAGCCATCCCGCGCCTGAGAATTCTCCAATAACCAGCGAAATATTGACTAAAAGTGCGCCGCTTGCTGTGAGCCAGAAGCCAGTAGAATTGAGCGTTGGAAAAGCAACATCGCGCACGCCGAGTTGTAGAGGCGCCACGAAATTCATGAGGCCAATGATGATAGGCATAGCTGCAAAGAAAATCATAATCGTGCCGTGGGCCGAGAAAATCTGATCGTAATGATGGGGCGGAAGGTACCCTGGGCTATGAAAAGCAACGGCTTGATGTGTCCGCATCATAATCGCGTCGACAAAACCCCGAAGAAGCATTATGACGCCAAGCAGAACATACATGACGCCGATGCGTTTATGATCGACACTCGTGATCCACTCTTGCCAGAGATAAGGTAAATAGCCCTTTAGTGCGACCCAGGCGAAAAGAGCGAGTAATAAGGCAACCATAACTGCGCCAGCAATCAGAGGAATTGGCTGGTCCCATGGAATGGCGTTTATCGTGAGCTTGCCGAACATCTTCACTCCGTCTTTGGCGAATTCTGTTTTGGATCTTGCAGATCATTGCCTTCAGTAATGAGTTCTCTCATCGCGATCTTGTCGAAAAGATCGCGAGTTATTGATCCATAAGAGTGAACTGATGACGCAGCTTTTTTTCGTGCAAGCGCAAGATAGCTGGCTTCGTCAAGCTTTTGACCGGTTTGTTTCACATAAGCAAGCCATTTTGAATAATCTTCCATCGTCAGCGCTCGTACTGTGAAATGCATGTCAGAAAAACCGCTTCCGCTAAACTGGGAAGACTGTCCGTAATAATCTCCGATTTGATCGGCTTTTAAGTTAAGTTGTGTCACCATACCGTTCATTGTCGCGATCATGCTGCCAAGTTGAGGCACAAAAAACATATTCATAACAGTGCCGGAGGTCAGCGAAAAATGGACAGGCGTGTTGGCAGGCACAGCAAGCTCATTGATGCTCGCTACTTCCTGGTCAGGGTAGATGAATAGCCATTTCCAATCCAGGGAAACCACCTGGATCTCGATGGGTTTTCCACCTTGCGCAATTGGCTGAGCGGGATCAAGCTCGTGCGAGCCGATCCAAATTACGCCGCTTAGAAAAAGAACTACGAGAAGCGGAATACCCCAAACAATGAGCTCTAAGTGTCCAGAATGAGCCCAGTTGGGAAGGTATATCGCTTTTTTGTTGGAAGATCGAAACCACCATCCGAAAGCGAGCGTCGCAAGTATCGTTGGGATAACAATCACAAGCATAATCCCAACGGAATTGATCAGTATTTGCGCATTTCCTGCGGCAATTGGTCCCTGAGGATCTAACACCCCGCCTGCAACCGATAGAACTTCTTGCATGTATCCTGGCGTCTCCGCAATCATAGTATGAGATTATGACGCTGGCATAGAGCTTCCATGCGTCAGCGCTCAAAATCATTGTTAAACTATGGCATTAAAGTCTCATGTTGGGAACAGTGTATGATGTCAACCCGTGTCCCCAGCCCTTAGCGCCGCGTTATATGCGCAGGCTTGGAACTGGTAATAAGTTTATCAGTATATTTTATAGGACCAAATTGAACTTTTAATGACTAAGAACAAGTATGAATGATTGGGAACGCCGACCAGGGTAAATTTGGCGCATTTAAAAATAAAATCCATTCAGCCTAGTATCGATTGGGTAAACTCCTTGTAAGTAATTATGATCTAAATCTAAGATGATTCAATTATAATCTGTAAGAGAAGAATTTGAAATACTACTCGCCTTTACTTGGGGCCTCATAATAATTCAGACTTGAAAGTCATAGGAGTTTTAATCGATGAATTTCAATTTCGTATCACTTTCAGCTGAAGAATTTGGTCCCTATGCGCTTACGGCGCTTCGTATCGTAACAGCACTGATATTTTTCTTACATGGCTCCCAAAAAATATGGGGATTTCCCGCGCTGCCGGCATTTGGTTTGCCGGAGGCATATTCTCTCTTATGGGTCGGTGGCATTCTTGAAGTGATTGGCGGCGGAATGATATTTTTTGGTTTATTTACCCGACTAACAGCTTTTATTCTATCGGGTGAAATGGCAGTAGCCTATTGGATGTTTCATGCTTCGAAGAGTTTCTATCCGACGCAAAATGGCGGGGAGGGAGCAATCTTATACTGCTTTATTTTCCTTCTTATTTCTTGCTTTGGTCCAGGAAAAATCAGCCTGGACGCCGTCATAAGGGCGCGTGTTCTGAAGAGCGTATCAAAAGAGCAGGAAGTAAGCAGTATGCCTGATGCGTAAAACCTTCAGAGTGCATGATGACAACTTCTTTTTAGTATTTGCTATATTAGTGATCGTATATGATTATAAAATAAGGTCTGAAAGATATATTTTTTAATACGTTTTATATGTGCGTGAGGAGGCGTGGCTCGAAGAAAAACATAAACTCATGCAATGCATAATTATTAAGATGCGCGTCAAGACAGTATCAGTGGTAAGGAACTTGTGGGACGGTATTTAGTAGAAACGACGGGGGCTTTGCCCGTGCATTCTCATCAATTCTTCATTGAATGGATACAAATCTTTGTGCTAGAGCTTTCTGAATAGTTCTGTAGATATCCAAAGACATTTCACCTTGTTTTTGAAATGTTTTCTAGATTATTTTGAACTTATTATTGCCTGATAGGGCTGAGGTCTGGTTTTTGAGTATTGTTGATAAGCCGAGTTTATGCGTCGACATAGGTTTATTGCCTATTTATGGAATGATACGCTGGCTTGCTGTCTGAGCTCATTAGGGCAAATTTGTAAATTTTCCTATCTCAATGCTTGCCCTCTCTAGGATTGGTTTTGTGACATTTGAGCGATGACTCGGGTCTTAAGGACATAAATAAAGACGCTTCTTTCACGCGGGGCAAAAAAAGGAAAATGTTCGTCGATTTGCACCGAGTAAGAACTCTGCTCGCCAATATTATTCTTTGTGCGCTAGCTTTATTTCAGGTCGGTTGCCTCGTTGGTCCAGATTTCAAAACACCTGGCGCGCCTATTGCTACAAAATGGCTTGGCGCGGATGGTATGAGCCAGCATGGACAGCGCAATGAGCTTCGTCAATGGTGGGTTTTTTATAACGATCCGGTTCTCACCAAGTTAATTGAGTTAGCCTATGCTCAAAATTTGTCACTCTTGAGTGCTGGCACAAGAGTGCTGCAGGCAAGAGCTTTTCTTGGCATTGCCTCAAACGAATTATACCCTCAGTCGCAATATGGCTCGGGGTTTATAAAAAATGATCGATTAAGCCAGGCGATTCCTCTTGGCGCTGGCGGCACAGCCAATCTTGGAAATTATTGGTTGGACGCGTTAGCGACCCAAGCGACCTGGGAGCTTGATATTTGGGGGAAGATTCGTCGCGGCATTGAATATGCGGACGCGTCATATCTTGAATCAATAGCTACCTATGATGATGTCCTTGTCTCTCTTTTGGGAGATGTTGCGACGACGTACATAGACATTAGAGTTTTAGAGCGACGCATCCAAATTGCTGAAGCAAATATTATTCGTCAACGCGACGTGGTTCGTATTGCGCGTGAAAGAAATCAGGGGGGCGTAGCCACGCAATTGGACGTTCACCAGGCTCAGAATATTCTTTCAAACACAGAGGCTAGCGTTCCTCGTTTGCAAATAGAACTAAATAAAGGCCTCAACGCGCTAAGGGTGCTTTTGGGGATGGCGCCGGAGCCTCTTGGGTTCTTGTTAGCGCGTTCGACCGCACGTATCCCGCTTCAAAAGTCCAAATTGATGATCGGCATTCCTGCTGATCTCTTGAGACGTCGACCAGATATTCGGGCGGCTGAATTGCGCGCAGAAGCTCAGAGCGCGCGGATTGGCGTCGCCTTTGCCGAAATATTGCCCGCCATCAGCATTGTTGGAAGTTTTGGCGGGATAGCGAGCGATACAAATGGCCATTATCTTGGACAAGTTGTTCATCCCATCGGTCAGGCGCTTTCAGTAGGACCCTCCTTCAAATGGAATATTTTAACCTATGGTCGCATTATCAGCGATGTGCGTCTTCAAGACGCCAAATTGCAGCAAAATCTGATCGATTATCAAAATGCTGTTTTAAAAGCGCAGCAGGAGGTTGAAAACGGCATTTATACAACAAGACTTTCTCAGTCCGAGGCGGCTTATCTTAAAACAAGCGTAGAAGAAGCTAAAAAGGCCATAACGATTGGTTTACTAGAATATAATGAAGGAACAAGAGATTTTACAACAGTACTAAATACTGAACAATATCTTTATAATTCTGAGAACAGCTACGCTGTAGCCTTAGGCAATATCTCCAAGGGATCTGTCGCAATCTACCGCGCGCTTGGTGGCGGATGGCAAATTCGTGATGGAAAGGGTTTTGTTAATGCTGCGACAGCGCGAGAAATGCGTGCACGCACTAATTGGGGTGATGTCTTGCCACCAAATGATCAACCCATGCCAGATGATCCAGGTTTGCCGGGACCTGAAAATATCGGACCGCTCTTGCGACTGCCAGAATGGTGATCCTTATTGTAATAAGGAAGTTATAAAGTCGATGAATTGGATGCTAAAAATGCAACTTCTTTTTTTTCTGGCTATGAGACGTCATGTCAAATTGTTGGCGTCACTTTTTGTATTGACGATCATTTTATTTGTTTCAACCAATCTTGGGCATGCGGCAGACAAGACAGCCTCTTTCTTTGACAGTTTCAGCGTCGGCATAAATAACCCGGAATTCCGTCAGTTGGGCCAAAAACCTCCATCAAAGGCAAATATTTCAGCGGTTGTTGCTCAAAATATGGACCCGGCTGTTAGGGTGGCTTTTCCAAAAAAACAAAGAGTTGAAGAATATGTTGAGTTGACAGGCAACGCAACGCCGATCAATCACGTTGAGCTTGTTGCCCGCGTTGAAGGATATTTGGAACAGATTCATTTCAAAGATGGTCAGATCGTAAAGAAAGGCGACTTACTTTTCACAATCCAGCAGGATCAATACAAAGCGCAGTTAATACAAGCGGAAGCACAGGTTGCTGCGTCAAAAGCAGCGCTTGAATTTGCCTCAACTGAAATCGAGCGTTACTCAAAATTGCAAAAGAAGGGCGCTGCAGCGCAGGTTATCGTCGATAAATGGATATATGATGCGAAAAAAGCTGAAGCGAACTTATCGTCAGCAAAGGCGCAAGTTGATTTAGCGCGCCTTAATCTTGATTATACGTCTGTCAGGGCTCCATTTGACGGCCAGATGAGTCGAACGCTTTTATATCCTGGCGCCACTGTTGGCGGAGCTGGACAACGCGTGGTTCTGGCGGAAATTCTTCAACTCAATCCGATTTATGCTGTTGTGAACTTAAGTGAACAGGAAGTAATCAATATACGCAAGAATCTTGGTGCTATTACCTATTCAAAATTAGTTAGCATTCCAGTCGATGTCAGCATCATGGATAGCGGACGTTATCGATATCATGGTCATATACAATATGTCGCGCCGGCTGTTGATACAAAAGAGGGCACCTTGCTTGTCAGGGCTGTTTTAGAAAATGATGACCATGAGATTATGCCGGGTTTCTTTCTGCGAATGCGTATTCCAAAAGGAAAAGTGCATCAAGGTGCGCTTCTTGTTCCTGAGCGTGCGCTTTTATCCGATCAGGAGGGTCGTTACGTCCTGATTATTGGCGACAATGACATTGTTGAGAAACGTTCAGTGAAATTGGGAGATTCTGTCGATAATATGCGAATAATCAGCTCTGGGTTAAAGGAGACAGATAGAGTTGTGGTCCAGGATCTGTGGCTGGCTTCTCCAGGCATTAAAGTTACGCCAAAATTAATCTCAATCGAGAATTAAAAGGCGCATAGATGATATCTCAATTTTTTATTGAACGCCCTGTTCTTGCAAACGTTCTCTCTATTGTCCTGATGGTGATAGGCGTCGTCGCCGTTTATGTCCTGCCCGTTGCTCAATATCCAAATGTTGTTCCGCCGACAGTGATGGTGTCAGCGCGATACCCTGGCGCTAGCCCTCAGACTATGATTGACACGGTTGCATTGCCAATTGAGCTACAAGTCAATGGCGTAGACGGCATGCTTTACATGCAGTCGACAAGCGCCGCTGACGGTACGTACCAACTATTTGTCACGTTTAAAATCGGAACTGATCCAGACGCTGCCCAAGTTCGTGTTCAAAACCGTGTTTCCAACGCCCTTGCCTCTCTCCCGACGCCTGTTCAGGCGCAGGGCGTGACCGTTTTGAAGAGATCGACAGCAATACTTGAAGTAATTACAATTGAGTCTCCAGGCGGCTCCTATGACTCGTCATTTCTTAGCAATTACGCAACAATTAATTTAGTAAACGAGCTTGCCCGCCTGCCAGGCGTCGCGAACGTTGTTGTTTCAGGCGCGTCCAAATATGCGATGCGCGTATGGTTGGATCCTCAAAAACTTTATTCTTTTGGGCTCGTGCCGGAAGACGTCATCAAGGCGATCAAACAACAAAGCCAACTAGTTGCTGCTGGACAGGCAGGTATGCCGCCTGCGCCGATTAGTCAGGATTTCCAATATACGGTTGATATTCTCTCAAGATTTGATGAACCAGAACAATTTTCTAATATTATCATAAAAGCACAAAACTCTCAGGGTGGTCGTCTTGTTAGGGTAAAAGACGTTGGCCGCGTTGAGCTTGGCTCACAAAATTATTCCCAACAGTGTCAATTAAACAAGCGTCCTGCTGGGTGTATATTAATATATCAAACGCCCGACGCAAATTCTCTTCAAGTTGCCAAAGAGGTCGATGAGAAGATGGCGGAATTATCTCGCCGTTTTCCAAAAGATATGAAGCACCGTATTCCTTTTAACACAACTATCTTTATCAAGGATTCTATTAGTGAGGTTTATTCGACTCTTTATGAGGCGGGTTTTCTTGTTCTGGTGGTTATTCTTATTTTTTTACAAAATTTTCGCGCGACACTTGTTCCAGCGACGACAGTTCCTGTAACAATTATTGGCACATTTGCGGGCATGTATGCCTTCGGCTACACAGTCAATCTATCAACATTATTCGGAATAATACTCGCCATTGGCATCGTAGTAGATGATGCAATTGTGATTGTTGAAGCTGTTAGCAAATACATTGAAGAAGGTATGAGCCCGCATGATGCCGCAGTGCATGCTATGGATGAATTATTTGGGCCCATTATTGGCATTACCCTTGTCCTCATGGCCGTATTTCTTCCAGCGGCTTTTTTACCTGGTCTTACAGGAAAAATGCTTGCCCAATTTGCTGTTGTTATCGCAACAACAGCCTTTATTAGCGCGTTAAATGCCGCAACTCTAAAACCAACGCAATGTGCGCTCTGGCTGAAAAAGACAGAAAAGACCCAAGATAATGCATTTTATAGATCGTTTAATAATGTCTACAATAGGCTTGAAAAATCTTATTTACAGATTGTGGAATGGCTAATAGCTCGCTCATCGAGGGTTGTTGCTGTTGGCATTGCAATTTCTGTAATTGGAATTTTTGGAATTGGCCGTCTGCCGACAGCTTTTATACCGCTTGAAGATCAAGGCTATGCGATCACTGCTATTGAGCTTCCTGAAGGCTCGGCGCTTGGTCGCACCATACAAACGCTCAATGCGGCTGCTGATATTTCTCTTAATACTTCCGGCGTCAAGGATGTTGTCACGATCGCAGGTGTGTCTGTTCTTGAGAATAACGCTGACAAAGCAAATACTGGCGTCAACTATGTGATATTTGACGAATGGAGCGAAAGATCAAAACAAAAGGACGGCGATCTGAAGAGCTTGATCACGAACCTTCAATCAAAAATGCGTAATCTAACAGATGGAAGTGCATTGATGCTTGTTCCGCCGCCCATTCAGGGAATAGGCAATGCCGGCGGCTTCCAGATGCAAGCAAATCTGTTGGGAGGAAGTTTCGATTATTCAAAATTGGGACGCGCCGTTGATGACGCCATAGCAGAGGCGAAGCGTGATCAAACTCTTCAACGCGTCGCAACGACCTTTAGACCGAATTCTCCGCATATTAACTTGTCAATTGACCGTGTTCAGGCTGAAACCTTAAAGGTGCCGGTCGGTGATGTTTTTTCAGCGCTTACATCCTACGTTGGATCAACTTATGTGAACCAATTCAGTAAGTTTGGGCAGGTGTTGCAGGTCTACGTGCAGGCTGATTCACAATTTCGCCTTCAGCCTGAAAGTTTGATGGATTTATATGTGCGAAGCCAAGAGGGGAAAATGGTTCCTCTCTATACATTGGCGAATATAGAGCCTTCTGCTGCCCCAGCGCTCATATCTTTGTATAATTTATATCCATCAGCAACGATTGTTGGTGGGCCTGCAAAAGGGTTTAGTTCCGGCGAGGCTATTGATCATATGGCGGAAATCGCTAGCAAAAAATTTCCAGATGGCGTTGGTTATGAATGGACTGCGATGTCTTATCAGGAAAAGATTACAGGTAATTTACTCTATTATGCTTTCGCTTTGTCTGTTCTGCTTGTTTATTTGGTGCTGGCTGGCCAATATGAAAGCTGGATCTTGCCTTTGGCGGTTATCTCAGCAGTGCCGCTGGGATTAGTTGGGCCTGCTTTGACGCTGACTGCTGTCGGCGTTGATAACAATTTATATGTACAAATTGGTTTGATGCTTCTGATCGCGTTATCAGCGAAAAATGGCATCTTAATTGTAGAAGTTGCACGTGAACTGCGCATGATCCAAGGCAAAAGCATTGTTGATGCGGCAAAACAAGCAGCAGTGATGAGATTTCGTCCTATTTTGATGACGTCAATCGCATTTATATTAGGTGTGCTGCCTTTGGTTATTGCCACAGGAGCAGGAGCGAATGCCCGGCGTTCTCTTGGCATGAGCGTCTTCACTGGAATGATTTCGTCGACATGCTTAGCTGTTCTTCTTGTTCCAGCGTTCTTTATTGTGCTTCAAAAATTTGATGAAGCAAGAAAAGCAAAGAAAACTGAAATTCAGAAGGCTCGTGATTGACTAAAAGAAGCTCGACTACAGATCAGGTATTTATGCATTTTTAAAATTCAAATACTTTTTAAAGATATCGCGCTTCAATTGCTGTATTCGCGCCTTAACCCAATGTGCGTTAGCGCACATTGGACCCGCGCCATTATGGCTAGGCTAATCCTGTTGCAAGAGCGGTCATGGGGGGAACATGAAGTTTCTGGCGCGCAAATGGATCCTAGTCTGGTTTGATTTGACGATGTTTCTTGCTTTAGGCGTGGCGATGGCGAAGTCTGATTTAGCCGTTTATGCAGATGATGGCCAAGGCCTAACGGTCATTCATTGGCTTCATGGCGACGCCAATGTCGGTCGTTCCTAATTGGATGACATGTAATAAGCACTCAATCGTGGGGTGTAATAATAGTGTTATGAAATGTAATATAAAATTTTACAAATTCAATCTAGGCTATGAAAATGCATGATAAACGGACGGAAATCTCTGTTGGTCTCATCTACACGCATGCAAGGACGCTTTCTAACCATTGACTCCCTTCACAAACAGTGTTTTTTTCACTAAAATTCAATACTGAGAATTGAGTTAGGGCTGCTTGTTTCATTGCAGCGCATATTTAAGTATCTAACGCAATGGGAGGCTTTGTTGCCATTTCGATTGGGACCATATTTGGCTGAGACTACTGTTGGAATGGGTGTTCTTGGCGCGATCATTAGTGGCACTAATGCGGTTGCAAAGAATGCAGAGCGTGTTCGTCTGGGAACCATTACGCCTGCCGATGCCGCGATCGATGTTGGTAAAGAAGCATTGAAGAACGGCGTTGTGACAGCTGCCACATTTGTAGCTGTGGCAAGTTTGGGTGGAGAGTTAGCTGTCTCTGTTGGACTGACGCTTGTTATTGGATCGACCCTTAAATATGCATGGGATCGTGGATATGAAGCAGTGGATGAAACGCTGAAAATTGAGAACTCGGCAACTAGAGCGGATTCACTTGTCGCCGATCTACCTTTGTCAACAAAGATATCATAAATTTATCACGCCAAGACTTTTTACAGAGGAGTCCAGCCCTAACATGATTTTAAGGGGCGGGACTCTGTAAATTATGTAACTGTGACTTTATATCGATTTCGTAATGTTTGTGAAAGAAAATATAAACGGTTTGCTTGCGCGAGCGCAGATGGCGCGTGGATCGGCTCAAGAAAAATCTTTATATGCCTGATCAATTAAGATACAGGCGCGACATGCCTCTTC
>Ga0208618_1000654_pt1 | contig 15266 bp, 14 predicted proteins | sample CryBogCBE18Jul08_FD_184585 | JGI IMG/M metagenome (GOLD analysis project Ga0208618, IMG submission 184585) | Freshwater microbial communities from Crystal Bog, Wisconsin, USA - CBE18Jul08 (SPAdes) | ecosystem: Environmental > Aquatic > Freshwater > Lake | place: Crystal Bog, Wisconsin, USA...
ATATTCTGGTGAACAATGCCGGCATTCAGCATGTGTCTCCAATCATTGAGTTTCCTATAGATAAATGGGATGCCATCATAGCAATAAATTTGTCTTCTGCTTTCCATACCATTCGCGCCGCCGCTCCAGGCATGATTGCCCGTAAATGGGGAAGAATTATCAATATTGCATCAGCACATGCGCTGGTCGCCTCTCCTTATAAGGCGGCCTATGTGGCTGCTAAGCATGGCATTGCAGGTCTTACCAAGACGGCAGCGCTGGAATTTGCCAGGGACTCAATAACCGTGAACGCCATTGCGCCCGGCTATGTCTGGACCCCCTTGGTTGAAAAGCAGATACCGGGAACGATGGAGGCCAGACATTTGACGCGCGATCAGGTTATCCACGACGTCTTGCTCGAGGCGCAACCAACAAAAGAATTTGTGACGACAGAACAGGTCGCCTCAATGGTTTTGTATTTAGCCTCTGAGAATGCCAAATCCGTCACCGGCTCTATTCTTTCAATCGATGGCGGTTGGGTCGCGCATTAAACCGTATCACATCAAAAATAATGGCTGCGTATGTTCATAATGCGCAGCCATTTTCATTTATTACGATGCCACCGCCTTCCAGCGATGACTTTTGTGTTACGAGGGGGATGATGGCGCAAGTTCAGAGAGTTTTGTGTAGTCAATCTTGCCAGAGCCAAGCAGGGGAAGTTCTTCAACAATGACGAGTTGGGAAGGGACATAGAGCTCAGTCAATCCGATTGATTTGATATGCGCTCTTAAATCTTCAAGCTTAGCCGAGACATGCGTTGTCAGTAAAATAATGGCTTGACCTTTTTTAGGATCTGTCTGCGCCACGGCTGCAGAAAGCGCGTCTGGCCACAGCTCGCTAGCAAAGCCGTCAACGGCGGCAAGAGAAATCATTTCTCCGCCAATTTTGGCAAAACGTTTGGCTCTTCCTTTGATGGATAAAAAGCCGCTACTATCAATCTCGACAATATCACCCGTATCATACCAGCCATCCGGGGTTGGCTGTATAACGCCAGGCTGATCAGCGTGTAGATAGCCCATCATAATATTAGGGCCTTTAACGCTGAGGCGGCCGCCATCCTTAACGCCGAGAACTTCTGCTAATGAATAATTGATTTTGGGCAGAAACAAGCCTGCGCTTTCATCCTTATTAAAGGCTGGCGTGCTTAATGAGATCACAGGAGATGTTTCTGTGACGCCATATCCTTCCAAAACATGAATGTTAAATTTTTCTTTCCAAAGCGCCTTGGTTTTTAATTTTAATTTCTCCGCGCCAGCGATCACATAGCGAATTGTTTCATATTGCTCGCGCTTGCTGACTTTGGCGTAGGAGGAGAGAAATGTATCTGTTCCAAAAAAAATTGTTGCTCTAATTTTGTGAATAAGCTCAGGAATTGTTTTGTAATGAAGCGGGGTTGGATAAAGATAAACCTTAACGCCAGATATAAGGGGTAGGATTAGACCAATATTTAGCCCGAAACAGTGAAAAACCGGCAATATATTTAAGACAATGTCTGTGTGATCAAAATGAATTCTTGCAGCAGTTTGCGCAGCGTTTGAAAGTATATTTCTATGAGAAAGCGCAACGCCTTTTGGTTTTCCTTCAGATCCAGAGGTAAATAAAATGGCGGCGATATCGTCAGGAGAGGCTTTTTTTACAGGATATTCTTTCAACAAAAAGGACATAAGTTTATCTATAGCGCTAATGCTAGATTTAATATCTTCAATATAGTGAATCGTAAATTGCTCTTTAAGAGTTTCAATGAGGGGCTCTAGATTTGCGTTCTTAATAAAAGATTTTGATGTAATTATTTCTTTAATATCTGCAGCCTTACAGGAATTAAGAATATTAAATTGCCCTGAGGTAAAATTAATCATAGCTGGCGTTTTGCCAGCTGAGAGAAGCGAGAAAAAACTTATCGCTGCGCCGCAGGCGTTTGGCAGCATCAAGCCAATTGTTTGTTTCGCATCTAGGAGAGCGTCAAATTTATTAGCAAAAAGACGTATCGCAATAAGTGTTTTTTGGTAGTTTAATTTTCCAAGCAATGGATCTTCTAATATTTCATGAGAGTGTCCAAATTGGCGCGCAGCCTCGGTAAGCGCATTATAAATTGTTTGGTCTGTATTTTTGGATTTATAGATTAATTCAGAAGAGATATTATATATCGAATTTGCATTTAATTGACGGCGCTGCTTTTTACTCAAATTAGTGTCAAAACATAATTCAGCTTTTGGTAGAAACTCAATCTTTGCTTGGAAAAACAGTTTCTTTAATGAATGACACGAATTAATAATTGGAATATTAAGAGTATGATGATGGGTGATAGATATGGGAATAATTTCTGCATGTAATTTTCCAGCCATATAGGCAAGATAGGCATATTCATTTAATGAGAGAAAGCTTAAGCCCTTCAGGCTTTCGAGCGAGACAATAAGCGTTTCTTTTTTCTTGAGCTTTGTGTTAGTTGGCCTGAATAAAAACTTAAATTGACGAATAATTGGTTCGTCTTCTAACAAGACGGGTTGGATATTTAAAAGATTAATTAAGATAAATAATTCTATAAATCCGAGGCGATCAATAATGATAATTTTTTTAGATTGTTCGTCGTGATCCCACTCGCTGCCAAATATTTTATAACGACAAAATGGACGCGCCAGCATTGCTAGAAATTTAAAAAAGAACTTTGAAAATGGCGCATGGGCACGCATTTTTATGAAAACTCCAGCGCTTATATGGCTTTGATTCGACGATTAATCGTTGTTTTTTAATAATCTCCAGGCATGACAATTACGTGTCGTTTGGATCTCCCAGGCTTACAGGCATTTGGGGTAAATCACCCAGTCTGCGACTGAGTTATTGAGGATCTGCCGCATATGGCTTCTTTTATACTTTGAAAATGACGGACAATCCTATATCTGGCTGATCGCACGGGGGACTATGTCTCATCTATCCCCCTCATATGTGGATTATCTGAAACGCTGAGCGAAACAATCCTATGGCTTTTATCCGCGCCGTTTTTTGCCTGCTTTTTTTATTGTTTTCACTTTTTATTCTTGCGCCGATCCAAATGCTGGCAATTTGGCGTCACTGGCCGCTTCAACATGTTATTCAAATGTCTTTTAGCCGGACCTTATGCCTCATTCTCGGCATAAAAGTTTTTGTTCATGGCAAGAAATCTGGCGCAGTGGCTCAATTCATTGTCTCTAATCATGTCTCATGGACAGATATCCTCTGTCTTTCAAGCGTTTATCCTGTCGTGTTTTTAGCAAAAAGCGAGGTAGCGAGATGGCCCTTGCTCGGGCTTTTTGCGAAAATACAAAAGACCATTTTTATTCCACGTCATTTGAAGCAAAATGTCTCTCTTATCAATCAGCAGATCATTGACGTTCTGCATTCAGGCAAGAGCGTCGTCCTTTTTCCAGAAGGAACGTCGGGGGATGGAACGCATGTTCTGCCCTTTTACGCCTCACATTTTGAGCCGTTGAGCAAAATTGACAATAATATTCATATTACACCCATTACAATTGTTTATAGAGATCAGGCTGGTTTGATTGATATTGGTTGGTATGGCGATATGGAGTTACTGCCGCATTTTATTTCGGTGCTGAAAAAAACAGATAAGCAGTGTCATTTATTTGTTGGTGATCAAATAAATGTAGATGGTAAAGATAGAAAGGCTTTATGTCGGGAAACGGAGCACGCCATACGTCAGATGTTGTCTTATGCGCGCCAGTCTTAGGCGGCTAAGGGCAACTGGCTTCCAAAATACTGGATATATCGCGTGTTCATTTCAGCAACAGGCATAATAACGAAGACGTCTGTTGTATTAAATTTTAGATCCACAACAGCGCCATCGCCAAAGCGTGCGCCAACTCTCAAATAGCCTTTGATGAGCGGCGATAGATTGTCGCGGGCTTTTTTGACGTCAATCTGTTCGCGGGAGAGCAGCGCCATTGGCTTATAGAGTTCCTGACGCGCCTTGACGTTCCAGCGGTCATCAGCGGCGGCAAAATGGGCGAGATAGCTCAAAGCCTCAGCATGAGCGAGCGGACTAACGCCGCTGAAGCTCGCACAGCCAATCATGACATCAATTTTATGTTCGCGGATATATCCCAAGAGTCCACGCCATAATAATTCAATTGTGCGTTTTCCGCGATAGTCAGGCAGAACACATGAACGACCAAGCTCAAGTATTTTGAGTTCTTGATGTCTCTTAATAAAGGGGTCGAGCTCATATTCAGTTGCTGAATAAAAGCTTCCGGCAATCTTTGCCTTATCGCTTGTCAGTAGTCGGTATGCGCCAACAATTTTTTGTTTGACCTTGCCCTGCTTTGAGAGCGCTGCGTGGTCAATAACAATGAGATGATCGCAATATTTATCAAATTTATCCTGATCGCGACGCGTCAAAGCTGTTTTTGCGTCGGCGATAGCGCCGCCTTCCTTGTAAAATACGTCATATCGTAATTTCTGCGCCTTTTTGATTTCTTTTTTGCCCTGCGCAAGGCGGACTTCAAGAGAGCCAAGGCGACCATAGGTAGGCGGCGTTGGTTTAGCTAATTTAGGATGGAACAGAAGAGAGGGAAACGCGAAAGCTTTTTGACCAATTTGTGCTGCTGTATCCGTCCACATGCGATAATCCTGACAATGATTCAGAACAATTTATGCAAAATTGGCAAATCTTTTGTGACAAGATCATCTCTTAATTTTTACCTGCTGCTGTAATTTTAGACTCTTGTGTTTTTGGTTTTTGTCACAGAACTTAAATATTTGGCTATTAGCGCAGGTCTTTCTTGCGATATGCGCGAACCCATATGTTAAGTATCCAAAAATATAATGCAGAGGTAACCCTTGAATTGGTTAGAGTCGCTTCAGGCCTATTGTGAAAGAACGGACGCAGGTTTCTGGTCAGAGCCAATTAATGCGCTATCAAATATTGCTTTTCTTGTTTCTGCTTTTGTGGCGGCGAGACTTCTTAAACGCTCCGAGTGTTCTGATAGAGAGGCTTTCTTATTAATCATAATTTTAGGCTTCGTTGGTGTTGGCAGTTTTATTTTTCATACCTTTGCAACCAGATGGGCGGAGGTGTTGGATATTTTGCCAATTGCAAGTTTTGTTATGTGTTATCTCATCTTTGGATTAAAGCGCTACTTTGACCTTGGGGCAAAGCCAATTGTTTTCTGTTGTTTCATTTTTGTTTTGAGCCTCTCTTTTGTCATCAAAGAGAGCCATTTGCTCAATGGATCTATTCTCTATGCTCCACCCTTCGTGGCTCTGTGGGGCTTTGTTATTGTTATGATCATGAGAGGCGCGGGGGAGGCGGCTGATTATAACTCTTACAAGCTCTCTATCGTCTTATTGGGCGGCGGCGTCTTCGCCTTTGGCGTCTCGCTACTGTTTCGAACAATGGATCGCGCTCTTTGTGCGCAGATTCCTATTGGCACGCATTTCATCTGGCATTTATTAAATGCTTTTGTCCTTTATCTATTAACTGCAGCTTTAATTGTCTTCAGAGATAAAAACGCCGCAGCTTTTATGATGCGTTGGCTCAGGCGACGCCCAGCGAAAACGCCAATGTGCCGATAGTCGCGTGCGACAAGGAGAGCGGCCAAATGCTCCGCGTCACCAGATAGAGGGACGACCAGGCAAGGCCGACGATGAAGGTGTTGAGCAATAACACTCCGTCGCCATAACCAATGTGCATGAGTGAAAAAATTGTTGATGAAAAAATAATATAACTTGTTGAGCTCAGATTGAGCTTATCAGTGATTAGTTTTGGAATAGAGCGACAGACAATTTCCTGTATTGGGCTCGAGATAAAAATATAAAAAGGCGCAAAGGCGACCCAGTTTGGTTGTGTGTGGCCTTCTTTTATCAGCAAGGCCTCTGCGAACAGGGGCGTGCATAGCATTAGTGTGATGACAATCGCACGCTGCCAGTGATGACGTGCGACCTGCATTGTGAGGCCAAGTTCCTGCCAAGAATAGCCGGCGACATAGCAGCCCAGAATACAGAATGCGGCGATGAGGAGCAGGATGTGGAAGCGAAGGTCAAAGGGCACAACCCCCAGGCGGATCGCTAATCCGGGGACAATCAGCAGGGCTGAAAACATCAGCAATTGAAGATAAGGCAGGTGCCGACGTAAAATTGTCATATAAGACAATAGGATGACATTTTGTCATAATCAACATTACGCTTGAGCTGTTTTGAGGTTCATGAAAGGCGCCAAAAATACGCGCGTCGCCCTTTTCCCGGCGTCAGAGTGCATCATTGGGGTGCGGAGCTGCGTGAGGCTAAGAAGCGTTAAAATATATTATAAATAATTGAATTTAAATATATTTATATTGTTACAGCGACATCGGAAATGATGTGGGGCTTTTATTTGCCCTTGTCTTTTGATTTTTTGTCGTCTGAACGGGTCTCTTTAACGTCATTTCGGAGTTTTTTAATTTGTTCAGAGACTTGTAGCCAGACTGCGTGACCTTCATCATCGCCGTTTTTGAGGAGCTTCAGCGCGTAACTTTCAGCCTCTTTGGCTGCGCCTTTTTTAAAGCGCGAGGCAAGGGCCTTAGCGTGAATGATAATCCCATCATCTTGGGTCAGCGCCATACCCACTCTCCGATAACTGAGCAATTATTTTAAGTTAATGTGACAATGAATGAAAAGCTTATTTTAAGTCAATTGGTCAGATCAGCGCATTGAAATATTTTTTGTGCCTTTTTCGGGGGTGATGCCTGTGCTTTTGAGGCAGATCTGTCGCAAGGCGTCGAAGACCATGTGTTCAAAATGGACAGTAGCAACTAGCCACATAGTACGCTGCAAAGATTTAAGTAGAGAGGGGCGGAGATCGCGCTCCACCCCTCTTAAGCTATAGGCGGCCAAGAGGGCTTAGTTCTAACCGCCGTGCTTATCCAACTAGGGGATCGGATAAGTTAGCCGACGCAAAGTAACTATTTATAAATTAGAAAACAATGATGAATGCGATAAAATATTTAGGCACGTTGCATATTAGATAATCAATCATTGGTGATTCTTTTTGGTGTGTCTGAATGTTTTAAGCATTACAAATCACGATAATATTTTTTGTGGTATGATATTTATCAAGATTGAGGCGCATTATTTTTATCAACGTATAAGCTCACCATTCATGAAAGTTGTATGATGCAGACAAGATTGCATCTCGTTGCAATGAAATAATGCTTGTTTTATTCCATTGATGAGGGAGATGGGCGTAAATAAAAATGGCCGCCATAGACTGGCGGCCATAGAAAACATCTAGAAGCGTCTGAAGTTTATGATGCGCGTAATCGGTTTATTACCTAGCTCACATCAATCGTCATCGAGACCCATAAAGTCGCCGCGATACCACTCTTTGCTCTTATTGGTGGTGTTATCATCACGCTTCGCGCCGTCTTGCGATGATGGTTGCGTAGCGGCTTCCGTCTGATGTGTGTCTTTTTTCTTCTTGCTCGAGGCTTCCGCAGTGCCGGCAACGGCAATTGCCGCAGCTTGCGCGATCAAAATGGCTGCAAATATTTTTCCAAGTCTAGGCATAAGAGGTTATCTCCCGAGATTACATCAATAAATGATCTAAGATCATTTTAACGATCTATATATGTGTCTTCCTGGAGCTCGGAGCAAGTCTTTGGCGATCCTAAGAAGGGCTGTTGAGTCAGGCGATAAAATAGATAAAAGACGTCCGTGAGATAAAGAGATGCTTGTTTTTAAGATGCCGGTACCAACTTAGCCATGAAGACAAACTGGGCCTTTCAATGACAACACCAAGTTACAATGTGCTGTTTTTATGCACCGGCAATAGCGCGCGCTCCATCATGGCGGAAGCCATATTACGTTCTGAAGGCATAGGTCGCTTTTACGCCTATTCAGCTGGCAGTCAGCCTAAAGGCGAGGTTCATCCCTATGCGATCAAAACGCTGGAGGCCTTTGGATATGCCACGCAAGGGCTTTATTCCAAAAGCTGGGACGCTTTTAGTGGCGTGGATGCCCCAGAGATGGATTTTATTATTACCGTTTGTGACAATGCGGCTGGGGAAGCCTGCCCGGTTTGGATTGGTCATCCGACGACAACTCATTGGGGCATAGAGGATCCCGCTGCATGTGAGGGAAGCGAAATTGACAAGCAGGCCGCCTTTAACCAGGCCTTTCACTATTTGAAAAACAGGATTGATTTGCTCCTGGCGACCCCGCTTCAGCGACTGGATAAGCTCGCCCTTCATCACCATCTGCAAGAAATAGGTAAGAGCGTTGGCGCAAGTCAAAAAGCGCGGGCTGGGCATTGACACCACAAAAGCGGGTGAGGCTTCGATTAAAATTATTTCTAAGGGTAGAAATTACAGTGACTCCACACTCAGCCATGTCTTAATTTGAGTGTAATAATAATGATGAGGAGCGCCAAGGTCGCGACATTCGCGCCGATGATTGGCCAGCTGACGATGAGGACGCCATAGATCAGCCACAGACAGACGCCTGTTGCAAACAGAGCCTGTGACGAGAGAGAAATGGCTTTTGTTTCTTTCGTTTTGATTATTTGTAATGTCTGAGGCAGCCAGCATAACGTCGTCAGGGTCGCCGCAATCGCGCCAATCGTTTCTGTTAGATAGGCCGGCATTCCTTTGTCCCCGCAAAATATGAATGGATGATGCGTCAACTGTCTTGGCTGCGCATAACGACAGTGATGACATGATTCCCACCATACGTCTTTGCGCCTCTATCATAAAATACAGAGGATTACACAAAGAAGACAGGGTGTGGGCGACAGGCGTCATTAGGGAGCCCGCGTGTCATCATTGTCCAGGATATGAAAAAGGCGGGGACTGCTTCAGGGGGCTGTTGATAACGTTTTTGGGCTGTAGATATACATGACGCGGTAGCCTAATAGTAAAGATCTGATAATAAAGAAAATTATTGAGTTTTGTGCAATGTTTCCGGCCTAATCGGAAAAAGATGAGACATTGATCAAGTCGTTACTAGAATATGGATTAACACATCGATCGTCCGTCGTGGTTGCGGCCGTCCTCATTTTTTTTGCCGGAATCTTCTCCTATAGCAAAATACATCTAGAGGCTTTCCCAAATACGACCCCTGTGATCATCGAGATCACTGCGCAAGCGCCGGGATTAGCCTCAGAGCAGATTGAGAAATATTACACCATTCCGATTGAAACAGCGTTGTTTCCGATCGCGAATGTCACGAATATTCGATCGACGTCATTTTACGGGCTAAGCTGGCTCCAGCTAACGTTTAGCCCCAGCGCGGATTATTATAGTGCCTATGCCCAAGCCGCGATTGCGCTTGAGCAAATGCCGCCGCTTAACAACAATGTGACGCCGATCATCCAGCAATCCTCGCCTCTGGGCGAAGTTTTACACTATCAGGTTACAGGACCAGATACGCTCAGTCTAACAGATCTGCGTACGCTGCAGGATTGGGTTATTGGGCGCAGATTAAAGACAGTTGCTGGCGTTGTTCAGGTCAATTCATGGGGCGGTACAACAAAACAGTTTTCAATAGACGTTGATCAAATGAAACTCGAGGCGCATCGCGTCACAATTGTTGAAATTGTGAAGGCGCTGGAGAATGCCAACATCAATGTTGGCGGCAGGGAAATTTCTATCGGACAGCAATCAATTAATATACGCGGCATTGGCATGATCGACGATGGCGGAGCCACAGATCCAACCAAAGGTTATAAAGTAGAAGATATTGAAAATGTTGTTTTGAATGTTTCTAATGGCGTTCCGACTTTAATAAAAAATGTCGCAAAAGTCAGTGTCGGTCATGTCCCGCGGTTAGGCATTGTTGGAAAAGATTTTGAAGATGATGTTGTAACAGCCGTCGTTGTTATCGGCCGCATGCAGCATTCAAGAGATGTTGTCCCAAAGATACTGTCTGAAATTGAACTCATGAACACAGACGGCAGTTTGCCGCCTGGCGTTAAAGTGACGCCTTTTTATAATCGAACTAATCTTGCTAATGATATTCAGAAGTCAATTTTCTTTAATCTTTTATTTGGCATGGTTTTAGTTTTTATGGTGCAGTGGTTTTTTATCGGAGATTATCGTAGCGCCATTATTGTTTGCGTTAATATTCCGATATCATTTGCGATGGCGATTATTATCTTCTTTGTTAGAGGAGAAGAAACAAATCTTCTTTCCATCAGCGTTATTGATTTTGGTATTATTATCGATTCCTCCGTTATTTTGGTGGAAAATATTTTTAGAACCTATCAATCCTCCAGAGAAAAGCGGCAAGAATTACTGCAAAAACTCTCTGAGGGTTTTTGGGGTGAAGATCCAAGCTCGCCTATGCGTTCAGAGGGCGTCACTAAGCGGTGGACGGAAGGCATTAGTCTAATTTATGCGAGTACATTACAGGTCAATAATATTATTATTTACACAACGCTGATTACGCTAATCGCCTTCGTGCCAATATTTTTCATGACAGGCATTGAAGGATTTATTTTTGAACCCATGGCGCGGGGATATTGCTACGCGCTCATTGGCGCATTTTTAGCAACATTAATTGTCACGCCAGTTTTAAGTTCGATTGCGCTGCCAAAGAATGCCGATGAAATTCAAACGCGTTTTGTTCCTTGGCTTCGGCGCCTCTATGCGCCGCTACTGCGTTGGGCGATGACGCATCGTAAAAAGACAATCGGCTTTGGTCTGTCGTTCATTGTCTTTAGTTGTTTGTTGTCAGCTAATATTGGCGTTGATTTTATTCCTGCATTGGAGGAAAAAAACTTTTTAATCAAGGTAACGCTACCGCCGACCTTGTCGCTACAGGCTGGCGTTGAGCCAGTTCATAAGATTCGCGAGATTCTCATGCGACACCCTGAGGTTGAGACGGTTGTCTCACATTTAGGGCGTCCCGATAATGGTAGCGAAACGCAAGCATTTTTTAATGCGCAATTTTTTGTTTTGTTAAAGCCGTTTAATAGCTGGAGAAGTGTTGTCGCTAAGGATCTTTTGCGAAAAAATATCGAACAAGAGTTTGCAAATGAAATGCCTGGCGCAATTTTTAGTATTTCTCAATATATTGAAGAAAGCGTTGATGCGGCGACATTTGGCGTCAGCAGTGAAAACGCTATTAAGCTTTATGGAAAAGACATTAAAATCTTGGAGTCTCTGGCGCGTAAAATTAATAAAGAAATTAATACGGTGCCAGGAATCGCTGACGTTGAAGTCATGCATTCAATCGGTCAGCAGAATTTAAATATTACTATCAATAGGGAAAAAGCTGCAAGATATGGCTTAAATGCGGGTGAGATTAATGAATATCTTCAAGATGCAATCGGCGGCGTTGTTGCTACAAATGTGTTTGAAGCTGAAAAGCAATTTGGCGTTAATGTTCGATTGTCGTCAGAGGATAGAAAAACAATTGAGGAAATCGGCGATATTAAGATTGGATTTAAGACGCATGACACTGGCGCCTATAGCTTCGTGCCGCTAAGAGAACTTGCCACGATTAATCTTGAAACTGGCGCGTCATTTATTTACCGCGAAATGGGGAGGCGGCATATTTCTATTCGATTTAGCGTCTGGGGAAGAGACCTTGATTCAACCATCAAGGAGGTGAAGCGAAAGCTTGCAAAAGAGATCAAGACGCCTGAGGGTTATGAAATAAGCTGGGTGGGTGACTCAGTAAACCTCATTAATTCAAGTCGAGAGTTTGGTTTTGTTATTTTTGTTACCCTGACATTAATGTTTGTAATTTTGTTCGGTCTGTTTAATTCTGCGCGTGATAGTTTGATCGCTTTATCTGGCATTCCTTTTGTAACAGGCGGCGGCGTAATTGCTCTTTATATAACTGGTAATGATTTTAGTATTTCTGCAGGCATGGGCTTTATCTCGCTGTTTGGCCTGGCCGTCATGGATGGTATTTTTAATATTCTCCATATTCGCGAATTAAGAATGCAGGGGCTTAAAGTTTCAGACGCCGTTTTTTACGCCGCGGAGCATCGGGTGAGGCCGATGTTGATCACGGCCATATCAGCGGCGGCAGGATTAATGCCTGCCGCGATTTCCCAAGATATCGGCTCGCATATTCAAAGACCCTTAGCGATTGTTGTGGTTGGGGGCGTGCTCTTTGGCACTTTTATGTTGCTGATCGTCCCCCCCGTCATCAGGTCAATCTTCTTGGATGATGATCAGCCAATAAAAACAGCCCTCAATTCATAAAGATTGGGTAAAAGAAAAAATAATGCGTCCTATGTCTTTAATCAGAAATAATATTTGTCGTAGACTAGCGCTAATTGGCGCCACAACGCACTGCAGGGTAAAATGGCAAAATTTTATCATCACCTTTTTCTGATCGCTTCAGTGACGTCAGGCTGTGCGATTGCTGCAGAAAATCCTGCGCTCTTAGGCTTGAGCGGGCTTGATCAAGAGGTAGCGCGTCCACATTCCTATTCTAAAGATCAGGAAGCGCAATCAGTGATTGCGCCTGGCTTTGTGTTATCGCCTATCATTGATGGGCATGTTGAGCTTGAAAATCCAAGCGGTCCAATTCGGACATTTGGAAATTTATCGCTTGGCGCAGAGGCGGGCGATAAGAAAACAAATACATCTCCAGATCAAAACACTTATGTGGAGATCAGCGTCAATCCTGGTGGGCCAACAACAGGGTATGATTACGGGAGAGATTTTTTATTTCAAGGTCATGAGATCGGCGATGGCTTCTCTCATATTACGCGTATCAACTTGGATGTAAGCGATCCCGCGCATCGCGTCACGCTGTTAACACCCGTTGATCCGATAACTGGTAAAACGGGCTTTAATAAAATAGATGGTTCAACATTTAATCCCTTTACGCAAAAGCTTCTCTTCACAGAAGAGCCTGGCGATAAGCTGACGGGAAATGGCAGCGGTCGCGTTATCGAAGTTACTCTTAACTGGCCAGCAGGGATCCAGACGCTTGAGGCGTTTTTGGGTTTAGGCGGATTTGAGGGCATTCATCCAGATGATAAGGGCGCTCTTTATTTGCAAGAGGATGTAAAAGGACACGCTGCGCATGCCGCTACCGGCACGATTGATGGGCGGGCTGGTGTGTCATTTGCAAAGGCCTTGCAGCCAAATTCTTTTGTCTATCGCTTCCTGCCTAATAATCCTGCGCGCTTGCAAGACGGTGGCAAGATGCAAGCGCTACAAGTCATTATTGATGGCGCAGCTGTCACGTTCCATCCAGACGATCCAGATGGCGATATTACGTCTGTTGTACAAAAGAAGCTCCATACCAGCGGAACACGCTGGGCCTTTAAGTGGATCACAATTCATGAATCTCGCGCAGGTGACACGCAAGCTTTCAATGCGACGCAATCGGCTAAAAATGCGGGTGCGACACCCTTCAAAAGACCAGAAAACATGGCCTGGTTGCCGGGTTCTGGATTTAAAACATTCTTTTTTAGCGTCACTGGCGATACTGATCAGGGGGCAGGCAGCGTGCCAGAACTTGCACAAAGAGGGGCGTGGGGCGCAATTTTCCGGGTTGATCAAGACGCACAATCTGACAAGGAGCAAATTGACGGGCACATCTCACTATTTGCTTTGGGCGATGCCGATCATAACAGTTTCGACAATCTATCTTTTCTAACGCCTGGCCTACTCTTGGCTGCTGAAGACAGGGGAGATGATTTGCATCAGCAATTGCAGATGTATGACTCTGTTTGGGCCTATGACATCGCCAATCAATCTTCAAAGCGTTTCATCGCGCTTGGTGTGGATAAGATAGCAAGCGATCCTGAGGCATATGACAATGAACCAACTGGTGTTATCGTTTCCAATGGCGCGCTTTCAACGCAGGCTTTGCTTGGAACTTTTGATAATTTGAAAAACGCCCGCGGCTTCATCACGCAGCAGCATGGGAAAAACAGAGTTTTTGAAATTTTCAAAAAATAATGAAAAAGTCTCTTGCCTAATAATGCAAACAGCTGAGCTGACCTGTCGATATTCTAGCGCTGGTCGATTGGTTGAAGTGCGTCATAATTCCAGCTCTTATGTAATCTAAAATGGCTTAATGGCGCGCGTTTAGGACATATAAGTTTTATATAAGGCGGCTATAGTATTTGCTTCTGAGCAAAAGGATTGTTTACATTATGAATAATGATGTTTTTAAAATCATCGAAGTCGTTGGCACGTCGCCAGATAGTATGGAAGACGCCATTCAAGCGGCAATCAACAGAGCTGCGCGTTCAGAGCACCAACTCAAATGGTTTGAGGTTGTGCATACACGGGGCACGATAGAAAATGGCGCGCCGGCAAAATATCAGGTGACCGTAAAAATTGGCGTCAAGCTTCAAGATAATGATTAGTTTGATCGTTTTGTATAATTGAGAGTGAAAAACCTCTTGAGGTCACTGATGATAGTGTTTTGAGAGGTATTTTTTAAATATTAGCTTCACAAATATATTTTATTTTCGACGGATGATTGATTGATCATCTAAAGGTGTTTTTAGATCCATGTTGCATAAGAACTTGCCCAAAAAAAGAGAGGCCTCACATCGTGGCCCCGTCAGAAGCTTGAAGCGCGTTAGATGTGTTGATACGGGCATTATCTATGAAGGTGTCGCAGATGCCGCTAACGCTTTAAGTTTTCAGGGCATCCTTGTTCCGCCTGAAGGCATTAGAAATGCTTGTAATGGCACACAGAAAAAAGCAGGTGGCCGTCGTTGGGAATATGCGACGATAGATGGACTTTCATAATTAGTCCTTGATCATTTTATCAATTCAGTAAACGCATATAGACGGGTTTAGGAATGAATGAGGCTGAGAATAAGCCAAAAAATCGAAACCCGCGACCGGTGACATGTTTGGAGACAGGCGTCACTTATTCGTCAAGCCGTGTCGCGGCAGATAGGCTTATTCTTGTTGGCGTTGATGTCTGTCCTAAAAAGATTCTTAGCGCCTGTAGCGGCGAGCGCAAGCGGGCTGGCGGATTGCGGTGGGCTTATGCAACACCGCCGTCGACGGTTCTTAAAAATTAAGACGGATTATTGATGTATCAGCTGACATATGTCGGCTTAAAAATAGCTAGCTTGAGGTTTTTTGAATTACAATTCGCATAAGGGTTCGATCTCTGTCATGATGCTATTGTAATAATGATCTAAATAGGTATGAAAATCAGAATATGATTTTCAGAAATTATTATGTGTTAACTTCTATGAGGAAGGTGCTGCTATGGAAATTTCAAAAGTTAAAGAAAAAGCCTTCGCAATGCCTTTGACAAATCCCGCT
>Ga0208618_1000658_pt1 | contig 15169 bp, 23 predicted proteins | sample CryBogCBE18Jul08_FD_184585 | JGI IMG/M metagenome (GOLD analysis project Ga0208618, IMG submission 184585) | Freshwater microbial communities from Crystal Bog, Wisconsin, USA - CBE18Jul08 (SPAdes) | ecosystem: Environmental > Aquatic > Freshwater > Lake | place: Crystal Bog, Wisconsin, USA...
ATCATGTTACTATGCCTAGCGGTCGTAAGATTATTGTTCTAGCTAAAGGTCGATTGGTAAACTTGGGCTGTGCTACAGGACATCCTAGTTTTGTTATGTCAAATAGCTTTACTAACCAAGTAATGGCACAGGTTGAAATGTACACAAACTATGCTAACTATGAAGTTGGTAAAATGTACTTGTTACCTAAACATCTAGATGAAAAGGTAGCTAAACTACATCTAGCTCAGATCGGCGCTGAATTAACAGAGCTAACATCTAAGCAAGCAGACTATATTGGTGTAACTGTAGAAGGTCCATACAAACCTGAAACATATCGCTATTAATTTAGTCAAAAAGTAAAGAAAAAGGCATCGTTTGGTGCCTTTTTTATTGACTATTGCAACTAATGGTGTTATTATTATACAGTAAGAACCTATAATCAATTAAGGAATTAAAAATGTTTGAATCAATTGAAATTCGCAAAGTAGCAAACGGTTTTATTGTTATCTTAAACACAGAAGACGAAGCACGTGAGTATGTATTTGATACGAGCCGCAAAGCAATTAAATTTATTAAAGAATACGTAGAAGCAAAAGTAACACAAACTGTCTAAATAAATAGCTGTATGAAAACATCAAAAATACCAGGACTAGGCAGATTTGGAATCTATATCGATGACGTAGATTTTAATACAATTACTGATGATGAATGGATGGCCATTGGTCGTCTGCACTTACAAAACTTAGTTACAGTTATTCGTAACACTAACCTAACTAAAGATCAACAGATTGATTTTACTCATCGATTAGGTGACAGTAGATTTGGCGCAAAGAATTACTTTGTAAACAAATATAGCATGTCCTGGGATTATATCATGACTTTGACTCTGATCGAATCGGATGAGATAACTCCAGAAGATCGCAAGATTGTTAAAGGATGTATGAGTACGCTGGAAAAAGCCCGCGGCGGCCATGTAGGTCGTGTATCAGGCGGATATGATGCAGAAGGTAATCCCAAAGGATTCTTTGCTGAAGGCGAATTAGATTGGCACAGCAACGAATCAGGTACACTGACATTCAGTCCAGGTGTTGCCCTATTAGCAGTTAAAAATGTAGTAGGTAGTGCTACCAGTTTCCTTACCACTACTGATTACTATGAGTCAGTAAATGATAGTTTCCGCCGTGAATTGGATGAAATGATTCTAATACACAAATTTACTCCCGGCAAAATCAATCCAGGATTAAATGCTGAACAAGATCGCCTAATGCAGTACAACATGTGCCCTGTAGACGGTAGAGAAATCCCAATGGTAATTACCAGTCCGGGAGGCATCAAAGGTCTACATTACAGTGTTAATACTGTTTGGGGTATTAAGGGTCTATCTAAAGCAGAAAGTGACAAGGTATTTGCACGCATCAATAAAGAATTGTTTGTAGAAAAATATATGTATGACCATTGGTATAAAAATACCGGCGATTTTTTGTTGTTTGACAACAGTATTACCTTACATAAACGTCTAGGCAATATTAAAGATCGCTTATGCTATAGACTACAACACGACTATACTAATTTACAGGATGGCCCGTGGCTACCGTACAGTCAACCTGATATTGCTCGAGACTATAGAAAAGAAATACGTAACTTTGTTAAGTCAACAGGTATTAAGAACTTTAAATTACCTCCAAGAAAGTTAGTTGATTTTATACCATTTATAAAATGAATCTACGACTAATTAGTATTAGTATATTAGTTAGTATTGCCTGGGCTGTCGGTGCTTGGGAGTTATGGGATACATTTGCACACTTTAACAGTCAATGGTATTGGTTTGTATTAGCAACTGTATATACCCTAACACTCAATGAAGCATTTGCTCATCGAATCTGCACACATAACCTATTTAAAGTTGATGTAGAATCTAAAACCTACAAGATATTAGTATTCTTATTATCTGTCGATCATGCGTGGAGCCCCTTAACTGATGCATGTATAACACACTTAAATCATCATATGTACAGTGATCAAGGGGATAGAGATAACCTAAACTATCGTAGACATTGGTATAGCTTCTGTATGCTATCACCTATTATGTATCTATACCAACTGCCAACTAATTATCCTGATGCGGATAAGTTTTTTAAACGACAAGAACAACAGTTTAAACATATCTTAGATGATGATTGGACATTCTTCTGTGAAGAGTTTCGTGTACCATTGACTGTGCTATTTTGGGCCGTACTGTACTTTGTTCTACCGATAGTCTTATTTAAAATTGTGCTTATGGGCAGATTCTTAATGAGCATATATATGGCCATAGCCAGTATTGGTACACATGTCAACTTACCATTTAGTTATAGAAACTACAATACCAACGACACTACACAGAACAATCTAATCTTACACACAGTATGCCTAGGTTGCCTGTCATCGATGTTGCATAATAATCATCATGCTAATCCCAGTAAGATATGGCAAAATCTTCGTTGGTACGAATATGATCTGGGCTATTGGATAATAAAGTTATTAAGACCTGGGTTAGAAAAAGTTGACACATCAAGATAAATGTTATACAATTAACTGATTCATAAATAAAAGCAAGCAGTAAATTCAAAGAAAAGTGGAGAAATCAATGTCAAAGACAGTCCTAGTAACTGGCGGTGCCGGCTTTATTGCACACCACGTTATTGAAAACCTATTAAGAAATACAGATTGGAATATTGTAAGTTTAGATCGTCTAGACTTTAGCGGTAACTTAAATCGCTTGAGTGATATGATGGCAGACTTCGATGCTGATACACGTAAACGTGTTAAAGTAGTATTCCATGACCTACGTGCAGAATTAAATCCAATGGTGGCTCGTGACATTGGTGATGTGAACTATGTTCTACATCTAGCGGCAGGATCACACGTTGATCGTTCAATTGAATTCCCAATGGAATTTGTTTGGGACAACGTTGTTGGTACAGGCCACATTTTAGAGTTTGCTCGCAAACTACCTAACTTGGAACGTTTCATTTACTTCTCAACAGATGAAGTATTTGGTCCAGCACCAGTTGGCGTTAACTATGGTGAGCGTGATCGTTATAACAGTTCAAATCCATATTCAGCTACCAAAGCTGGTGGTGAAGAATTAGCTGTAGCGTTTGAAAACACTTACAAAATGCCTATCTACATCACCCATACAATGAACGTGTTTGGTCAACGTCAACACCCAGAGAAGTTTATTCCTATGTGTATTCGTAAGGTAAATGATGGCGACACTATTACTATCCACAGTGATGCTACACGCACAGTACCGGGCAGTCGTTTTTATATCCATGCAGCAGACGTAGCAGATGCTATGTTCTTCTTGCTAGGACTAGATGACACTAAATTAGAACCAGACTATGGTGATGCTAAATGTCCTAAGTTTAACCTAGTGGGCAAACAAGAAATTAACAATTTGCAGTTAGCACAGATTATTGCAGATGCGCAAGGAAAAGAATTGAAGTACGAAATGGTTGACTTCCATAGCTCACGCCCAGGACATGACCTACGTTATGCTCTAAGCGGTGACTACATGCGCAGTTTAGGTTGGGAACCTAAGGTTAGCCTAACAGAACGTATTGGTGAAGTAGTAAATTGGACACTTGCAAATGAGAGATGGTTACGATGCTAATTGATATTTTTAAAGATTTAGAGCGCCATTGCGGTAAATGGAGTCATTACTTCGACATCTATGAACAACACTTTGGCAAGTTTGTAGGTAAAAAGCCTGTGGTAGTTGAAGTAGGTATTTGCCGTGGTGGCTCAGCTGAGATGTGGCAAAAGTATTTTGGCAAAGGTGCTACTATTGTTGGGATCGATATCGATCCTAATGCGTTTAAGCCAGAGCACCAAACACCGGGCTGTATACAGGTTAATGGTAACCAAGCAGATCCCGCATTTTGGGATAGCTTCTTAGAAGAGTATCCTGAAATTGATGTATTCTTAGATGACGGTAGTCACATTTGTTCACACCAAATTCTAACACTACAAAAAGTATGGCCGCATATTACCAATGGCGGTGTTTATATGTGCGAAGATACACATACTAACTATTGGCCAGAGTACGGCGGTGGATTAAAAACACCAAGTACTTTCTTGCAGTATGCCAAGATGGTATCGGATACTATGAATAGTAACTATTATAAAGGCTTGGATCAACATCCGGACAATATGATGTTTGCGGACTACTATAAAAATCTAGTAGGCATGCATTTTTACGACAGCGTAGTAGTAATGGACAAAAATGTCAAAGAACCAATCACTAACCTATTGAGTACACCAGTATGAGTAAAAACACAGTCCTATTAACTTCAGCATTGTATAGTAACTATGGTATCTATACACCGCAACAACGTATTGAACAGACCTTAGAAACTGCTAAGAGTGCTAAGAAATATATTCCTGATGCAGTTATTATTCTGATTGACAACAGTAAAGTTGATGTACAATCTGATACCAGCCCAGAACTTGAAGAATTAATTGACCTAGTTGACTATTACATTGACAACAGCGATGATGCAGATATTCAACATTTTCATAATAACGTAACTAACTATGACATTGGTAAGAACGCTATGGAATGTTTGGGTATGGTTAAAGCATTGTCATATATTTCAACAGACACTGATATCATGGAAGATATTACAAGTTCTAGTCGCATTTTTAAACTAAGTGGTCGCTATGTTGTTACTGACAAGTTTGACATTACAGCATTTGACAATGCAGATACTAAAGGCAAGTACGTGTTTAAAAAAGCACAGCCTAGCTGGATTCCAAAAGAACATACAGGTGTTGAAACATTGTATCAAACACGCTTATGGTCATTTACTCCAGATCTGTTGATCAACACCATTGGTTTATTCCAAACAATTATTCAGAATATGTTTGATACACTGAACAAACAACAATATATCGATGTTGAACATAGTATGAGCAAATTCTTACCTAAAGATAAGTTAGTTGAATTGGACGTTGTTGGCCTACAGGGCAACATTGCACCAAATGGCATGATGATTATTGACTAATGAAAAAGATCTTAGTCATCGGCGGTAACGGCTATGTTGGATCTAGATTAAGACAGGTATTAGCACAGGACTACACTGTAGATAGTGTAGACTGCTGCTGGTACAATCACGATGCGGATTCACGTAGAACAGACTATCATAACCTTACACAAGAATACTTAAACAACTATGATTGTGTGGTCTTATTGGCTGGGCATAGTAGTGTAGCAAGCTGTGTTGGTTCGATCGACAGCCCATGGTTAAACAATGTTACCAATTTCAATGATCTAGCAGCCAAGCTATCATGGAAAAACATTCCTTTAATCTACGCAAGTTCTGCAAGCGTCTACGGTAACAGTGCCCCTGGACAATTGTTTGTGGAATCTAATAGTCAATTTATTCCTGTAAACAACTATGACATTACCAAGTACACACTAGACCTAGAAGCCAAAGTTGCTATAGGTCATGAGCAAATGATCATGGGTCTGCGTTTCGGCACAGTAAATGGTTGGGCTCCTAACCTACGTGCTGATGTTATGATCAATGCCATGTATGACAGTGCTGTATCACAGGGCAAGATCATAGTGACTAATAAACATATTCGCCGTGCCCTACTAGGAATTGAAGATCTATGTCGCGGTGTATGTCACTGTATTGAACGTCCAGTAGCGGGCATCTACAACATGGCCAGCTTTACTGCTTCAGTGGAATATATTGCTACCACGGTAGCGGAACAGTTAGATGTACCAGTAGTTGATCGTGGTACTACTGCCAACGCTTATGATTTTGGATTAGATACTACCCTATTCCAACAAACATTCGGCTTTACATTTACTGAAACTCCAAGTACAATAGTTAATAGCCTTAAAGAACGATATGCGGATGCACATGTTGAATACCGCGACAAATATAAAAAATATCAATGGGAACAACCAAATGACATTAGAACACGCTAAAGAACTTACTGAATGCCTGTGCTGTGGTAGCACAGACTTAGAATTAACTCTAGACCTAGGCCAACAGCCTATGGCTAATAGTTTTATTGAAACTGAAGATACACCTGAACTAACTTTTCCGTTAGTACTTAATCGTTGTACAGCGTGCAGTCACCTACAACTAAGTCACGCAGTTGATCCAGACTTGCTATTTAAAAACTATCTGTATGTCAGCGGCACAAGTCAAACACTTAAAGATTACTTTGATTGGTTTGCGAACTTTAGCATGGACTACTTTAGCGAAAAGCCAAAGTCAGTTTTAGACATTGCCTGTAACGATGGCACGCAGTTAGATTCATTTAAAAAAATTGGCCTAACCACATATGGGGTTGATCCTGCTACAAACTTACATCCATTAAGCTCAGCTAACCATGAAGTTATCTGTGATTATTTTAAACAAGAACATGTCGATGGATTGAAAGCCAAACAGATCGACATCATCAATGCTCAAAACGTGTTTGCGCACAATGACTATCCATTAGAGTTCTTAAAGCAGTGTAAAGAAATCATGCACGATGATAGTGTACTGTTTATCCAAACCAGTCAGGCTAACATGGTAAGAAACAATGAGTTTGATACTATCTATCATGAACACTTAAGTTTCTTCTGTGCTAACTCAATGAACGAATTGGCCAAACGTGCAGGACTATATCTAATTGATATTGTTAAAACACCTATTCACGGTACCAGCTATGTATTTGTGTTTAGCAAGGTAGCACGATCTAATCATGTTCAAAACATTCTAGATGCTGAACGTGCTGAGGGACTACAAACGCCTCAGACCTACGTAGAATATGCTGAGAAAGCTCGTCAAGTGGTTAAAGATCTCAAAGACACTATTGCTGCATATCGCACAGAGGGCTATACTATTATTGGTTATGGTGCGGCAGCTAAAGGTATGACTCTACTGAACTTTGGTAACCTATCATTGGATGTTATCATCGACGACAATCCACTTAAACAGGGATTGTTTACTCCGGGCATGCATATTCCTGTAGAATCAATTGACTTCTTAGATAACGTAGAAGACCTAAATGTAGCATTTGTACCGTTAGCGTGGAATTTCTTTGACGAAATTAAACGTAAGATCAAATCTAAACGTGATCGCAGAGAAGACGCATTTATCCGATACTTTTCGACCATAAGTGTAGAATAATGCGTATAGCAGTTTGCTTTAGCGGACAGATCCGCACAGGAATAGAGTGTGCACCAAATATACTTAGGTATATTGGTGACCTCTTGCCTAATTGCGATTTCTTTGTACATACCTGGGACGTTGAGACAGTAAGTCAAAACACTAACAGAAACAGTGCCATTGCTCCTAATGTACCATTTCCAGTAGATCCCAGAGTGTTTGCGGTATTCCACACAATATATCAACCTATTACTATGACTGTAGATAGATATCACTCACGTGCTACTGAAGATAGGATGGGCGGCGCACGTATAGATCCAGTTACGGGACGTAAACTTGTAGCATGGCTTGAGTCTATTTACGAAGTTAATCTAATGAAAAAGCAGTATGAACAAAAGAATAACTTTACCTATGATTATGTCATACGTATTAGGCCTGACATTATATTCTGTGAAGATAAAAGTCTACAGGATGATCTGGCATTAGTCACTGATAATCAAATGTTCTTAACAGGCGAATATATGACTGTGAATAGACAGGATAGATTAGAAGATATCTTTTGGATCGCGCAATCTAGTGTTATGGATCAATTAGCTGAATTCTACAGTGTTAGAGCAGATGCCAATTGGGAACAATATGATTTTAGAGTAACACCTAATTATCTGCACACACAAGAACACATGTCTCAATGGGTACACAGTCTAGGACTAACCTACCGACCACTAAATAACAACAAACTTAGAATTTATTGGCGTTGTGATTTAGAAGACGGCATGGATCCAATGACCACACAAGGTGACCCAAGGAGAGGGGTGTGAAAAAAACATTAGTTAGTCATTTTTATAATGAAGCATGGTTATTGCCGCATTGGTTAAAGCATCATAGAGAAATATTTGATCATGGTATTATGATTGACTATCGTAGTACTGATCGTAGTTGTGAGATTATCCGAGAACTATGCCCGACTTGGGAAATACGACTTACTCGTAATGCAGATTTTTCTGCATCCAGTGTTGACAGTGAAGTTGCAGAAATCGAAAGAACTATTGAAGGTTGGCGCACCACTTTAAATACTACAGAATTCCTAATCGGCAATTATGATCACTTAAATGATGATCCTAATCCTAGGCAAATTTTTGTTGAACAGTACATGTTTGTTGATATGGAACGCCGAGATGAACCTTATTACCTAACCAGCGACCTACCATTATATAAACAGCGTTGGCATGGTTATGGTCCAGAAAAATGGGATCACACTAAAACACAAGCATATGGTAGTGTTACTCGTCCTGCACGCAGTGTACACAATCATGCAATCGACTACAATGCCGATGGCGGAACATTAGGTAGACATTTTTGGAATCAGAAAGCAACATATCCTGATTTGGCTATTTTCTATTATGGATATGCAAGTCTAGAGGAAGGCAGCATTAAACGTAAAATGCAAATCCAGACGCAGATTCCTAGTGGTGGCACTAACCATCATTTTAACTTAGATCAATTAATGGATCGATTTAAACGAGAACAGCAACCTTTAAGCAGTGATATACGAGCACAGATCAAACCATTGGTTGATGCACATGAAAATTATCTATTCTGTAAAAATCAACCAGTTAAAGTTGATTTTACAGAACATAAAACTAATATTCAAAATGCAATTGATGTACTAAACACAACATTAAGCAAATTACAATGAAAAAAACTATATTGTGTCATTTCTATAACGAGGAATACATGTTACCTTGGTTCCTTAACCATCACAAGCAGATATTTGATCATGGCATAATGATTGACTATCATAGTACCGATCGTAGTCGTGAGATCATTCGAGAACTTTGTCCTACATGGGACATTGTAACAAGCCGTAACCCAAACTTCCAAGCAGATCTAATTGATACAGAAGTAGAAGACCTAGAACGTGATATTGATGGATGGCGTATCTGTTTAAATGTTACAGAACAGTTAATCGGTGACTACACTATCATGGATGAAGTACCTAATAGTCAAATCTTAGTACCTAGTATCTTTATGGTAGACTGTGACTGTGAACGTGCAGTTACACATGACCTACCATTGTACGAACAAAAGTTTGATGGCTTTATGTTTGACACACAGGCTAACTTTTTAGAACGTCGAGCCCGTAGCCTACATAATTATAATGTACACTATCCAGCACAGTCGACCTATGAGTGTATGGCTCCGGGTCGACACTTTAACAGTGCCAACACAGAGCGTTTGGCTATATTATACTATGGTTGGTGCCCAATGGATGATGGTGGCTTTGCACGCAAGCTACAGATACAGACTCAGATACCCCTAATTGATCGACAACTTAATCGTGGTTTTCATCATATAACAAATAAAGAAACATTAATCTATAGATTGGAAAACGAGTTCATTCCTCGTTCAAGAGATATATCAAAGGAAATAACGGAATATGTCAACAAACACAAAGATCTTACAACTGTTTTATAAGACTGAACAACTTGCACACATAGACGGTGCATTTACTCCCTATGATAATACAGCTAATCCTCGTCCAGAATTACGTGAATGGTATATCTGGGATAAAGAATACGAAAACCTACGCGGACAAGGTCTAGACTATTGGGGATTTGTCAGCTGGAAGTTTAAAGATAAGACCAATCTAAGAGGACAAGATGTACTAAAACACATTGATGACAATCCTGGATATGATGTTTATCTGTTTAATCCCTGTATCATCAACGAAGCATGTTTTGTCAATAGTTGGGAGCAAGGTGACTATCATCATCCCAACATCAGCGACATCGGTAATACGTTTTTAATCAAACTAGGCTACGAAGATGTTGATGTAAAAAGTACACTATTAGATCGTACACGCACTGTGTTTGCTAACTATGTAGTAGGTAATCAAAAGTTCTGGGATAAGTTTATGGAATTCAGCCGTAGGTTGTTTTCAGAAGCAGAGCTAGATGCATACTTTAAACATCAGGTGTTTGGTGCAGGGTTGAGTAGATACGCAGGTGATCCAAGCCTGCCTAATTTTACATTTTTAATTGAACGATTAATTCCGACATTTTTAGATCTAGAAGAATTTAATGTCTGCCCTTATCAACATACACCAGAAACAGTACATGACAAATATAAGGCAGTTTTCGACGAAATTCTAGTACTTTCGGACCTAAAAATGCTAACAAATCGCTATGATAGTGACGAATTATATCGCATTTGGAACTACTCTAGACATAAGTTTTTATCGGAAAATCCTGGTATTTTGGGATTAGAGTAGTTATCCCAAATAACTCACAGTTAAGTATGCACTAAAAGGTGAAAATCCTGGCATACATACTTAACGTTCGGAGGAATCAGAATGACACAAACTACACAGGAGAAGTATTACTGTGCGGGGCGAGCTTGCGATAAACGCGATACATGCCACAGACATACCAGTAGCATGTCAGTAAATAACGCAGACTTTAATGATTATGATTTAGTAATGATTAGAGAAATGCCAAAGCCCTGTCAATTTTATATAGACCGCAATCAAGCAACAGGTCTAGCACCAGCAAACTAAATCAATAACTAAGACAACACTAACAGGAGGAAGAGTATGCGAGTACTAACGACCTGGGCAATAATGTCCTTGGCAATTCTACAGATGAATGTAGCAGTAGCAAAAGAACCGAGTATAGACAGTCAATTACTATGCTTGGCAAAGAATATCTATTATGAAGCAGGATTAGAGTCACGTGAAGGTATGATAGCAGTAGCGCAGGTTACTCTTAATCGCGCCGAAGACGAGAAGTTTCCTAAAACTGTCTGTGGAGTAGTAAATCAAAAAACTCAAGTAACTGTGGTTAAAGAAAATCAAGCCGCAGTTCGAACAGTATGTCAATTTTCGTGGGTATGTAACCCACCAGCACCAGTCAAGTTTGTCAGTGATCGTTGGCAGGCAAGTCTAGCAGTGGCCAAGGAAGTTATGTATTCTGGGCTACGAATAAACAATGATGCCATGGCAGAAGCACTGTATTTCCATAATACCCGTGCTAGGCCAAATTGGGGCTTGGAACGTGTTGCCCGCATAGGCAATCATGTTTTCTATAGTGACGACAAAGTAGCAAGTAAATAGTGTACATGTCGTACAAATCCAAACATCTATTATTGATCATAATCAGCGCAATGTTAGCAATAACATTGCCTTTTTATGTGACCTTACCGCACTACGCTCTATTAATAATATTTGTCATGTACTTCTTAACCAAAGGTCTAGGCAGTGAAGTGGGTGCGCATAGACTATGGAGTCATCGTAGTTTTACCACAACTTGGTTTTGGGAAAGGGTGTTAATTGTATTGGATACTCTAAGTGGGGAAGGTAGCATAGTTGCCTTTACAGGCATTCACAGACTGCATCATGCTCATTCTGACACAGCCCTAGATCCACACAATCCACATACGCACTTTTGGTCGACAATATTCTATCAACACGATACCAGCTTGTTCAGCGCACGTGTGATCAAAGATCTAATTAAAGATCCTTGGTTGATGTGGCAACACAAAAACTATTTTAATTGTCAATTGATCATCGGTCTAGTGTTAGCAGTAGTATCGCTAACAGCACTTTGGTTCTATGCAGTTAATGTATTGTTTACTCTATGGATTAACTTCTTGGTTGATGTTGTCTGTCATTTTTATGGTTCAAATGACAATAGTCTAGACAATACCAGTAAGAACAACGTTTGGGCAGAAGTATTCTTATTAGGGGTAGGACATCATAACAATCATCACGCTCGCCCGGGCAATTCTTCAAATTCCAAATATGACCTTTGGGGTCGCATCATCAACCTAATAAAAACTTCTTGACAATCTAACCTATATAGTTTATAATAGGGGTCATTCAGTCAGATAAGGTATTACCAAATGGCCCTAGAAGTCCTTAAAGAAGTAACTGTGTGGTCTGTTGATTATCGCCAGCCTAATCATGTTTACCTAATGAGTGGTGAACGTGTTGTAGGTTATCAAAAGTGGGGCCAAGGTGCTCCGATCTATTATACTACAAAACAAAAACTAGACAAGCGTGGTCGCAAGTTTGTCAAAGTGCCCTTGAAAGATAGTCCGTTTAAAACGGTTGACATTTTGGTTAAATGATTGTATAATCTTACACATACACTAACAACACAGGAACAACAAATGAAAAACTTAGCACAGTACATTGAACGTAAAAATGCTTGGGCACGTATTTTCAATAATCCAGTTTATGATGTAAACAACCTGTCAGAACGTGATTGTCAAAATTTATACGATAGCTTAGACAATGATCTAAGCCCAGAGAACTTAGCCTGCGACGGTGAACGTAGTGGTGCACAAGTTCGTCAATTTGCACGTTTTTATAATGCGGCAGCTAAAGAGTTAGTTAAAATAATTCGCGCTAACGACTATACGATTCCATACTCAGATTTCCGTGAACTTAGATATTAACAGTTGGAGTAATTATGAGTTTTTGGGCACCACAAACTAATAAAGAATCTAAAGCACTAAGCAGGCTAATAGAAGATCCTACAGAATTTGCTAAGATCTCAGAACGTAGAAAAGATCTGAATCTATTAGCAGAATTAGCAAAACTGCACAACAAGATGCGAGATGCATTTGCTGATCCTATCCAAGCACAAGCCCATCGGACAAACGTAGTTTGTTTGTATCATGACACGGGTGTAGTTGCGGCCTGCGACAAATTAGCAGAAGAATACCAAGTTGATGCTTGGTGGTGTTACGGATCAACTAACCCATTTAGTCATTAACATTTTGGTTGACATTTTGGTTAAATGAGCGTATAATAGCATTTGTTTAGTTAATAAGGAGCAGACAAATGAAAAACAAAGACTTTTTATCAGCATACAAAATTTTTGAAGCAGAGCGCAGTAAACGAGAGCGCATCCACGTTATTGGATTTTTAATTGTTTGCGTAATCATGGTCGCTCCAATTATCACTCTTGCTATGATTTATGGACACTGAGTCAAAAATGGCATACGAAAAATACCTAAAGAGCTTTGAGTTAATTCAAGCAGTGGTAGATGTGGCTAAAGATAATGACACATGTACAGCCAAATGGGATGAACTTAATACCTATATACATGCTAATTTTAGTCCTTGTTCGGACGAGAACTTTGATGCTGACGTTGATAGTATTAGAGAAATGTTTAAGATACCAACTGATGAACTTAAACAAAAGTTATATGAAATTCCTCCAACTATCTCGGAAGAATGTTTCCCATTCGCTGTTCACAGATATTTGATCTGTAATATCAAGTGTCATGTTTTTCCTAGTCAATCAACTACGCATGAGGAATTTCACCGACGCCATGGCAGGCACATTTACAAACTCGTCTGGTGTGACTAAGATTTTGGTTGACATTTTGGTTAAATGACTGTATAATGTTACACATACACTAACAGCACAGGAAGAATAATATGTTTGAAACTTGCGTAAAACAGTATGTTTTAATTACATTAAACAGCATCAAAGTTAAAACAGAATTCTTTTCAGGCACCCTGTTTGTTCGTACTATTACAGAGCAAGAAGCCAACGCAGTATTACACGTTCTAATTGAAAAAGTAGGCGCTGTAGAGATGAACGCAATTGGTGACACAGGCGAATACGCTTACGATTTTATCTAAGGAGCAACAACATGGCAAGTCAGGTAATTTTAACCCTACGTTGGGACGATGAAGGCGAAGCTAAGATTAATTTTGATGGCATGGATAAATTATATGGCATCGAAAAAGCAGACTTCTTAGATGATGTAATCTACATGTTAACTGAACATCGAGAACATCTCGGCAGTAACTGGGCAGAGGATTACGCAGACCTGGATGCAATTGCCTACGGTCAAAAATAGGTTGACAAGCACGGGCAGAGGTGTTATAGTTACGAATACTTAGAAAACAACAAAAGGAGCAATAAATGACTGGTTTTGTTAAAATTAAAAATGGTAGCTATCGCAACACAGCAATTACTAACGAAGTATTTCCACTGGTAAAACATTACACTGTTGGTACTAAAGGCGGTTTTATTACTGTTGACGGCACAGGCATGTTTGGCAAGGATAAAATTAGAGTGTTAGTAGATGCACCTACTGATTTTGAATTTGTACACGCAGACGAATACACAGGCGTAGTGCAGACTAAAGAAGTAGACGGACACGCAGGACAAACAGACGAAGAACGTATTGCTGATATTGGCGCACGTTTTGAAATGCTAGATGAAATGACCAAGGCTGTGCTTAATGGCGACATTAGAGCAGTAATTGTGTCAGGACCTCCAGGTGTAGGTAAAAGCTACACAGTAGAAGGACAAATTGAACGTGCTAATATGTTTGCTAACATTAGCAACACAAAACCCAAACACGAAGTAGTTAAAGGTAGCGCAAGTGCTATTGGTTTGTACAAAAAATTGTATGAATACAGCGATGAAAACAGTGTATTAGTATTTGACGACTGCGACAGCATCTTGTTTGATGATGTTAGTTTGAACTTGCTTAAAGGTGCGCTAGACAGTGGTAAGTCACGTAAGATTAGTTGGTTGTCAGAAAGTCGTGTGCTTAAACAAGAAGACATCCCAACAAGTTTCCAATTTAAAGGTAGTGTAATTTTTATTACTAACTTAAAATTTGATGCTGTTAAGTCACAACGTCTTAAGGATCACTTGGAAGCACTACAATCACGCTGTCACTATTTAGATTTGACCTTAGACACTATGCGTGATAAGATTTTGCGTATTAGACAGATTGCTCGACAAGGCGCCATGTTTGAAGACTTGGGCATTGGTGATATTGGGCAAGAAATTATTATTGATTTCTTAGATGCTAATCAAAACAAAATGCGTGAGATGAGTTTGCGCATGGCTATTAAGGTAGCGCAGTTATACAAGAGTTTCCCTAATACATGGGAAGCAATGGCTCGTACAACTTGTATGAAAGCAGCTTAATGAGTAGTGCATACTTTCACAAAATACTACGTGAACTACATCGGCAGACTAAAGCAGAGTTAGCAT
>Ga0208618_1000661_pt1 | contig 15143 bp, 18 predicted proteins | sample CryBogCBE18Jul08_FD_184585 | JGI IMG/M metagenome (GOLD analysis project Ga0208618, IMG submission 184585) | Freshwater microbial communities from Crystal Bog, Wisconsin, USA - CBE18Jul08 (SPAdes) | ecosystem: Environmental > Aquatic > Freshwater > Lake | place: Crystal Bog, Wisconsin, USA...
GTAGGTTTTTTCTTTGTAGTTATTGGTGCGCATGGCCACAGGCACGTGCGCTTCTGGATAGTCTAATTCGTATTCTTCGCCAATGGCTAAGATTTCTGAGATGAAATCAGGGGTGGCTTCTTGAGCCTGTTGCTCTGCTATTAAATTAACAGGCCACAGTTGTGCGATGTTGTTCATGTTGATTTAACTCAATGTTATTTGAAATTCTGATACACTTGCCCAATATTTGTATCCAAGTTTTACTGTGACCACTTCGCCGGCAGTTAACCCGTCTGTATTAAGTAAGAAACTTTGTCCGTTCTTTACTTTAGTTCTATTTGTAATACCGTTGTCTAGGGTTAGATAAACAGTTGTGCCTTCTGGAGCCGTGACTGTATAACTCTGCGATGTGCCTGCTGTGATAGTAGTTGGGCCCGAGACTGTAACAGGCAACCAAGTGTCTAAGTATGCCTTCATTGAAGTGATAGCAGTAGATGTTATGCCGGAATTATTCACAGTTATTTCTGCGTTAGATGTATCTCTATATACAATAATTAAATCATCAACTGAACAATTTACATAAGGAGTTAGAATATATAGATAACAATAAGATTTGTATCTTGTACTAACAACACTGAATGGGCTACCTGAATAATACTTACCTGCGGTAGTATCAAATGACGTATATGAATCACCTGTAGACACTTTTTCCGGCAATGATAGCTGTGTTGTTTCTGTCACAACTAATTGTCCACCATCCATCATATTATATGGGTGAACAGCAATACATCCGTGGTCTTGTGAATAATTAGCAGCTAGATCTGCTAGGTCAAATGTTCCAGTAAATGAAAATGATGGAATGTCAACATTTGCTCCTGGTTGTTCATTGGTATCTGTAATTGCTATAGTCAAACTATTACCGTCAATGGTAATTTGATTTTTTGATAATATTCTATTTGTAGTTAATTTAAGATAATTCATTTGTCGTCCTTTAGCAATTACAGTTACAGTTACAGTTTGTTTGAACTAACTGTATGGTATTATTAGTATAATTTAAATAATAAAAATCACTTTGCCAACCAGAACAAAAACCCGGTGCTGTAGTAATCACTCCCCCACTTGTACTTATTGTTCCAGCCGGTAATGGTAGATCATTTATGAACAAGCCAAGTGCCGTTTTTACTCTGACCAATGAACTCCATGGTACATTAGCACTAGACAAAGTTGTCCCATCACCAAATGAAATGCTACCATTACCTAAAATATCTGACATTTTCTACCCTTAACAGTTACAGTTACAATTACAGTTAGTACAGTATATACCAAATTGATGACCAGTTCCGTTATAATTCAATGCGAACCCTGAACCATTTTGATAAGGAATACCATTATACGGCCCACCGGTAACAACATCAGTGGTACCTAACCAACCATAATTGCCTAGAGTGTTTGTAAATTGTGATAGTTTTGTCGGTATACCAGTTATCTGAGATGCTGTGAAATTCGCTGAACTTATTGATGTACTATCACCAAATGTTATTATACCGTTGCCTAGTAGGGTTGACATGTTGTATCCTTAGCAGTTACAATAACAGTTTTGCAACGTTATACTAAGTGTTAGGTTGTTATTACTGTCAACGCCTAATGTTAGTCGTGGATTACCTGTTCCGCCAATTGCACTGGTTGTTACTCCTACGATTGCGTCAGCCGGTGTAGGCAAATCATTTGTAAACTGCGACAATGTTGTTGGCAGACCAGATACCGTCCAATATGGAATATTAGCACTGCTTAACACTGTACCGTCAGCAAATGTAATTGTCCCGTTAGTCAATGTTATTGACACAGTTAATTCCCTTTAAGTCGTGCAACTTCTGCTGATAGCTCTTTAACAGCTTCTACTAATAACGCAACTACACGTTCGTATTTAATGGCTTTATAACCTTCATTATTCTCTGCAACAATTTCCGGCAACACTGCCTCAACCTCTTGAGCAATTAAGCCTACGTCATGCTTGCGTACAAAGTAACCGTCCTCGCCACCGTGATCTGCAATATACTTGTCTGTCCAGTCATATTCAACACCGTTAAGTTGTTGTAGTTTTGCCAACGGATTTACGATATTTACAATATTTTCTTTTAAACGTTTGTCAGATGAATAGTATGCAGTAATTGATGCCGTAGCACGAATTTCACCAGCATTAGTAGATGCTGCTGTGCCTATACCTAAACTATTAAATTGTGGATTAGATGTTGTAGCTACTGCTTGACCAATACTAAACGTAACAGATCCGGTTGATGCCGAAACTGACACTCCAGTTCCACCAGTCGCTGATGTTACTGCAGTAGATAAGTAACCGTTGGGATTACTTGTTCCGTTATATGGGGTATATCCTAATGCTGATGTAACCTGACTCGACGATATTGCTCCGATTAATGTTGTTGCATTAACTGTGCCGGTTGTAGTAATATTTCCCGCAGTAACATTACCTGATACAGTTAAACTACCTAATGTGCCAACTGCAGTAATATTAGGTTGACTGGCTGTTTGCAGTGTACCTGTAATTCCGCTACTTGCTGTAACCGTAGATGCTGTTAATGTAGTCAACGATAGGGTTGTGGTATTAACTATACCAACCACGTTACCATATAATGCGCCACCTACATATAAATTACCTGCCACGCCAGCACCGCCTGCAACTATTAGCGCACCGCTTGTTGGGCTTACTGCTACTGTGGTTCCTGTAATAGATAAACTATTTGCTGTTAAGTTTGCACCCGTAGTAGAGTTACGTATCCACGCTGTTTTGGTACTATTGTAAACATAGGTAATACCGTTTACTGTAGCTTGGGTTCCGTTTGATGGGCTTGATGGAAATGCCATATTAGATTCTTCCTACTACGATTTCAATAATCGCTGTTTTATTTTCTAGCATTGTTTCTAGACTCTTGCCTATTACACAACCAGGACGCCACTGTGTTTCATCCAAACGTTCTGCCACTCCAGGTGTATCACTGGTAACTAATAAATCACCTCGATTAATAGGACCGTGTACTTGACATGGAACACGACCTAATAGAGCTACGGCTGTCCCATCAATACCGTCATTCATTATATGTGCTGGATTTGTAGATACAACTCCGGCTACTGCAGTGTCATATGCTTTATATGATTGAGTAACTTCTTTACTACCGCCGAATACTAATACTGTACCGGGTTCATAGTCAGAATCTGCTAGGTATTTTTCTGCCAAGTCAGCGTATTGTGATGACGTTGACTTAGCAAATATAATATTAAATGTTCCTGTAGAACTACCAATATTACCTACGCCACTTGTACCACCGTTTATTATAGCACCCGGTGCACCGTTACTATTAACCGTTAATGTATTACCAACTGCCAGATTTGTACCCACACTGGCATTGCCTGAAGCAGATATTTGGGTATAGGATGCTATTGCTACGTTAGTGTTTAGCGCCACTGAACTGATATCTACCCAAACATAGTTAGTACCATCAGAAGTAAATTTAAATAAAATGTCTGTGCTGGTGTCGTACCACTGATCACCAACTGTTGGATTACTTGGAGCAACATTGGCTGTAGTTTGTCTAACTCCGCCAGCAATAATATTACCTGCTGTAATATTACCTGTTATAGTTAAATTACCTAATGTCCCAAGTGCAGTAATATTAGGTTGACTTGCTGTTTGTATTGTACCGGTTAATGTTGCACCTGTGTTACCAATAGTCGGGCTATATAATGCACCTACGTTAGTATATCCGGTAGCAATGATATTGCCGATTACTTTAAATGCTTTACTTGCATTATTAAATCGGGCAATTTCGTTACCTGTATCACCACCACCTAAACTGAATATAATATCAGCGTTTGAATTATATGTACTTAAGACCAGGTTACCACTGCTTACGCCAGTGTTACCTACTACATAAAGATATCCATCGTTAAATCCAGTTAATCCATAGCCTGATTGACTATAGGTAGAACTATTAATACCCATATCAATAAAACCGACTGTGGCATTTCCGTTGTCGGCTGTTGCTACAAAGTCTGTACTTGCAGTAGAACCTGAATTAATATTCTGTGTGTTAAGTTGACTATAACCGTTATAATTAGTAGATAGTTGTAATACTGTTTGTGGTTCAATTACATACCCTGAACTAATACCTGCGTATAATGCGCCAAATCCTGTTGGAACGTTACCAAAAAATTCACCAACATTACCTGTAATAGTAGTAGTAATTTGAGTAACATTACCTAGACCAAGTATATTACCATAAACAACCAAATTACCGCCAATAGATGCACTGCCAGTTACTTGTAAGTTCGATAATGTTAATTGATTAGTCCATATTCTAGAACCAGATGTATTAGTAGTTAAAACGTTGCCGAGGCCACTCGTACCTAGATTAGGTTCAGCAGAATCTAACCCCAGAAATTGATATCTATCCGAAGTTACATTAGCTGGTAGCGTTACTGGTACTCTACCACTGTTTAATCTAGTACGTTGTGTCATATTATCCGTTAGATGTTTCTAAAACACTCACTAAAATTTGTGCTGAACTATTTGAACTTGCGTTAGCATATAAACTATCGCCTGTTTGTAAGATCACTTTACCTGTTAATAAATTTAATGCATCGTTCGTTGGAACACTCGCACCCAATAATAATGCTGTTAATGATCCTGATCTATTATGCCAACCACTTACTGAAATCGTATTGCCGGTAGTATTACTAATCTGCGCAGATAACATTACCGTAGTATACCCTGTAGGTGCAGTATATATAGCAGAAGAAATTGTTGTTAAATTTGCTGTATATGATTTAAAAGTGTTTAATGGTGCTGACATATTTTATTCCTTTATAGTCCTTCTAACGCCAATATGTATGGAGTCATTAGACTAAACATACTTCTTACAAAAGTGTTACCTGATATAGTACCAGTACCTTGATTAATAATTAAATTACTACCGATAAAGAAGTTACCCTTTTCATCTGTTGCAGTATATGTTACCTTGCCACCGTTAGTCATCACAACATTCTTAGTGGCGTCAGGTATGCCGCCATATTGTGGCAGTGCGTTTGCTGTAATACCAGCGCCAACATATTCAAACGTATGCGCACTTGCTGTAATAGCACTACGTTGGTAGAACGATACGTTACTACTTGGTGCTAGGTTACCGGCATAGACCTCTTGTATATTTACCTGGTAGGTTACGTTGTCTATTTTAGTAATGGTGTCGATACTATAAAAATTTGTATCCCCATTGATAACCACAACTTCATTTACATGTGGAGGTTGTGTTAGATTGTTTATAACAAATTGTCCGTTGATGCTATAACCAACTGTTTGACCCGTACTTAATAGTGGTCCGTATCCATCAGCACGTAGACCGATGTTACCAATACTGCTATCAGAGCCGTTAAGTGTACAGAAGCTACCTGAATCACTCCATATACCAACGTTAGCACCGATGGTATAGATATTAACTAATTGTGCGTATGCACTGTTACTTAAATGTACGCCAACTCCGCCCCAATTAATAATTGTAAAGAATCCAACAATCATTGCTTTAGTACTTGAATTGCTGGTAAAATTACCATCAACCATAACGGCTGTACCTGTTGTAGTACTTGATGTTATGTTTTGAATGTACGGACTTACATAAACATTTTGACTGCTGGTGCTTGCACTATAACTAAATCCATTAGCTAGATAGTTTTTAATTGTAATACCCCATACATAACAACCATTGGTTACGTAGAACAAATCAGCTGTCGTGGTCTGCGGAATTACCGTAACATTGCGTAAGTTATCACCTATTAACGATACGTTTTGTGGTATTGTAATTGGGTTAGCTTCTGTATAAGTACCCGGAGCAACATGAACACTTGTGCCAGATGTTGCAGCTGCTAATGCCGCTTTAATTGTTAAGAATGGTGCATTAATTGTACCAGTATTACTGTCACTGCCATTTGTAGCAACGTAAAGTTGATTAGCACTTGCCGGAATTTGTGTAGTACCAGATTGTAGTGTACCTGATACTAGATAATCAATCGAAGCATTACCTGTTAATGATAAATTTGCAGTAGCATTTATGGATGTTGCTGTGATGTTAACATTAGCTGGATCTAATGCAATTGTTGTAGGACCGTAACGAACTGATGACACAGAAACTGCGCCGACAGCAATATGTCGAACTTCGATAATATCTGTAGACAGTGGAACTTCACTAAATGTAATAGCGTTATTAGAAACCGTGTATGCAGTATAGGGTTGTTGTAAAGTACCGTTGATACTTACCAATACACCGTCAGTAGTTGCTGATGAACTTAACGTATAAACATTGCTTGTTCCGTTAGGATTAATTACATCAGAACTAATTGTAGCTTGGTTAGGACTTGCCCATGTGTTGCCATTCCATGTTTCTAATTCGCCATCATCTGTGTTAAAACGGAAATAGCCAATTTGTGGATTTGTTGGTCGACTTGCTGTATTACCTGCAGGTAATCCTAATGCATCGTTACCAGTGATCTGTACTATACCTGTGCCCGGTGCATTAATAAAAATATTGCCGCTTGGATCTGATGTTGATATAGTATCGCCACTGAATGTGATATTACCTAAACTAGGGACCGCCGGTAATCCAAACGCACCACTGTATATAGCGCCACTAATATAAACAACGTTACCTGTAAAACTTGTACTAGGTAAGTTTGTGCCAATAAAGTTTAAAATACCAGACTGGTAGTCAAAGAACCATTCATCGCTGTTACCAGAACCTGTGGCAAATACCTGTGTACCTTTAATTGCAGCGTTAGCAGGTTGTCCTGTAGGGGCAATGTAGACCTTAACTTGATATGTACTGCCAAATTCTGGTGGAACCCAATAGGATAAACCTGTTTCCCATGTTCTATTTGTACTTGCTCCGCTATCTGTAAAACATTGTACTGGGGCACTGGTTGTAAATACACTGACCACTGTAGTATTACTAGATGGAATTACATTAGGAATTAAACTAGATTGTTGTAGGATTTTATCAGCACGAACCTGTAACGGGCTAGGAATAGGTTCGTTAGGCGCATCGATAATAGTCGATACGTCAGTTTTAGTTGCTGCATAACCAATCTTCTTCCAAAGGTAGTCAACTTTTTGGCTATCTGAAATCGCCATATTACACTACCCCCAAAGTTGTTACTGATTGTCCACTGACCAAAGCGATACGAACCAATGCCACATTATTAGTTGCGTTTGTTAAGTTTTCTGTACCCAATGTCTGTTTGAATGTGCCGTTTAATGCCACGTTAGCCTGTATCCTATCACCCGATGTAAATGCGCAACCATTAGATCCGTTACCGCCAGCCCCAGTATTAGCTCCTGGTTTACCGCTACCTGCATAGGTAGTACTGCAGTCTAACCAACCGTTTAATGTACTTGTTGAATCTAAAGTTGTTCCAGGTGCCGCTATCCATACTCCAGCAACACCAGATGGTGCTACTATATTTAAGCTAAAATTTGCTACAACTTTTCGTTGGAAGGCAAAAGTAAAATATTGTGTGCCAGTATCACCGCTACGATTCGGACCTGCTGGTAAGTAACCTGTGCTATAATTATTCACATTGTAAGCCAGTACACCTAAACGGATAGTTGCTTCTTTAGTGCCAGCAACACCAGGGTTACTTGCTTCTGAATAGATATTTGTAGTATAGAAGTTTGTTGAGTTTACATAACTAGGTGTATTTGTAGTTGCCGCATTAAAGTAAAAACTACGCACGCCACTAGAAGTATACGTTCCATCACCTAAACTTGCGTTAGCCGTAATAGCTATTTCGCTGATACCACTTTGACTTGCTGTATGTACTGCTACGTTGGTTGTACCGTATTGTGTTGCCGCTGTTCCATTTACATTTGTTACATACATGCCGATATTAGCAATACTTCTAATAGAGCTAGATGTAATAGCTAATGTTAAATTAGCAATAGCATAAGGACTGGCATTACCGGTATTTGCAATCGGTGTACTACCGTTTAACATAGTAGCACTAGAATTGCTAAGTTGTGTATAAGAATAACTTGTACTATTAACTACTGCACTCGATGTTCCTTCTTGGTATTGACCAGTTAATACCTGTAGTGGATTTGCTACACTTGCATAAGTTTGGCCAATCCAGTTAGGACCGATAGTAACATTCTGCACCCAAAGTGTCGGACTGCCGCTGTTAAAATATGGTATACCTGAAATATATCTATAGGTGCCTGCAGTCTGAATAGCTATGTTGCCTACTGACAAGGTCGGAGTTGAAGTGACATTGTCTACAACAAAGTCTACGTTAGGTGTAGAACCAGTAATTGAATGTACAATTTGTGCTCTATTAACTCCAACAGGTAGTTTGCTACCCGACGTATATACGTTGGCCTGGAATCCGTATCCCCAACCAGGATAATAAATCGAACTGGCAAAGGTTGTTGCGGCACCTGATTGTGATACTAGATTGTAATCACTAAGAGCAGACAATCCTAAATTTCCATATATACCAGTAGTCTGTGGTAGTGCTAAATTAACATTGCCACTGCCGACATTATTAATCAACGCCGTTAAAATACCAGCATTAGCAGTGTAGGTATATGTGTTAGTAATTGTACCTGTGTTAATCAGAATTGTAGCTTGATTGTATGTAGCACGATTGACTGACGATCCTGCCGTTAATGTTGTACCACCAGTATTATCTGTATATCCGTATGCTAGATACGGTGAAGTTCCTGTGCTGGTACCAAATCCCAACGATCTAGTACTTGTACCGTACGGAGTTGGTGGCACGTTAGCATAGACTTTTAATGCCTGTGTAGTACTCATTGGAATAATCGCCGGATTGGCTAGATTATCTGTTAACAAGTTCAATGTTACTGTATCAGTGCTTGTTCCGCTATTACTGTTATAGGTATAAGATAGGTTAGCACCCAATACACCACCCGAATTACTGTTGCTGGCTATGTTTGATGTTGTGCCATCACCCCATAGCACACTCCAAGTCACTGTACTTGTAGCTGTGTTAGTTGTGGTATTTTGTAGGTATACTGTATTACCTTGGATAACATATAAATTGTTACCACTAAGAACAGTACCACCAGTATTAGTTCTATATAGGTTAAAACTCATTACTGGATTAGGACCGTAAATTTGAATATAACCAGGAATAGTTGCTGTAGCTGTATTGCTAGGTCCAGCGCCATTGGTATTAGATGCTACTACCGTAACTGTAAACGGAGTACCTGCGTTTGTAGCATATTGATGTGTGGCTGTGGTAGAACTTGTTGTTGTGTTTGCTGTTCCGTCGCCCCAATTAATTACATATTGGTTAACGTTGCCTTGTGGCACCATTGTTAGTAATACATCTTGGCCTGCGCCACCTGCAGTAGTATTAGCTGAAAAACTAACACTACGCACAAATGTATTTGTAAATAGGTTTTCGGTTACTGAATTTAAAATATCAATAGCATCTGTAATTAGTGTGCCAGTAGTGAAACCTAAATAGGCCGCGTTAGCCTGTAGGTTACCGCTATTAACTGTTGGCGTACCTAAAGGAATTAAGTTTCCTGAGCTTTCTGATGCAATTGCTGTATCAACATAGGCTTTAGTTGCTGCATCTGTACTTGTTACAGGAGCACCGACATTAATAATTCTATTATTGCTGGCATTTAAATTACCAGTAATATTGGCATTAATAGTACTAGAAGTAATAGATCCAGTAACAGTTAAATTACCTAAAGTACCAATAGAAGTAATATTTGGTTGACTTGCAGTTAATAATGTACCGGAAATGCTATTAGCATACACAGTATTCCATTGATTAGTAACATTACCAATGCTATATATTAAATTACCAGTCGATAGAATATGCCCTGCTTCTATTAGAGCATTGCCGTTTACTACTAAACTTTGTCCAAAAGCGCCTGGATTAGCTTCATTTATACCTACGCTGAAGCTCGAAAAGTCCATAGCGACTAATGCGTTGCCGTTTGTAGTAAATGATAATGGATAACCCTGACGATCAAGATTTGATAATAATGACGACCCTGGTATTTGTGCTAATGCCATAACAACCCCTCTAACTAATATTTAGCCGAAGCTGTTAAGACGCTACAGTACTTCCGAGATTGTGAATTACACTAATAGTTGCTCCATTTAATGGAGGTGAAGTAAAGTGAATACTTGTACTACTTGGGAATGTATAGTTTGTTGTAGGTTGTTGTATAACTGTGCCTACAAACACTACCACCTTATTCACTTCAGTCGACAGTTTTGTGCCATCGTAGGTGATTCCAGAAGTAAATGTAAAATCTGTTTGTGAACCGTTGCCTGTAAAACTGTCGCGCAGAATATTTGCTGAACCCTCACGTGCAATAACCTGGAAAGTATTTACTCCGCTGACGTTGCTGTAAAATTCTAGTTTGTTGTTTTCAACATTAAAGCGTACCTGTCCTAGATTAGGATATGCTGGAATTACTGTGCTTGATCCTTGAGGAATACCAATAGCATAACTACCGTTTTTAAATACAGTATTTTTGATCATGCGTCCCATATTAAATTCCTACATAGCTAACTGTTGCTGTTACTAATCCTGTTGCATTTGCGCGAATCATGTCACCGTTGGCTAAAACTAATTTTTCCATATCCATTACATAAGTATCACCTTGTGCAATCTGTATGCTATTGTAAATTTGTGTGGCAGCATTTGCCAGTGTTGTGGCATTGGGTAATAGATATACGTTAATATTTCTTGAGCTTGTATCAGTATTACAGAAATATGTTACAGAAACTACAGTGTTACCTGAACTAACATAAATGTTACTGATTGTGCTATTAAGTGGGGTGCTAAGTATTGCCATTTTATATTCCTATAATATTAATGAGTAACCAAATGCTCTAGTTTTGGTAACAAGTTCTTGATTTGTTGCTGATTCGTTAACTACATACAAACCTGATGTACCACCGCTCGGTGTACTTGCATACAATACCGTTGCTCCTGACACAGATGTAGGGCTTACCGGTGCATTGTTGATTTGTAAATTGCCAGCAAAATTAATATTACCCACATTACTTACAATAGTATATCCATGTAGGTTTAAGTTTGCATTTAAATACGGATTAGAACTATCTTGTAATGAAAGATTAGCAGTGGTTAATGAACTTGCAGCTATATTAGCATAATTTGTACCATCACCAGTGATCTGCCATGTTCCGCCATTGGCTTCATTCCAACGTAGTGTGACGTTTGCAGAAGTACCACGATCAATTTGTATACCAGCAGTGCCTAAGGTTACACCAGCACCTGCTTCACCATCATTCAATACAATAATATTGTCTTTCAATGAGGTATTATTAGTCTCGATAGCAGTAGTGCTACCAAGAACATTTAAGTTACCTGTAACTGTAACATATCCGCTGTTTAACGTGATACCATCAGTAGCCGTAACAGTCTGTATAGTATATGGGGAATTAACTCGTTTAACTATTGCCATTTAAATCATCCAGTTTCTATTATTTATGCTAATAATCAATAGTTACAAACAAAAAAATAGCGGCCGTAGCCGCTATTTTTGTTAACTAAAAATTAGTTATTTGTTGCGATTTGAACTGATACACCGTTAACTGCTGGGCTTGGGCTAACTACCCATGCTACTTTCTGATCAAGAACAAATTGTACACCGTTAATCGGGTGTAAAACTGCCACTCTATCAGTTAAGTGTTTAACATAGTAAGTATTACCGTCGCTGTCTGTGGCCGTAATGGTCATCCAACCTGCGCCCAATGGACCACCGTTTGTAACTACTAAAGCATTACCTGTTAGTACGCAATTATCTGTACCATCAGCGTTAGTTACATTGTAACGACGAGCACCTTTCTGTGCGTTGATGTCTGCTAATTTAGCAATAGTTCCGCTAGAAATCCAAGCATTGGCCGCAATAACGTTAGCTGTTGTGCTGGTTGCATTTAATACTGCAGTAACAGCACCACCACTACCAATATCACCGAAGCTGATCGGAGCATTACTTAGTGCAGCAGTATTAGCAGCACTCATAGTAAGTTTTAAGTTAGCCGAATCAATTACTGTAATTGTAGTCGTAGCACCAAAACCTGTATTTGCAGCCATACCAACATACAAACCAGCTACTGTACCTACTGTGATTGTTGTGTTTGCGCTATAACTTGTTGTACCTGTTGTTACAACGTTTGCTGGTTTAACAATGCTAATTGCAGGTGCTGTTACATAACCAGAACCTGATGTAACTACGCTTACAGATTGAATTGCACCATTGGCATATTCACTATCACTAACAGTGGCAGTAACACCCCCAATTGGACTTGGTGCTACAGTAAATGATAAACCTTGCGAATACAGACTACCCATTGATGTAATTGTTACGCTAGATAATCCTTCGCCGCCTGCGCCGCTGAATACTTCACCATCATTGACGTTACCTACGCCAAAATATTTTCTTTTAATCGGTCTTCCCATGATCTACTCCTTAGTTTGTTGCTACGTTTGCTAAAGTAGCTGTAGCAGGTGTTTGAATATCATACGGATAGCGATTACCTGCCCAGTCAACTACCCAATGTGCTTCTAATTCTTTAGCATAAAATTGTGTACCGCTTGTGTTATAACAGATAACACTTGCTTGGCCTGCTGTTAAATTGCCAAGATCAGTGTTACGTAGATAAACTGTAGTATTAGCACTAAAAGTTGAGCTATCACTTACATCAAAACGATGTTTGTTACGTTGTTTATAAGACCAACCATGTGCATGTGTATTACCTGAATTGTCTACATATTGGAAATCAATAGTATAAACACCAGATGTTGCATATGGTGCACCGATTGTGCCACCGATTTGACTTGCATAACCGGTATCTTGTGTACTGCTTTGTGTTAATTTAATAGGACGTCCCATTTGTTTTTCTCCTTAAGGTCGGCGTTCTAGGCCTACGCAGTGGGGCTGCATAAACTCTCAATTAAGAGCGAACTTAGTATTTACCAAAATATGTTGACAATCCCTTTTAAATAGCGTATTATTAACATATTGCAGTTGAAGCTGATCGAATAGCAAGAGCCTCTAAAACTCCTGGTAACGGGTTTGACTCCCGTCAACTGCACCAAAAGGATCATATGGACAATCAATACGCACAACTTACAGCAAAGATTTTACTTAACGAAGTAGTACCACGTGCTAAGAAGTTAGGAGTAGGGTTTGCAGAAGTTTGTTCGCCGCAGGATTTGTCTAGTTTAGTAACAGCAGAAATGTACGGTATAAATACCAGAGCAGATACAAGAAAGTATCTTGATAAACAAGGAGAGAAATAACATGGAAATCAATAGCAAATTCTTAGCCAAGGTTATAGAAAAGAAAATTGAAAAGATGTTACGTAAAGAAATCAAAAAATTTCGTAGAGATACGAAAGAACTTAGAAAACAAAAACAAGGAGAGTAATAAAATGTTATAGATTGAGTATAGTTGTAAGGACGTAGTTTTTCATTTTAACAAAAAACACCTAGAGGATCCAAGTGTTCCTATGTGGTGTATCAAAAGTCATGGTGTTACATTTTATGTAAATCATGTATCAGCAGAAATTCCCTGGACTACTAAAGAAACTCCAGACAATCCAAGTACCAAAGGTAGTATCAAGTTCAAAGACTGTAAGCTAAGTATTGACCGCGATAACAATGCCACACTCAGCAAGTTGCGTATCATAGATCGACGTTTACCGCATCCGTTTATTGCCAATCGTATTATCTGTAGCAATGGTGGCAAGTTCCATGAAGCACTGTTAGCTGGTGAATATGCTCACAGTGAAATTAAACATGTTCATGGTGGCTGTGGCAGTAGCTTTATTATCTGTGACCTAACAGATAAGAATGAAGCACTATTAGCCGCTCTTAAATATGCTGGTCAATTTCGCTTGTTAGTTCCTAACGAAAAATATTACTTTGACTATGCCAGCGGTCAAGAAATTTGGGAGTATGAAGACGAGGATCTAGACGATGATGACGATCTTTATTAAGTTCGACGAACTACGTGAGTTTCAACAGATCATCAAGGATAATAACGTCAAGCATGGGCCGTTTCGTAAAAGTTATCGTGGATATACCATAGATATATTAGAACCCGGTCCAACTGAAACTTACTTTAGGCTAAAGTATGCGGATCTAAATAATTAATCAACAAAAAAGCCCCGCAAGGGGCTTTTTCTTTATCTATACCTTTAAGATAAATCTTATTGGAATGATAGGTTTGAGATACCGATTGTTTCTAGGTAGTCAGCTGCATTACCAAGAGATGAAGCAGTATTTGTAAGTTCAGCATAACCATAACGTGTCATGAAACCTACTACTGGTTCAAATGTGCTTGGATCCAACACAACACCAGAACTCATTAAAGGCACATATGGGCAATAGAACGCAGCTGCATCAGCTTCGCTAGAACCTTTGTAACCTACCAATACTGAAGTACCAGAAGCAGCATAGCTGTTTACATAGATCTTCATAGCATTGTTTAATGTACCAACAAATTTTGTGTTTGTTGGAGCTTCGAAAGTACCTTCTGTGCTACGAGCAAAAGCTGAAGTAGTTGCAGATTGTAATACTGTTAAAGCTTCTGGACTTACAACTGCCCAGTTAGCTGCACCACGACGTGTACGTTGTGCAATCAAGTTAGCTGCACGGTTGATAACAACTGCAAGAGCAGCGTGTTCGTCACCAACGAATGTAGCAGTACCAGATACTGTAGCTTGGTTGTAGTTATATGTGTTACCTGCAAGAGCAGCTAAACTTGCCAAAATTTCTTGGTCAATTTCAACTGTAATTTCTTGTGCTAAAGCTGCCATAATTTCAGCTTCAACATCTAAACCGTGCATACTTTGTGCATCTTGAGCTGCCTCAAATGTCCAACGTGCGCTTAATTTACGTGTTTTAGCTTCAACAACTTGTTTCAAGATTTGAACGTTAATACGGTTACCTGGTGTACCTTCAAGTGTTGATGTTGAAGCAGCTTTACCAGCTGTTGTACCAGAATACGCAGTAGCGATCTTGAATGGTGATAATGCTTCATCACCTGGAGTAGTGCTGTCACCTGAAGTAGCACTAACTTGGTC
>Ga0208618_1000663_pt1 | contig 15105 bp, 13 predicted proteins | sample CryBogCBE18Jul08_FD_184585 | JGI IMG/M metagenome (GOLD analysis project Ga0208618, IMG submission 184585) | Freshwater microbial communities from Crystal Bog, Wisconsin, USA - CBE18Jul08 (SPAdes) | ecosystem: Environmental > Aquatic > Freshwater > Lake | place: Crystal Bog, Wisconsin, USA...
CCACCAGCGGTATTGATGTACATCGGGAAGTATGAGGCGAGTGCGACCACCAGGATTTTGGGAGTTTCGCCAATGCCGAACCACAGGATGAAGAGTGGAATGAGCGCAATAAAGGGAATCGCGCGCAGCGCCTGCAGGGTTGCGTCAAAAAGCTCTTCACCGATTTTGGTGAGGCCCGAGAAGAGCCCCACCACGAATCCAAAAGCCCCGCCGAACAAGAGTCCGACCACTGCTCGGGTCAACGAGACACCAATATTTGAGGCCAAGTGCTGGTTGCCAAACATGGACTTCAGTTCAAGAACCGTCCCCCAGGGACTGGGCATCGTTAGTGACGGGACCCAGGACGATTTCGCTAAGGCGGTCCAGCCAATAAGGATCAGAATAGGCAGAATCGACTTGGTAATCCAAGACCACACTCGATTGCGGCGCTTCTCTTCCAACACCTGAGGTGTTTCAAGCACGATCTCGATTGACATAAGCGTCATCTTAAATCGCTCCAGGCGATTCAACTGGTCAAGGGATGTGAATCACCTGGGTCGTGCCTGGTCCTCTCAGACCTCGCGCAGAGATCAAAGACTACTTTTTCGATCGCCGCTTCGGTTTAAGGAACTGTCTAATTGGAGTGATAGGTCCTGGGAGTGAGAACACTGCGGACTCGTCAGACACGTCAACGAGTTCATTCAGTACGGTTTCGTACCCCCCATAACGCGGATCTTCGGTCGTGTCATTGATGTACATATACACGAAACGAGCAAACCGTTTGTCGGGCTTCACGCGCAAAATGCGACCAAGGCGCTGCACCATCGCCCGTCGTTGCTGGGTCGTGCCAAATATGACGGCGAGGTCCGCCTCGGGCACGTCAACACCTTCTTCGAGGGTAAATACTGAAGCAATAACACGCAACTTGCCGCTCGCGAAGGCGCTCAGCATTTCGTTTCGCGCGTCAACGCTCATCTCACTCGAATGGACGCCACACTTAATGCCTTTTCGATTCAGCATTTTCGCAACGGATGTCGCTGACTCGATGCCCAAGGTGAACACCAGCGAACGATCGGCATCCTCAAATATGCCACTGAGCTTTTCGAGATTCTTCAACTTCTCAGTACTTTGGGAGAGAAGTTGCCGACGCTCAACCCACTTGCTCTGCCAGGACTTGGCGGCCTTGGCAGCGGCGGGTGAGCCATCGGCGATAAGGCGGATTACGTCGGCCAAAAAATCACTGAAGGACGTTTCGCTCGCCCCAAATTTGTGAATCAGAACGAGGCGAAGTTGAGCCAAATCGGATGACAATTCGTCATATAGAGCGCGCTCTTCCGCCGTGAATTTCGATCCGATAAAACTCGTTCGAAATGGTGAAATAACTTTTTCTTTTAACGCCTGCTCGTACCCGAGTGTGTAGACGATGGGACCGAAATAGCCAAAGAGCACTGACTCATGGAGCCCATCCATCCGCTCAACCGTGGCGGTCAATCCCAGTCGCGTGTTGCACACTTCCTCAAGGGCCCTGCGATTTTGGCTACTAGCGTATCGATGGCACTCGTCGGCAATCAACAGGCAGTTGGACCCCTTGGGTACATCGAACGACCACTGCCGACCACTGGCGGCGATAGCCACGAGGATTTCGCCGTCAGCGAGTGTTTGTTTGTGACCATTACCCAGGCGCACCACCGTGCGACTTGGAAACGTTCGACTGATCTCTACAAACCACTGGTCTTGCAAGATTTGATTCGGTACGAGAACAACAACTTTTCCGCGACGGCCAAGTTGATCGCGAATGGCGGCAATACCAACTCGTGTCTTTCCAGCGCCAGTGACAGCAGAGATAATCCCTCTTCGCTCGTGCGTAATCCAGGCAGTAAGGGCATCCTTTTGCCACTTGCGAAGCTTCAACGAGGCCATAGACGGGAGTGGGGCTTTCGAGGCAAGTGACGCCCAATTTTGGGTGCGGTCTTTCCTGGCAATCCGCTGCTTCGACTGCACAGACACTGGTTTTACAGCTTTGGCCTTTGCCTCTTTCACTGCACGAGCGTTGGTCTGTTTCTTGGAATGTGCCGTGTGGAGTTGCCATTTTGGTGGATCGCCCACCGCACGAAACACGTCAGTGTTCCCTAAAAGAACAGTCTGAACATCGGTAGCCGCCAGGTTGAGAGCCCTTGCAAGTGACGGAACCGACTGTTTGGGATTGACCGCAAGTTCAGCCTTTAACTTTGAGCGGACACTGGTCAACTCTTTCGGCGAAAGTATGCGAACCTTCATACGTTTGTAGCGTATCCGTAGAGCGAGTCTCACTTGGCTAGCGTTCAGGGCAAAACGCACAAAGTTCAAGGCATTAATGCTGGGCCCGTGGCAGCCCCGGCTGGACTAAGCAAATATTGTGCGAAGGAATTGTGAATGGAACTTAGTCACAATGAAAAGCTGCGAAGAAGAGCAATTGCGCGCACCAATTTCGACCAAAGTGCAATTCAGTAGTTGCAGACTAGAACTGCACAGTTGGAATGGCACTCGGGCTTGCCCCATTCAGAGCGGAGAATTCAAAAGTGCCGGCATACTGCAGAACAGCGGAGAGGGCGGCCTCAAGTCGATGTTGGCGATCACCATCGACCACAATAAATGGAGTCTGTTTTTTCTTCAGTACTTCCATAAATGTTGCAGTCATCTCCATCCTTGCGTCCTCTGAACTTCGAAATCCATCCTGGTGAAACGGGATGCCAGAAGGTGTCGTCAATATATAGAGTGACGCTGGTCTTCGATCTGCCAGTACGTTTGATGGTCCGTGGAAGCCACCAAGGTAACGATGATGCCAAACGCTGGTTGCAAGAGGATCTGTGTCAGCAACAATCAGCGGAGAAGCTTGACATGCTTCTTCAATAAGTCTTTTTTGGGTGGCGGCGATTTCCGTGAAATCATCACCACTCCACTCGACATCGTCCATCTGTGCATTGGGCCTCGATGTGCGCATTTTCATCAACTTTGCTACCGACAGTACCCTTCCCCACTCCGGGACAAAAGGGGCACCGAGCGCTCGAGATAGGCCAAACGCAAGAGTCGTCGTTCCCGTTGACTCTGCACCAAGAACAACTATTTTTCTTGCGAGTCCAATTCTCGCAGGAATGACAAGGTCATTCCAATGGGCATCAATCGATTGCCGACACCGAGTGCCGCTCCGACCGTCACCGTTACGATCAACCAACTCGTGAGCGGCCTCAAACCTACGTGCCAACTCGAACCCATACTTTTCTCCCGACACCACCAGATCGACGGGATCATGCGGCAGCCGTGCAAGTGCTTGTTTCATAATTGCTACATGTTGAGACCATAACTCCGGACTGTCATAGTCGACTTCAACATCGTCCATCACGCCCACCACGACCACATTCGGTCGGTCGGCAATGGACTCAGCAACCCACTCAACGCGGCTCGCTAACGGCAGTGATTCCACACTGGAAGCCATCACAATCACGGTCACTACGTCCGCGAGCTCCGAAGCTCGTTGCATCAGTGCCAAATGTCCCAAATGTGGTGGGTAGAACTTTCCGATACACAACGCATGGCGAAAATTCCTCATGTCGTTCGCCCCGGTGCCGAACTCAAGAGTGGATCAAGGTTCAGTTCTCGGCGCCATGCACGCCAGCCAATAATGCAGAGAGCAAAGAAGGCGACGTAAACGATTGAAGTCAGCCACAAATGCTTATAGATGTAAAGGGGGATGTAAATCGCATCTGCAATCAGCCAGAACCACCAGTTTTGGACTCTCTTTAAGTTGAGCATCCACTGAGCCGCCAGACTGAGTGCGGTAGTAAACGCATCAAGAAAGGGAGCGACATCGTTGGCTTTCGTGAGTAGCCAAGTAAGAAAAATAGTCGCAATTGTAACGAATAATAGGAGAGCGATGACTTCCCAGCGCGAAGCCAATCTGACTGCACGCTCAGATTTTCCATTGTCGTGAGTCCACGCGTACCAGCCAACTAAACCAAGGACGAAATAGACGATTTGTAAAGTTGCGTCGGCGTAGAGCCGTGCAGCCACGAAGAGAACGAGGAAAAACGCGTCGTTGGCAAGCCCAACTGGAAAATTCAATAGTCTTGCCTTAACCGTGAGCCATACGCACCAGAGGCCGGTTGCGAAGCCAAGAATTTCGGCGCTCGTCACATGGTCCTGACCAAAAAGAAACAGGGTCCGATTCAATGGCGCAACGGCATTGGACAAGAAGTTCAACATCTGTGTATCTCCCCAGATTTCTGTCGGCTAAATCGAGTGAAAATTGACATTTTCATTGGTTGAGAATTTTTCCTTTTGACCCCAGCTGAGAAATCACGATGAGCGAAGCTGGGGTATTCGGTACTTCAGAGTTTAAGTTTTTACCTTTGGCTCCAAGTCTTGAGATCGTAAGAACATGATCAATCAAGACGCGACGCCGTTCTTCCAATTCGTCGATCAACTTCTCGAGGTCGTGAATGCGCAATCTGTGGAATTCTGTCAAGGCACCACTTCTCGCATCCGTAAACATAAACGAGTGATCGAGCATGTCAGCACCCGACATTGCTTGTAGCCACAACTCCTCCCGGCGATTAACAAGCGTATAGAGCTCAACGCCCGCTGCATCAAGATCATCAAGCGCCTCAGAGATTTGATCACTCTTCAAATTTTTGTGCGAAATCAATTCAATTAATTCGGCCTCGATCGCATTAGTTTCGCCACGAGCGTGGCGCATGGACTCCCATTTGTTCTCGATGCCATCAAGAAGTTGCGATTCATCTTCAAAATCGAAGTCCCCAATGTTGGGTGAAGATAGGTAAATCGCAGGCTGCGATGTGATTCTCGACTGAAAAGTCCCTCGACGTTTTGGCTGAAGTCGTGGCTTCGCAATCATTGAGGAGTCCTCGACAGAGATAACAGTCAAGGAGTCGCCCTTTTTCCTGTTGCACAACCTACAGAGAATCTGAATATTTCTTAGCGAATTCGATCCGCCACGTGAAAACGGAATGACATGGTCGTATTCGATATCTTCCGTAGAGCCGCAAACGACGCAACACCCACCGTCTCGCCTAAAGACCGATACTTTTATCTCGTCAGGAATCGCCGTCCTTGACCTGGACGGCTTGGATGAATTTTGGTGGAGAAAGTCTTTGGCATCTTGTATCTTTCGACTTCTCTTTTCAATTTGCACGAGAGCAAGGGCCGTAATCGTTTCGTCGTCGAGGTTGGCATCCCCTCTGGCCCAAACACCATTTACACGGAGATATACGAATCCTTCACTGCGTGAGTAAATCAAAGGATTGGCTTCAAGAAGATCCTCATATGGGGAAAATTCTGTCGACTTACCTGGCAAAACCTTCCAAACCTTGCCTCTTACGCAGGCCAGCAAAAGTGAACTTCTTGGCTCATCAATTCCCGGTGGTAGACCCGAGCCCTCGGGTATTGATGAGGGGACCGAAGCCAAGAGCCCCACATCGAGTAGCTCAATGTCAAGACTCATACTCTTAAGACGATTGTTTTCAATTGAGTCGCTCCATCACGAGCTTTTCTACCCCTCAAAGCAAATCACTTGGCTCAATTTACAGTTTTTACGGACTCTAAAATCCAACTTTGCCCTCCCATGTCGGTTGAAATCAGTTAGACGGCAAGTAATCGACGCATACTCACAGTAAACCAATCAAATCGTCATCGGTTCTATATGTTCAGTGATTGAACTAGTTTTTGCTCATAAAATTCTGGTCGTTTGGTGCAGACCCCCTGCACTATCGAATTGAAGAAGCTATTGCCGACCGTAGTTATGACTCATGGCAAACCAATAATCGGAAGGTTTCCTCTGGTGACCGCGCCATTATTTGGAAATTCAGCAAGGGAACTGGAACCAGGGGTATCGTCGGCTTCGCTGTGGTTGAGACCGATCCAGAGCCCTCTATTGACCACCCGTCTCCCTATTTCCAAATTGGTCACGAGCCATCGACGGAAATAGTGACCAGAGTCAACCTTCGCTATATTCCCCACTTCGAGCTACCAATTTGGTTTGGGCCCACCACCTCTCAAGTCCTCGGCAAGCTCTCGATATCCCGAGCTCACGGCGGTACCTGCTTCGAGGTGAATACAAAGGGATGGGAAGAAATAATCCTTCTTCTGGGAAGCGAGCCTGATTGGTCATGATGCTCGGCCACGCTTCAGCACCTCTGCGTGCGAGTTTGGCCTTTTCGGTTCATGCCTTGCGAGTTTGAATCGACATTCGCCGTAGATGACATGTCTGCCGCTGCGATTTCATGCACTCATGAATAACCAAAATGAAGTGAAGCCCGTGATCGCTACAGAGGCCCATTAGCCCCCAAATGGGGTTGAGCATAAATGGTGCGGCTGGAGGGATTCGAACCCCCGACCCTCGGTTCCGTAGACCGATGCTCTAATCCGCTGAGCTACAGCCGCATGACGCAGGGTAATAATCCTAGCAGACGCACCTACCCAGTAAACACTGGGGTTTCACCAACTAAATCCTACTGACCTCATTATAGACCTGTTAGAGGAGTCACCACCAGTGAGACCCTGTCAGCACCAGCCAATGAGTACCCAGTTGAGTACCCAGAGGGTCAATCCAGGACAACCCCGCCACTAGCAGCCCTAGCCTATTGCTTGCTCCCACTCATCACGGTGGCGACCGTGAGCGGTGCGAAGGCCGGCCTCGCTCATTCGGTATGCGCTCCATTGACCACAACTACATTGGCCTCGATATGACTTTGGTCGATATGAGGTTGATTCCTGGATATAAGGTCCGTCCCCAATGATCAGATAGTGGTCAATGGGTGTGACCGCAGCCGATGAAGCGACATTTGATTGATCACTTGGGACTTTGACTTTTGCCGCAGACTTCAATTGCTTTGATTGCGCCTTGGGAGACTTCTCAAATTTGGTGATTACCCCGTAAACATCAACGGAGCGAAAACACTCATAGTCAACTGTTATTGGCATGCTCCGTGTCAGCGGATGGGTCCAGGTGCAGTCTGACGTCCGGTAGTTTCCACAGCCTAGAAAATACGAACCTACGTCCGGGCCGTTACGGTTTATCTGAACCAAGATCACTCCGTCGTCACAAGAGGGGCAGTACATTCGGTCACGCGCCCTAAGGCCAACGGAGAGTGGCTCAGCAGGCACCAAGTTGCGTTTCCAATCACACTGGTTCACAAGATGACGATTGCAGGCTGCGAAGAAACTGGGTTTATCCATGAACCTGTCGACGCTCTGCCTGACATACACCTTGCCTTCATTGCACTTTGGACAGGTTACGTCAGCCACGACCCCTATTTATAGCAAATATTAGGAATCGCAGCCATGTTGATCCAGAGGACGTTACAGGGTTGAGCTAAGCTCAATTACATGTCAACGTCACTTAAGCCAGAATTCTCAACGTCACTTGGTAAGGCTTACTGTTCAAGAATCGAAGACTTCGTGGCCTCTTCCACAGCGAAACGTCTGAAGGGAAAGGTCAATCTAATCCTGACTTCCCCACCTTTCCCCCTTGCAGCGCCTAAGGCGTATGGCAACAAGATTGGCGAGGATTATCGCTCATGGATCGTTGAGGTCTGTCGCTCTCTTCGTCCATTGCTTGCAGAAAACGGAAGTCTTGTCATTGAAATCGGAAACGCATGGGACAAGGGCCAGCCCACCATGTCGCTCCTACCGCTACAAACACTCATTGCCATTGCCGAAGAATCTGAGTACAACGTTTGCCAACAATTTATTTGGGAAAATATTGCGAAACTACCTGGACCGGCGCCGTATGTAACAACTAACAGAATTCGTCTTAAGGACTCGCATACCAACATTTGGTGGTACTCCCCGACAGTACGGCCGCAATCTAACAACATGGCAATCCTCACACCCTATAAAGATGGGCAGCGGAAATTAATGGCCAAGGGCTCCTATAACCACGGCTCACGACCATCGGAACACAAAATCAGTGTTGATGGTTTTGTGACAAACAATGGCGGGGCAATCCGTGGTTCTACGTTCACAGCCGACTCATCTGAAGAACAAGAAATTGGTTCTGTAATTCGAATGTCAAACACACAACGGGACAAGGGATATTACGAATGGTGTAGGTCACAAGAACTAACAATGCACCCCGCTCGAATGCCAGTCTCGCTGGCGAAACTTTTCATCCAATTTCTGACTCGTGAAGGTGACTTAGTCCTTGATCCTTTTGGTGGAAGCTGCACGACGGGCCAAGCAGCAGAAGAATTGCAGCGCAAATGGATAGCCGTAGAAATGGACTCTAATTACCTCGCTGGAGCGAGAGGGCGCTTCCTCAATACTTTGAAATAAGGCGTTAGGCGCTTAAGTCAAACGGTGGGATGATTACATCGAGAATGTCGACGTTTCGCTCCATTTTCGAGAGCAAGTGGCGTAGACCAATTTCAGCCAATCGTTTACCGCGAGTTATTGTTTCGGCCGGCGTCACACCGACTGCAAGTAACGCAGCCTCAACATTGTTGCCTTTTGTCCGAAACACGGCATCGGTGTCCCATTTATTTTGCACTGGCTTCATCGTTGGGTCTTCATCTAAGTTGTCAGGCAAATCCTCAGCTAGGGCAACAAATATTGCTGTCCGATATGCATCCTGTAGGTCCTCAAAATATCCAGTTCCCTTTAAACGCTCACAGATCTCGTTACCGTGAACCGAAATTGTGATGTTTTTTGGCTGTTGAACTTCATCAGTCACTAGAACCCACCTTGCTCTGCAACAACGGTTGACTCATTGCTATCAATCCTCTGAATTCTGTAAACCCGACCAATTTTGCCCCCCAAGTATTGAAGTATTTGCTCCTCGTTGTATTCGCCGGAGTGCATGAAAAACGAAATGTACAGCCCAGATGAAGCCGCCCATCTGCAAACAGCTTCGCGGTGACCAACGTCGAGGCTCACAAATGGAGTATCCATCAAAATGAAGCCTTCGGTCATAGCGGTCTTGATAAGGCCAGAGACTAGGGCGATGGTGCTTACCTTTCCCTGCCCGGTTGACTTCAAGTTGTCTATGTGACCATCCTGCATAAGGAGATCCACACCATAGTTTTCGTTAATGCGCAAACCAGCAAACTTGGGGTCCGAAATAATACTCATAAAGGTTTGTGAGGCGTAATTCTGCACCTTGTTCTTTATTTGCTGTGCATAGGCAACCTTGACTTGTCCCAAGAGTTCTGAAAGATAGCCATACGACTGATACTTCTTCCTCAGTGCCGGGTCTACTCCCTGACCTCGCGAAACTACCGATTTATGGACTGCTATCTCTCTGTCGCACTCTGCAATTTTCTTCTCGTAATCCTTGATTTCGTTTTCTGCAGAGTTTTTGTCTTCGTCGAGGGCCCTTATGCTCATCACAATTTCTTGTGCATTTTGGATGCCGTACAAGTCCAAATCCCTTATCTTGGCTTCGAGGGCTTGATCGGTTAGCGCGATTTGAGAACCAAACGAATCAATTTCCTTCTTGAGATTTCGAACTTCGGTCAGTGCAGCGCTATTAACGTGAGCTTGCTGCAGATGATGTTGCAGAGTCGTCAACTCAACAACATCATCACTTGTTTGGTCTTCGAGGTCCTGTAGAAGTTCTTGAACTCGGAGTGCGACGGTCTCGTCCGTCGCCTTGTCCTGACCGCAGAGAGGGCACCTGTGGCTCCGCTGCATCGCCGTCAGGAGATCCAACTCATTACGCTTCTTCGCCACCTCGACCTCTTTTTGCCGCGAGGCCTCAATACGAGAATCTGTGGATTCCTGGAGCGCAAGCAGCTTCGTTGCTAGCGGAATCCACGGATTCGAAAAGAGAACATTGCGCAACTCTTCAATCTTGAGATTCCTCAAATTCTTCAGCGAGTTTTTCTCTCCTCTCAACTGGTCCCTCGCGGAGATAAGGTGCTCGACTTCACTCGCGTTTCTCATCTCTTGCTCCATAGTGATGATTCGCGCTTCAGCGTCAGCAAACTTTTTCTTACTCTGCTCCATTTCAGAAACGTATACACTTCGCTCCTGTTCAGCCTCAACTAAGGCTTGAGAGGCCTTGGAAACCTTCTTGTCCTCTTTTGAAGCCTTGGCGATAGCTTCATACTGTTCATGTTCTTTGCTTTTCAGCCACGTAACACCTTGGCTAATGACTGGAATTGAGAGTAGGTTTTCGATTTCATTCTTGATGAATGCGGCACTCTTCGCATTGGACACCATGTCATCGAATTCGTCTTGCACCTCGCCGTCAAAGAAGAAGAAGTGGGCAACCGATCTCGCGAGGTATCGGTTAACAAAATGCGGAATGGCAGTTTCTGGCACAGGATTACCACCATCAATTCGTAAAGTCGCTTCGCCTTGTGCTCCCGAATTTCTAACTGTCCAGCGCCTCGAAAGCTCGTATTTCTTTCCATCCGCCCCCCAGGTAAGAACAACGCTCATCTCTGGATTGGCGCTAAAGGGGTTACCCTGAGATGCTTTGCGGTTGATCAGCTGCTGCGGCGGAATAGCGATTTTCTTTGATTCAGTCTCTCCATAAAGACACCATCTGACCGCGTGCTGAATGCTCGATTTGCCATGGCCATTTTCACCAAGAAACAGAATGATTGGAGAGGCTTCACTTACCTCGAAACTAATTTCATGTTCGCCTCTATAGGCCATGAAATCATTCATTTTCAGATTTAGGAGTTTCATGACCGTGCCAAGTAGTCGTTCATCACTTTACCGACTGCTTCCTCAAACTTCTTTCTCGACTCGGTATACCTATCAACCCAAAGTTCGGAGACAATCCAACGAATTTCGTCCTCCGTGAGGTCAGCGTATTTAGCCCCACCATCAGATTCCCATTGCTCTCGTCGCAATTCATGAAGGCTTAAAATTGCTGCTAGCAATACGTCGAGTGTTTCAGATGCGTCGTCCATTTTCCTAGACTATTCGCTCTCATGCTGCAAAGGAGTAGCAGACACTCGCCGAAGTTTATTGAGGTCATTTATTACCGACGGATTCATTGCCGTTCCTCCAAATTCCATGGCCCTAGTAATCTCCGCATCAACGAAGGCCTTCCCATCTTCGTCCACGACAATTAGGTCCCAAATCTCTGCGTAACCCTTGGGTCTGAGCGGATTCGCCCGGAGAACTCGGCCACGTCTTTGAATAAATTCACGCTTACTTTGAGAAGAAGCTATTAATAGACAGTGATCGATGGAGGGTATGTCGACGCCTTCATCAAGCATGTGAATCGAAAGGAGAATCCCGCCATTCTTTGCGAAATATTTGAGTGTCGAGGCTTTATCCCCCTCCATCTCTCCGTGGAAATCCAAAGGTGCAAGATCTCCAATCGCTTCCTTTAACTGGTTGAGCTGAGCAATGTCATTGCAGAAAACTATCCATGAGTTTCCATCTTTGTAATGTTTCCGAAGAAGTTCAGCCGCGACAGATATTTTGGCCTCTGCGCCTTTGAGAACATTTCCACGCTGAGCAGCCAGCAATTGGATTTTCGAGGAAGATTCGCTATCACCACTGTTCGCCAGCGCACCAATTTTTCGAGTTAATTCTTGGTACCGGATTTTTTCTTCGGGGTCAAGACCGACAGTAAGAAATCGATACCGGTATTCAACTAGAACTCCGAGGGATTGGGCATATTGGATGTCGACTACTGGGCGAAGATCTGCTCCAAACGTATCGCGAACAGTCTGAGTCTCGTCTTCGTTGTATCGCTCAGGCGTAGCAGACAGTCCGATAGTCGCGCATTTTGAGATTCCCGCAAGTAGATCCGAGTAACTAGGGGCGCCAAGGTTGTGCACCTCATCGGCCACGACCAACAGGTGTCGGCCCCACTCAACACGCGAGGTGAAGGATTCTCCCGATGCAGTGTCATTAACGGCAATTACTATTCCATCATTGCTATGTCGCCTAAAGCTGGTGATGTCACGAATTGCATCACGCCATTTTGGCCCCGGGGCTATTCCTCCCGCCAGAAGGATGCTAACTCCGTCAAATTCGGGCCTTTCTTCAAATTCCTTCTTCCATTGGCGTTGCAATCTCTCACTTGGCACAAGAACTAGAACTGCACGCTTCTCAAACCCACCTCTCCATCGGTCAATGGCTGCGAGAGCAGTCCGTGTCTTTCCAGCACCCGTAGCGAAGCATACGATTCCTGAGTTTCCCGACGTTTCCCAATCAGCAATAACTTCGGACTGATAGGGCCTCAAGCCACCAGATTTCTGATGCTTTTGCGGCACTCGGGCGTCGACCCACGAGCGTACTTCGCCGCGGACTGAATCAGGGTCTAGATCTGTATTTTGACGCCGCTGTACAAACTGAATTGCTGAAGTGAAATCAACAATTTCGAATCCGCGATACTGGTTGTTCCACATTCTCTCGAATCGCTGTTGAATGTCATTGGCCCGTGCCTCATCGTTATCGTCACGCCATGACGTGTAGACACTGAATGACTCCGAATTACGCAAGTCCATCCAGCCTGAAATCGATTCGTTGTTGCTTCCGCTAAATGCAACACGATTGCCAATTCCATCGGCGAAATTTCCAATTTTTTGATGAAAAATTCCTGACGTAATGTCCAATGGAATGGCGAACTTCAGTTCAAGACAGTTGCTCTGAATCAAGTGTGCCATCAAATCAAGTGGCTTATTTATAACCCCATCGAGGTCGAGTTGATCGATTCGCTCATTCAAGGTGGCGATACTTTGCTTGGCCGAAATTACTTCAAGTGTCTCCGCATCACCGGCACTGAGAATTGGGCTACAAATCAGGCGCATTTTCCCGCCACGAGACGAGAAGTTTGTGAAGGCATCCGTCAAGACACTCAATATCGCTGAGGAGAAGTATCCAACTGCGCGGTCATAGCGAACTGAATTTTCAAGACAAGGAATATAAAAATTTTGAAGAGGCGAATCCTCTGTGCTGTCGTATTGCGGTCTGATGGGGAGATCGTCAAGGCGCAGTTCACGAGCCATATTCACTTCACTTCACAAACATAGGAGAGGCCAATAGCAATCACGTGAAAACAATACGACAGCCAAGTGACATCAATATTTTCAAGCCGGTCAATTGGCGGGCGTAATCACCAAACCGTCTCTTCCTGGGAATTCTCAATTAGCCGCCTCGGGAGTGATTTTTAAGTTACCTAATTGTCGGACTGGGAAGGACTGACAAGAATCCGCAGCCCCAAACGGAAAATGTCGATGGGACTTTAGGAACGATCTCAGATTCAAGCCAGAATCCGAATTTGGATTAACCCTAGTAACAATCGAGCGGATTCTCACTCCTGAAATTCTTCGATGGCACACCTACCAAACCGAACAAGGAGTGAACTTGTTGGGCCTAATGAAACAATCATTACGGAATACCAAAATCAAATCCAAAAACTTGCCATCCTATTTGAAGGCCTACCAAGACGTAAATCTCAACATTCGTTCTGGCTTTTGAACTTCTTTGGTGTTCATCGATTGCATTGCAACTCCAAACACCGCTAGGTACATCTAAGTCATCGAGTCGAGTAAAGCCATGGATTTTTTTCGGCCTGAAGACTTGTTTTCACACGAGTAGCGAGTCAGAAATACCGTTATACCTGTACTTGTATGTAATGCCACTTTGCTATCTGTGCCTGGGTACTAGATATTCGGGCCATCAGCGTACTTCGGTCACTGGGGCAGTTTGATGGCGACCCGCTGATGGCCCAGCTCGGATATCAGCATGACTATTCATCGCATAAGTAGCCCTGGTGGCCAGTACTGCAGATATTTCTACAGTTATATGGTGGCCGGTCTTCATATCCATACAATTCTCAGAAGTCTCCGAAATCACGGTACCCAGCTCGGGAAAAGAGGTTCGTCTAACCACTTTGACGGATTCACAGAAGCTTGGATCGAAGAAACTTGGCCGGCTCAAAGTATTAGCGATCTGATGGGTCTCGTCTATGAAGACGAAGTCTGATGTACAGCTCCAAATAAGTATTGTCGGCTTTGCCGATGCCTATCGAGATTCAATTTCTTAACAGTCGGCGCTGTAGTTGCCGTGAAGGAAGCCATTGGGACAGGTGACACCGGTAAGGTCAACATTCGTCAGATCAGCCCCAACTATGTTGGCGCCGGTTAAGTTAGCTCCAACCAGATTTGCATCGAGCATGTGGACGTTATTCAAGTTGGCGTTGGTCAAGTTTGCATTTTGCAGGTTGGCAAATCGAAGGTCAGTCCCCCTCAAGTCTGTATTGGTCAAGTTGGCAGATTCTAGGTTGGCCTTAAACATTTGGGCGATGGACAGATTGGCGTTGGTTAGGTTGGCGCCATGCAGGTCAGCTTTATTCATGACCGTATTCTTCAGGTTGGCATTAACCAGGTTGGCATTCGGAAAAATCAAGTAGTCATTTACAAAAAAAACTGAAGGAGGGATGCCCGCGCCTGACTGACCCTGTGGGCCTTGCTGACCCTGTGGGCCTTGCTGACCTTGTGAGCCAGTCGGTCCTTGAGGACCTTGCTGACCTTGTGGACCTTGTGAGCCAGTGGGTCCTTGAGGACCTTGCTGACCTTGTGAGCCAACAGCGTTCCAAGAAACGAGCGTGGCATCCTTAGCGCAGGTCATTGCCTTAGTTGATGACACCTTGATTATGCCATTGGACTTCGCTGAACATGCATAAAAGGTAATCGACTTGGAGGCAGCCGAGGCGCTTAGTCCAATAGCGACAGAGCCAGCCACAAATCCCAAGAGCAGCAGGCCGATTCCAGAAAATATTCCCTTTGTTTTCACAATTTAGTTATACACGATTGCCGACACTAAGGAGCCTCGTTTCAATTGAACCAAGAAATCGTTGCAGAATCTCGGCTTGCGTCCTAGGCCTAGCACTAACTATTCCTCATAAAGCCCTCGTTGTTCAACGACCTTCGATAATCAAGTCCTTTACATTCTGCGAAGAATAGGTATTGCCATAAGTATTGTGGTGCCAATCACACAACGAATAAGAAACCATATCCAGACCTCAATTACTAGGTCCTGTCTGAAGTTTCTAAATGGTGAGGCTGGAGGGATTCGAACCCCCGACCCTCGGTTCCGTAGACCGATGCTCTAATCCGCTGAGCTACAGCCGCATTGATGCAGGATGACCATCTTACTCCA
>Ga0208618_1000666_pt1 | contig 15061 bp, 11 predicted proteins | sample CryBogCBE18Jul08_FD_184585 | JGI IMG/M metagenome (GOLD analysis project Ga0208618, IMG submission 184585) | Freshwater microbial communities from Crystal Bog, Wisconsin, USA - CBE18Jul08 (SPAdes) | ecosystem: Environmental > Aquatic > Freshwater > Lake | place: Crystal Bog, Wisconsin, USA...
TGCTTTAAAAGGCGTTGGAGCAACGGCAAAGAGAATGCCGCGGTTTTGCCAGTGCCCGTTTGAGCTGCCCCCATCACATCTCGACCGCTCAACACCACAGGAATGGCCTGGGCTTGAATGGGGGTCATGGATTCGTAGCCCATTTCGGCCACGGCTCGTGCTAGCTCAGGGGCTAGCTGCAAATTTGAAAATGAACTCATGTAATTCGACTATTGTCGCACCGAACAGGGGCAAGACCAAAAAAACTTCATGTTTTAGGCAACGTCACACCGCTTTGGCCCTGGTATTTACCGCCTCGATCTTTATAGCTGGTCTCACAGACCTCGTCACTCTCAAAGAACAGCACCTGGGCACAGCCCTCCCCTGCGTAAATTTTGGCAGGCAAGGGTGTGGTGTTGCTGAACTCCAATGTGACGTAGCCCTCCCACTCGGGCTCAAATGGGGTGACGTTAACGATGATGCCACAACGCGCGTAGGTGCTCTTACCTAAACAAATGGTGAGCACATTTCGAGGAATGCGGAAATACTCCACGGTTCTAGCCAACGCAAAACTATTGGGAGGAATGACGCATACATCGGCTTCGATGTCGACAAAACTGCGCTCATCAAAGTTCTTTGGATCCACCACCGTGCTGTAAATATTGGTAAAAACCTTGAATTCAGGGGCACAACGGATATCGTAGCCATAGCTACTGGTGCCGTAACTGACGATTTTTTTACCCTCTTGAGTTCGAACTTGACCGGGCTCAAAAGGCTCGATCATGCCGTGCTCTTGGGCCATTCGGCGTATCCATTTGTCTGATTTAATGCTCATCTTGCCATTTTAAACCATCCAACCCCATTCCCTGGGCTCCACTCGGATCAAAGGCTCATAGGCTCATAGACTCAAGACCTCCCCGGGGGGAAGAGGCCATTAGAAAACATTTAGACAAAGCCCGTAACTTGAGGGAAAATACGGATAATAGGTAACTTAATGCACCATCGTTTACGCTTTGGCTGCAAGTTCTCTCTCACCCACACCCTGCTCGCTTACGGTTTGACCATGAGTCGAACGACTGTTTTCGTGTGTTTTTTTGGATATTCAAGCCCAATGACGATCACTCTCCGATGGCTCTCCCGAGCGAAAAAAGCCAAGCCCATGACCTGCAAGCCCGTCAAATCGTCCACGAACCAGGTGCTTTTAGGTCTCACTCCCCCGAATTCACTCCAAACAGCCTGTGCAATTGGGGTCTGTGCATTGATGAGTTCCTGCGCGACTGGGGTCAACTTGGCCCAAGAAGTGAATTCAGAGAGCGCCAAGCCAAAAGCTTTTTTAGAACACACCCTGGCCAAGGACAGCAACCCTGCGACGGCTTACACACCCACCGCTTTGCCGTCTAAAACGCAGAACAGTCCCTCATTTGCAGGAGAATCCCAAAGCTTTGAATGGGGTCAAGACATTCCTGAAGGCTGGTGGGAAATGTTTGGCTCACCGCAATTAAACACATTGGTCAGGCTCGCTTTGGAGAAAAACCCCAATCTTGCCGCCGCCAACTCTGCCCTTGGACAAGCACGTGCCAATTATTTGGCCACCTATGGCTCTTTGGCGCTCCCCAACGTGAACACCCAACTCTCCACGGCGCGTGAACGAGCCTCTCAAGCCACCACCAACGTGCCTGGGGGCTCGCTCTTTAATCTCTACAACGCCTCCATCAATGTGAGCTACACCGTGGATCTCTTTGGCGCCAATAAGGCGGCCATCGAAGGCCAAAAAGCAATCATTGATCTACAAGCCTATCAATGGCGCGCAGCTCAGTTGAGCGTGATGGGTAACATTTTGACGGCTGCAATTAAAGAGTCCTCCCTGAAGGCCCAGATAGAGGAGACCCAAGAGATTTTGCGCTTACAAGAAAAGCAACTCGAGATCATGCGCAGTCAACAACATCTTGGGGCCATCGGGCTTGGCCCCATCTTGGCACAAGAAGGCCTCATCGCCCAAACCCGTGCCAGCTTGCCAGCGCTGGAGAAATCTTGGGAGTTGGTCAAAAGCCAAATTGCGGTCCTCTCAGGTGCGATGCCCAACGAAAAACAATACCCAAGTATTCGAATCTCGGACCTGCATTTGCCCACCAAACTCCCCACGAGTCTTCCCAGTCAGCTCATTGCACACCGCCCAGACATTTTGGCCAGCCAAGCTAGCCTGAACCAAGCGGTGGCGTCTCTGGGTCTGGCCAAAGCCAACTTGTACCCGCAAATTAATTTGACCAGCAACATCGGCTCTACGGCCACCCAAACCAACAACCTCTTTAGCACGCCATGGAGCTTTTGGACCCTGGGTGCTGGTTTAACCGCACCCATTTTCAATGGAGGTGCCCTCAACGCCAGAGTTGACGCCGCCAAAGCTGGCTACGAAGGCGCTTACTATCAATACAAATCAACTGTTTTGAACGCCTTTGAAAACGTGAGTGACGCCTTGAATGCCGTTAATTTTGACAGTCAAAGCCTTCAACTGTCTGCACAGTCCGAGCAAATCGCTCAAAAGAGCCTTGAATTGTCACAAAGCCAATACAAATTGGGGGCGATCAATTACATGACGCTTCTTGACGCGCAAAGGAGCTATGCACAAGCGAGGTTGAACCTCATCTCGGCTCAGGCCAACCGCTTTGCAGACACCGTGGCGTTGATCCAAGCCATGGGAGGTGCCTCTTGGGACCCTCAAAAAGCAGCAGTCACCCCAATGAATGAGACAAAAGTTTCAAGCCGACCCTGATGACCTTCACACCAATGTTTCAAGGTTTAAATGCCAAATTTGGCAACTAAATTTTTTTCCAAGTTCAGTTTTCCTTTTTTAAATCACTTTTCCTTCAAGAGAGAATTCAAATGACCAAACGCATGCTGATCATGCTCGGATGTATTGTGGTTTTGGTGGCCGGTTTGGCTTTTGGCTTTTATTTGCACATCCAAAAACTCATTGCCAGCGCACCCAAACCTGGACCTCAAACGGTCACCTCGATGATTGTCAAGCCCATGGAGTGGAAACCGCAGTTGACTGCAGTTGCCACCATGAGCCCAGTCAAAGGAGTCGATTTGAGTAGCGAAGTCTCCGGTCTTGTTGTGAATGTGTTATTCCATTCAGGCCAAACGGTCAAGGCTGGCGAGCCATTGATTCAGCTCAATGCAGACGCTGAGATGGCCCAGTTCAAGGCCGCAGAAGCGAGCGCCGAGTTGGCCGAGATTGTTTACCAGCGCGATAAGGCTCAATTTCAAGTCCAGGCCATCAGCCAAGCCCAGCTTGATGCCGATGCAGCTGACCTGAAACTTAAAAAAGCACAGGCCATGCTCCAAAAGGCGACTTTGGAGAAAAAAACCATCAAAGCACCCTTTGCAGGCAAACTGGGGATCACCTCCATTGTTCCTGGCCAATTTTTGAACCCTGGCGACAAAGTCGTCACCCTTCAATCCTTGAACCCCATCTATGCTGACTTCTTTCAACCGCAGCAAAAAATCTCAATGCTAAAAACGGGTCAGTCTGTGAGCTTAAAGTTAGACGCTTACCCAGGTCAGGTCTTCAATGGCCGCATCACCACTTTGAACCCCAAGGTTGATTCAGCCTCTCGCAACTTGCAAATTCAGTCCACCTTTGACAACTCCAAACTCCAGCTCTTGCCTGGCATGTTTGCCAACGTGAGCGTCGACCTCGGTCAAGCCCAGAAGTTGCTCACACTGCCCCAAACAGCGGTCACCTATAACCCCTACGGCTCGACTGTATTCATCGTCAAAGACGCTGATAAGGAAAATGCTGACGGTAAAAAACCCAAAGTTGCACAGCAAGTGTTTGTCGTGACGGGTGAGACCCGCGGGGACCAAATCACGATCTTAAAAGGTCTCAAAGAAGGCCAAGAAGTGGTCACCAGCGGTCAACTGAAATTGAAAAACGGCACTCCAGTGCTGATTGACAACAGCGTCCTGCCCGGCAATGACCCCAGCCCCACGCCACAGGAGCCTTGAGTCCAATGAACTTTACTGACATTTTCATCCGACGCCCTGTTTTGGCATCAGTGGTGAGTTTATTCATCGTGGTCTTGGGACTGCGGTCTTTGTTCACATTGCCTGTTAACCAATACCCACGCACTCAAAACGCGGTGGTGACGGTCTCCACGACCTATTTTGGCGCTGACTCGCAGACCGTGGCTGGCTTCATCACCCAACCCCTTGAGTCCGCCATTGCACAAGCACAGGGGATTGACTACATCTCTTCGACCAGCACCAATGGCTTGTCTACGATCACGGCAACCTTGAGGCTTAACTACGATGCCAATCGCGCATTGACAGAGATCAACACCCAGGTCGCCTCGGTCAAGAATCAACTCCCACCTCAGTCACAACAACCTGTGCTTTCGGTGCAAGTTGGTCAAACCATCGATGCGATGTATCTTGGCTTTTATAGCAACGACATTCCAACCAACAACGTCACTGACTATTTGATTCGTGTGGTCAAACCCAAACTCGATTCAATCGAAGGCGTTCAGGTGGCAGAGATTTTAGGTGGACGTATTTTTGCGTTGCGAGCTTGGCTCGATGCAGACAAGATGACCGCCTTTAATATCACTGCCAGTGATGTGAGCAATGCGCTCGCGGCAAACAATTTCTTAGCCACAGTCGGGGTCTCCAAAGGCTCCATGGTCACCGTGCCATTGACTGCTGGCACAGACTTGCACTCCGTTGATGAATTCAAACAATTGACCATCAAATCGGTCAATGGTGCGATTGTGCGTCTCCAAGACGTTGCCACCGTGAGTCTGGGCTCAGAGAACTATGACTTCAATGTGGCCTTCAGTGGCGAGAGATCCGTGTTTGTGGGGATCAAAGTGGCACCTGATGCCAATGTTCTTGATGTGGCCAAGCGAGTCAGAAAAGTAACGCCTGAGATCCAACAGCAACTGCCCTCAGGTGTGACAGGCGAAATTGTCTATGACTCGACCAAGTTCATCAATACATCCATCTACGAAGTGCTCAAAACCTTGGCCGAAGCCTTGTTGATTGTGACTTTGGTGATTTTCATCTTCTTAGGTAACTTCAAAGCCGTGTTGATCCCCATCATTGCGATGCCTTTGTCACTGGTGGGTACCTTTTTCATCATGCTCGCTTTGGGCTACTCCATCAATTTACTCACTCTCTTGGCACTCGTCTTGGCGATTGGTTTGGTGGTGGATGACGCCATTATTGTGGTGGAGAATTTCGATCGCCACATGAAAGACGACAACATGAGTGCCTTTGATGCTGCACTCAAAGCCGCCCGAGAATTGGGCAGTCCCATTTTGGCGATGACGGTGGTGTTGATTGCCGTGTACGTCCCGATTGGATTTCAAGGCGGTCTTACAGGCGCCTTGTTCACTGAGTTCGCCTTCACCTTGGCAGCCTCCGTGGCCGTATCTGGAATAGTTGCGCTGACCTTGTCTCCCATGATGTGCTCACAATTCTTCAAAGGTCATGAGCACGACCCAACACCGCTAGTGGACGCGATTGACCGAGTCTTTGCCAAGGTTAGAAATGGCTATGAAAAACTCCTTCACAGCCTTTTAAATACCTGGCCAGTCCTTATTGTGATGGGGGCCATTATTTTTGTTCTGTTGGGCTTGATGTTCAAGATGTCTCAGTCCGAGCTCGCCCCCATGGAAGACCAAGGCATTGTGGTCTCACAGGTTGTGGGCCCCCCCACTGCCACTTCAGACCAGATGCAAACTTATGCCAATCAGGTCTACCAAGTTGCCAAGTCTGTGCCAGAGTACGATCAAATGTTCCAAATCACGGGTGTTCCCACAGTGAATGCGGGTATTGGCGGAGTCATCTTCAAGACTTGGGAGGAGCGTAGCCGAAGTGCGTTGCAGCTCCAAATGTATTTGCAGCAACAATGGAACAAAATTGCAGGCGCCAGAATTGCAGCCTTCCAATTCCCGCCCCTGCCTGGCTCCTCGGGTCTACCTGTTCAGTTTGTCATCTCCACCACTGAGCCGTTTCAGAACTTGAATCAAGTGGCACAAAAGGTTTTAGACAAGGCGCGTGCTGACGGCAAGTTCTATTTTGCTGACGTTGACCTCAAGATTGACAAACCCCAAGCCACCGTGGTGGTCGACCGAGACAAGATTGCCTCCTTGGGCTTGACAGAACAAGATGTCGGCAGCGCGCTTGGGGCAGCCTTGGGGGGTGGCTACGTGAACTACTTCTCAATTTCAGGGCGCTCCTACAAGGTCATTCCTCAAGTACTCCAAGTCAACCGATTGAACCCCGACGATTTGCTCAACTTCAACATCAAATTGCCCAGCGGCAACTTGGTCAAAGCGAGCACCGTTGCGAGTCTAAAGTACGACATTGTTCCTGAATCGATCAGTCGCTTCCAGCAGCTCAATTCAGCCACCATCTCAGGTGTGACCGGGTCATCGCAAGGTGAGATTTTGGAGTACCTCAGAGGTATCACCAAAGAGGTCGCCCCTCCTGGCTACAACATTGACTACGCAGGACAATCACGTCAATACGTCAAAGAGTCTGGTGGTTTCTTACTAACGATGATGTTCTCCATCATCATCGTATTCTTGGCACTGGCGGCTCAGTTCGAGAGCTTTAAAGATCCAATGGTCATCTTGGTCTCTGTACCCATGGCCTTATTTGGAGCGATGATTTTTATCTTTTTAGGTGCCTCCACCGTCAACATCTATACTGAAGTGGGTTTGGTCACTTTGATGGGACTCATCAGTAAACACGGTATCTTGATCGTTGAAGTGGCCAAGCAGTTGCAACGCTCAGGCAAATCCAAACGAGAGGCCATTGAGAGTGCCTCTTCGATTCGTTTGCGCCCCATTTTGATGACCACAGCCGCCATGGTGTTTGGAGTCGTGCCTTTGGTAGTGGCATCGGGTGCTGGCGCTGCAGGCCGACAAGCCATGGGAATTGTGATTTTCTCAGGCCTGTCGATTGGCACCCTCTTTACCCTATTTGTGGTGCCAGCCATGTACATGTTCATTGGCTCCGATCGCGCCCAAGCTGAAAAGTAAACCGCACCTCACGTTTGGCTCCATCTAATGGGAGACACCAAGTCATGCACACTGCATGACTTGGTGTCAGAACCATTCCCTAGGGTTCGAGTGAGGGGAGTTCGCTAGCTCACATTAGTTTGGAGGATTGGCCAGAGTTCTGGCCAAACTTAAAGGATTGAGCACCACATGATCAGAATCCTCATCGTAGTTTTTTTCTTGCTCTTGGCAATCTCTCTAGGCTACGAGTACTTTCACCAAGATCGATATGCCTGCCAAGGCACACGCGCAACGGAGTTCGCCTCACCTCAAGAAAACACCGAATTCACTGAGCATTTACTGATCAATGCCGCTTCACAAAACGAAACTTACGATGTCTCGGCGATCAAAAAAACGCACGCTATCAAATTTGAATTCAGTCAGAATTTCAAACATCAGTACGAAATCTCCAACTCCACTCGTCTAGAGCATTTTGTCAATTCCGATATCAAGCTGAAATCAGACAATCCATCAAAAAGCATCTACGACTTAGATCGACTTGGCAAAGTGCAAAGCACTGGACAAATTGATAAGACCAAGATCAGCATCGTCTTTAATAAGATCAACCCACAAGTTGAGATGCATTACTTCTACACGGCACTGAACTTAAAAACCAATAAACCTGAAATGGTACAAAACGAAGACGTGTATGCGATTTGCAGCAAGATGTAGAAAGATACAAAAAAGTTGCCATCAATTTAAGCAACTTTTTTGAGTCTTTAATCAGCGTCAGTGAGCGGTGCCTCTGAGCCCCGAGCGTTTGATCATCGAGTCGAGCTGACCATTATTTTGGACAACGCTTACAAATTGATTGATCGACTCAATCAATTGACCTTGCCCCAAGGGGACTCCAAGAGAGACATACTCATACCCAAGCACATCTGGCAAAACTTTTGAGTCGGGTACCGAATCAGACAGATCAAACAAGATGGCTTTGTTGGTGGTGAAAACATCCAAGCCGCCGTTTTTCAATAAGTCAATTGCCTGTTGTGAGGAGGTTGTTCTAATAAGAATAGCCTTCTTGAGCTGCTCGGCCATCTCTAGCTCTGAGCTACTGCCCACACTGACCCCGACTCGAACGCCCACTTGATCGACATCGGCTTGTGAGTGAATTTTTGATTGAGGGGGGACCAAGAAACCTCTCTCAATTTTGAGCACTGGTTTGGAGAAAGCAATGACTTTGGCCCGGGCTGGAGAAGCGTTGGTAAACACCAAATCTACGGCCTGCTCTTTGATAGCATTGAAGACATCGGCATTTTTGGGATAAATCACAGGCACAAATTCACGTCCCCACTCTTTGGCCAGTGCACGACCCAACTCAAAACCAACGCCGGTGGTGTCCTCGGGTTTTGAGCCCACAATTGCCGAGGTTGGAGAGCCGACATACAACCCCACCTTCAAAGCATTTGAAGTCGAGGAAAGAGAGGTTGTTTGTCCGGTTGCAGCGCAGGCACAAATCAGGCACATCCCAAGCACCACGGAGATAGTCAAAATGCGGCGTTTGGTTCGATCAAAATAGTTCATCGTTTTACCCTTGAGTTTTTATTAATTAGTTTCTCAATTAACTTTTGAATCAGTTTTAAAGTATTGGCCTTGTCAGCCTCTTAGCAACATACTTGAAGACTTCAGTTTTGGTAATGTATGACCTTGGCACGATCAGCGCCACTCGTTGCCACACAGATGGGTGAACGATAAAGAGGTGCAAGGAAACCAGTCTGAGGCAAATCGGTGCGCAGTTTCTCAAACAATGGCTCAAGTCCCAAATCCAACCAGACCCCAAAACTTGCATCATGGTGAGCGGGTAGGAACAACTTAGGCTTGAAGAGATCAATGAGTGGGAAAGTTTCCTCCACTTGCCTGGGAGCTACTGCGTGAGGTTGATAGGCCACAATGGCCACATCGGCATTTTGATACGCCTGGGCCAAACGACGGTCTCCCTCTGTGATAGGGCCTGCGCTCGAGAACACCACCACCTTAAAGCCATTGTCCAAGGTGAGCCCCCAAGCCATGGTTCCTTGGTCAATGATGGCTGGGGCATTGCTGCCCTTATTCATCACAGACTGGGTAACTTTTGCCTCTTGCTCATCATCGGCTCGAACCTCGACTTTGTAGACCTGGGCATAGGCCTCAATTAAACCGGGCTGGATGGTACTGTGACGTGCAAGAGCCGCATCCACCGTCAGACCAGCCTCATTGATCCGTTGGCCATCTCTGACTGTGATTCCTTGATTAGCCGGCATTCCTAGTTTTTTTGCGGTCTCAATGGTCAAATCCGAACCCACAACCGGAGCCCCCGTTTGTCTGGAGACAATGCCCACATCAGAGATGTGATCAAAGTGGGCATGACCCACCAAAATCAAATCTGCATGCTTGACGTCTTTGGCCTCAAATCCCAAGGAGCGACTGCGTGCCTTGCGATCGAAGTAAGTGTCTAATAAATACACACGCCCCTTATAGGATATTTCATAGTTTGCGTTTCCTAGCCAACGAAACACAGCAACTTCACTGTCCTTCGGGGTCAATGGGCCTCCGATTGCAGCGGGAACAAGACTCTCACAAGCCTGGGGCAAAACGCTTGTGCCCACCAAGGGGGTTGGTGCATCATGGGTTGCACAGGCACCCAATAGCAAAACCATGAAGAAACTGGAGAGGAGGGAGGCAAGAGAGTTTGAGTTGGAGTTGGAGTTGGAGCGGAAGTGAGAATGGGAGTGAGAATGGGAGTAGGAGTGGGTGGACATGAAAAGTTAAACCTTAAATAAAAATCCAATCAACGCAGTCACTGCATACACTGCATTCACTGGATTCGCTGCATTCACTGCAGTACAACGCTCAATGGATCGTAAGAATAAAGCCAATCGGCTCTGGACTTGGTCAAGTTTTGTTCATGAAAAGCGTCACGCATCGCTTGAACATCTTCAATACGGTACAGACCACGACTTTGCGTTGAGCCGTTGACAATTCGAGCAGTTCGGTCAATTCGGTTACGTTGAAATAAATTCAAAGTGCTGGTGATATCGTCGCACTGCTCCATACACCTTGCCAGCACCGCCGCATCCTCAATCGCCATCACGGCACCCGATGCCATGTAGGGCAGTGTTGGATGGGCTGCATCACCCAACAGCGTGACTTTTCGGGTCGACCAGTTTGAGACGGGTGGGCGATTATTAAGCGCATACCGGTAACATGCATCTTTGTCCAAAGCGTCAATGACGGTTTGAATTGTAGGATGCCACCCTTGGAAATCATCCTTTAATTCCTGCCATGGTCTTTTTTGCGTCCAAGACTCGGTCTCGGGTTGATCGTGCTCCACTAGGCCTACGAAATTCATCAAAGCACCCGCTCGCAAATAATACATCACGGCGTGTTTTTTAGGGCCGCACCAAACGGTGGAGACAGTCTCCATGATGTCTGAGGGCAATTGGTGAACAGGGATGACTCCCCTCCAAGCAACATCCCCGGTATAACTCACAGGGGTTGAGCCCAACATCTGCGCACGAACAACGGACTTGATGCCATCAGCCCCGATCAGCACATCACCCTTGATAGCCAATCCATTTTCTAGCCTTAATATGACCCCGTCTGCACTCTCCTCGTAAGAATGAGCCTTGGCATTCAAAGTGATGCAATTCGGATCAAGCTCATAGACCTTTTTAGCCAAGATGTCATGAATATCTGCACGGTGCAGATGAAAGTACGGGGCGCCAAATGATCTTTCATGTTCGTCTCCCAAGGGAATGCGGTGCATGAGCTCTGCTGTATCAAAGCGCCGATACTCAAAGGCTTGGGGTCTTACTGCAACAGTCTCAAGCGCCTCCTTCAAGCCCAAATCATAGAGAACTTTCACGGCATTGGCGCTCGTTTGAATCCCTGCTCCCACCTCTGCCAATACGGAGGCTTGTTCGTAAATACGAACATGAAAGCCTTTTTTAATCAAACACGCCGCAGTGGTCAATCCTCCCAGGCCAGCGCCTACGATGATGACTTTGGTATTTTTTTGCATTTCATTCTCTCTATCCCACTATCAGCTGATTCTAGAGGAACAGAACTTTTACGCTATCAGTGGAACTACCCTGAGAAGGGCTGACTCACAAAGAGTACCTCCTATGTTTGGAGGTCAAAAGATGAATGCAAAGTTAGTCAAATTTCAAATTTGCCATCTTGGCAAGCTCTGCACCCAATTTGCGTTTTTTCTCCAACTGCACCAGCAAGTCCTCTGGTGTGCCGCCAGCAGGAGTGACCGCCAAAGAGGCCAAAACTCGGTCCCCAAAGGATTTATCGGCCAGGAGTCGATTCACCTCCACATTCCAGCGCCGAACAATATCGGGGGACACACCCTTTGGAAAAACAAGGGCCAACCAATTCCTAAAATCCAACTCAAAGCCTTGCTCCGCAAAGCTTGGCGTATCTCCAGCAAATTGAGAGCGCTGTTTGCCCGACACAATGGCGATCAAACGCATCTTCCCCTCCTTCACCATGGGGGCAACAGTGGCTGTCGAGAGATTGGTCACCTCGACCTCACCGATGGTCAAGGCCCTGGCCAATTCTGCCGGTCCTTTGTACAAAATATGATTGAATGAGACGCCCGTCTTCGCTTGTATCCACTCCAGATACAAATGCATGGTCGAGCCTCTCCCCCCCGAGCCCCAGGTCACCTGCCCGGGCCTAGACTTTGCATAATCTATCAATTCCTTCATGGTTTTAACCGGGGCGTTGGCATTGACAACGATCGATTGCTCCATATCACCAATGTGGATGACGGGGGTCAAATCCAAAGGGTCGTAGGGTAATTTGCCGTAGGCAAAGGGGTTGATGGTCAAGATATTGCCATCTGGTAGGCACAATGTGTATCCATCGGCCAACGCCTTAGAACAAGCATCCATCCCAATGGTGCCATTGGCTCCAATTTTGTTTTCTACAACGATGGGCTGCCCCATCACACCATTCAAAGAATAAGAAAAGGCTCTGGCCATGACGTCTAAGGTTGAGCCTGGAGGCAGAGGAACAATCAATCGAATGGGATGATTGGGGTAGGCCAATCCTTGTGAATAGGCACCAAGACACCACCACAATGAACAAACGACCATAAACTTAAACAGTGCAACCCTTGCCCTCATACCATTCTCCTGTTGTATTGACTCTCAACTCAAAGTCTTTAAAACACAATAACCTGAAGTCATCAAAAAAAATGTTTTATAAGTTCATGACTCACTAAAGAAAGTGAGCGCACTTATTTTTGGTTTTTTAAAACATCGTAATTTTTTTGATTAATAGCAGCAAAATACTCTCCCGCTGTGATGGGTGGATAAAGCGCAGGGCGCTCCTCACTCTCACAGCCAGGCAGACACTTCAAAAGCACATCCGAACGGGGAGCCGTAAAAAATGGAATCGAGTGACGAGTTTCACCCGTTTTATTGATCACACGGTGTGGGGCCGATCGAAATCGATCGTTGGTCCAACGGCTACACAAATCCGCATTGTTGATCAGTAAATGTCCCTCCAATGCAGGAACCTCAACCCAGCGCCCATCTCGGGTGAGAACCTCCAGGCCAGGCACAGTCCCTTGAGCGAGGATGGTGAGGTAACCATAATCTGTGTGAGGTCCAATACCAAACTGTCCCACAACATCGGGGTTAAAGGGCGGGTAGTGCAACAAACGCAAGTTGTAAACAGGAGGATCAAAGGCCGCATGTGTTGGCAAATAGTCTTCACCCAGCCCCAATGCCACCGACTGTAATCTAAGAATATGGAAGACGAGTCTTTGCATCGCTGAGTAGTACTCCAACATGGTGGTTTTGAAGTCAGGCAATCCAGCGATCCATTTGTTGTCAAACACCCAAGGCCGGCCACTCAAGCGGTCAGGATGATCAGGGGCAAATTCTTGGCGAATGTAGTACGAGGAGCTGGTATCGGGGTGCTCGCTCTTACCGTAAATGGAGGTGCGCTGAGTCTGGCCACCGGATGGTAGATACCCAACTACTCGATCGGTCACTTTCACCGACATTTTTTTCTCTAATGGCAATTCATGAAACCGAGCTGTTTGCTCAAACATGCGGCGAATGAGACGATCCTCTACACCGTGGTGCTTCAAGAAATAAAAACCCAGACCTTCGCTCGCTTGAGCCACTGCATTTGCGGTTTCCTCCAAAGCGTGTGGCTCACCCTCCACATAGGCTTGCAAATCAATGACGGGAATTTCTAATCCCTGATCCACTTGAACGATGGATGGACGATGCATGGAATTGACTCCGTGAAAAGGTGCCCTCAATTTAGTCAATGACAGGCCCATTGGCCATGGGGACATACCCCAAAGCCGAGTCCAAGGCGAGAACCCATTCAAATTAAATTCAGAGCCCTTACGACTCTCTTCAAGCCCTCACTCTGTAAGCTCTAAGGTTTAGCGCTAAGATCTAAAGCAGCATCCTATAATCGAGCCGAGTCTGTTTGAGCGATGCCTTGGGCTTGCTTGATCAGATAATTTATCCATACCAAGTATTGCAACTGAAAGCGTCACATCATGAATTCAAGGCCTTTGATAAAGCACATCGCACTGCTGAGCTTTTCTGTTTTGACTTGGTGCTCACTTTCTGTAGCTCAAACTGGCCTTTATCCAACCAAGCCCATCAAGGTGATTGTCCCAACGGCAAGTGGCGGTCCTTCCGACACTTGTATTCGTGCAGTCTCCCAAGCCATGCAAGCGATACTCGGACAATCCTTGGTGATTGAAAATGTGACCGGTGCCACAGGCAATATCGGCATCACCCGAGTGATGACTTCCAATGCAGATGGATACACCTTACTTGTACCGAGTGCAGCCAATACATCAAGCTTTGTCACTCGCCCGCAAACATCACCAGACTTGGAGGCCAATTTCAAGCCGATTGGAAAAATTTGTAACGCCACACAAACTCTCGTGGTCGCACCCAATTTGGGCATTAAAACAGCTGAAGAATTTATCCGTTATGCAAAATCGAATCCCGGAAAACTCTCCTACGGAAGTATCGGTTTTGGCTCAAGTCAGCAATTGGTGGCAGAAATGTTCGCCTCTGCAGCCGGGATCGAAATGCAGCACATTCCGTTCAGAGGCGAGTCGGCCGCTGCAGTTGAGATTTCCGCTGGACGCGTGCAATTGATGTTCATGGCTGGAGCCAAGCCTTTCATGGACAGCCACTTAGTAATCGGATTGGCCACGACCAACAAAGACACATGGCCCGCCATGGCCAATTTACCCTCGCTGAACAAAACAGTTCTTCCTGGATTTACTTACAACGGATGGAATGGACTCATGGCACCAGCGGGAACACCCGACTCTGTGATTCATGCATTGAGCAAAGCGCTCAGCGAGTCTTTGAAGGACGAGAAAGTGCGCTCAATCATCGCCAATATGGGTAACATGCCTGGTGCCGGCACACCCGAAGAACTGGGTGAACAGATTCACTCGGATGTCAGCATGTTTAAGAAAATCATCAAAGAGCGGCATCTCGAGTTTCCAGATTGATGACGCAACCCCTGGCCTTAGCTCGAGGTTGACTTGGTCAAACTCAAGACCTGACCAAGGCCAATAGCGTTCCAGCGTATTCAGACGCCATGTCGGGCGTCAAGTGAGTGGCTTTTTCCTGATACAACTTGATGGTCTCCAGCACAAGCCTGGGTCTCTCGGACATGGCTTTGGCAAAGGCGTGTGCATCATGGTGAAAATTCTTTTCAGCGATGATCTTGCTAGATAAGCCCAAATGGACAGCATCTGCAGCACCAACACTTTCAGCGGAGTAAATTAAAAACGATAAAGCCTTACTGGGAATTTTACCCAGTGCGGCGCACATCGCCATGGTGGGTGGAATATTGTGCTCAATCTCTGGAAAGGAAAAACGGGCCTTGGATGAGGAAAGCGTGATATCGCAAGCAACGGCCAATGCAGCTCCAAAGCCCACCGCATCGCCATGAACCATGGCAATCACAGGTACAGGGACTTGTGCAATGGCTTTGTAGACATCAAGAACGGCTCCCATCATTTTCAC
>Ga0208618_1000668_pt1 | contig 15051 bp, 21 predicted proteins | sample CryBogCBE18Jul08_FD_184585 | JGI IMG/M metagenome (GOLD analysis project Ga0208618, IMG submission 184585) | Freshwater microbial communities from Crystal Bog, Wisconsin, USA - CBE18Jul08 (SPAdes) | ecosystem: Environmental > Aquatic > Freshwater > Lake | place: Crystal Bog, Wisconsin, USA...
TCAGAGTGATCCTCGCATGCCTCTCTTCAAAGAGAGATCAAGTAAGGTCACTTTCGGTTCTGGTTCAATTTAAACAGGAGTCCTTAAATGGCTTATCCATCAGTCCCCGCCCCATACGGGCTTAAGCCTGTTAACTTGATCGGTGGTCGTGTATATTCTGGTTCTACCAGGATGTTCCCTATCGTGAATGGTTACAGCACATCGTTGTTTAACGGTGACGTTGTTGACCTCGGTACTGGTAATAATATCGGTAACTTGGTTACTACTGGACTTACATACAGCAGCACATCAGCTTCCAATGGAACGATTGGTGTATTTGTTGGTTGTGAGTACTCAACCACTGGCGGCCCAATTTACGGTAAAAACCGTTTCCAATATTGGCAAGCCAGCACAACAGCTACCGATGCAATCGGTTACGTTGTAGATGATCCTCAAGCAGTGTTTAAAGCAGCCGTTGTAAACGGTGGTTCTGCACAAAGCTCTACAGTTCTCTATGCATGTAACGCATTTATCGGCGCTAATGGTTTCTATTCTGGTGCAGGTGGATCAACTACAACTGGCGACTCTGCTGGTGGTATTGCTCTTTCAGCTTCAGCTACAACCACTTCTGCTGTTACTCCCGCTACAGGCGGCGCTCCTTTCCGTATCGTTGGCATTGTGCCTGATACAGCAGTGAGCGTGGTTCAAAGTGCTACTACTAGCTCAACGACAATCACATTGTCTGCGTCTAACAGCAGCATTTACCCCGGCATGGCAGTTTCTGGCCCCGGCATTACAGCAGGTAACAATACCTATGTAACGACCGTGAACGGAACAACAGTGACGATTAACAGAGCCGTTGGCACTGCACAATCCACTGCTGCTAACTTTACTTTTACTGGCTATCCTGAAGTGTTGGTGACTTGGAACTTTGGTTTCCACAGTTACTTCAATGCTACTGGCGTTTAATTAAGGAGCTAAAAAATGGCTATTTCACGTGCACAACTATTGAAAGAGTTGCTCCCTGGTTTAAACGCTTTGTTTGGCTTGGAGTACGCTCGTTACGGCGAAGAACATAAAGAAATTTATGAGACTGAAACCTCTGAGCGTTCCTTTGAAGAGGAAACTAAACTGTCCGGCTTCTCTGCCGCACCTGTCAAAAATGAAGGCCAAGCCATCGCTTATGACAATGCTCAAGAGGCATGGACAACCCGCTATAACCACGAAACCATTGCCCTTGGTTTCTCAATTACTGAAGAAGCAATTGAAGATAACTTGTATGACAGCCTAGCCGCTCGTTATACAAAGGGTTTGGCTCGTGCTATGGCCTACACCAAGCAAGTTAAAGCTGCTGCCATTTTGAACAATGGTTTCAACTCTGCTTACCTCGGTGGTGACGGTGTTGCGTTGTTCTCTACTGCTCACCCCTTGGTGAACGGTGGTACGAACGCCAATACGCCCACTACTCAAGCTGACTTGAATGAAACCTCTCTCGAGAGCGCAGTTATTCAAATCGCAGCTTGGACAGATGAGCGTGGTCTTTTGATCGCTGCTAAACCCAAGAAGTTGATTGTTCCTCCTTCATTGCAGTTTGTTGCAACTCGTTTGCTCGAAACTAAACTGCGTGTTGGTACAAACAACAATGATATTAACGCTATTGAGAACAATGGTTCTATCCCTGAAGGATACACACAGAACCACTTCTTGACTGACGTTAATGCATGGTTCTTGACCACAGACGTACCTAACGGTATGAAGCACTTCGAGCGTACACCTCTCCAAAATTCAATGGACGGGGACTTCGACACAGGTAATGTTCGCTATAAAGCACGTGAGCGTTATTCTTTCGGATGGTCTGATCCCCTCGGAATGTGGGGCTCTTCAGGTTCATTCTGATAAAAAAAGGGGGCTAAAAACCCCCTTTTTTGTTGACCATGTTTAAACTACATGGTATAAACAGATATCTAGGTTTTTTTCTCTTGTTGACAGCCCGCCTAGGGGTCACGATGCAACGATTAACAAGAGGCTTTTGCATAAGGAATTATCATGGCACGTGCAACGTTTGAAGGCCCAATCCTATCGGGCGATAATAGATTTGGCCCACTACGCAATGTAGGCTATTCTCAATTGGTTCAGAACTGTGATATTGATGTATCAAACACAACTTCTGGCACATCAACTTTTGGTGGAAGTTCAGGAAATTTTGTTAACTCAAATACAATTCCTAACGTAATTTCCCCTGTATATACACCTTCATCGACTGTATATCCTTCTGTTCTACAGACACTTCCCGCAGATTCAGCAACCAACGTTTATCGTGGCTGCGTGTTTTATTTGCCTACAGGCGCAGATTTGGATGATGTTTTCATCGACATGGCCACTGTATTTGCCGTAACAGGTGGTACAGCAGCTTTGACTTCTGTTCAGTTCTTGGTTTCCAATAACTACACAGCCGCCGCAGGCACAGCCAACTACTTTACTACAGGCGTTATCGCTTCTGGTTCACAAGCAGTTGGTCGTCAAACATTGAGTGCTTTCACCAATACTCAAATTCTCAATCAATCAGCAACATCTACTGACATTCTTCAGGCAAATGGTCAACCCAATTTGTCTCAAGTTGTGGTCACAATTGCGTTGGTTGGTACAGCACTTGGTACTCGTACAGGTTTGACAGGTCAGATCAATGTAACCTTGCGTTATACACAACCTGACAACAACATCGGTACAACCACAACTTACCCCTACGGTAACTTCGATTAATCATTAGGGGCTTCGGCCCCTATTTCTAAAGGAGATTAATCATGACAATGCAATATGATGTCAAGGCGGCGCATACCAATACATCTGCAATTCTTGTTTCTGGTCGTACTCGTTTAAAGCAAGTTGTGTTTACCAGCGATGGAACTGCTGGAACTTTGATTTTGTATGATAACGCCACAACAGGTAGCGGAAATATTCTTTGGCAATATGACGTTCCAGCTTTGGCAACACCGTATGTTGTTAACATTCCCGGCGAAGGCATTCTTGCTTCCAATGGAATTTACGCTTCATTAACCCACGTTGCAGCGGTAACGATTTGTTATGGCTAAGTCACCAGCATGGCAACGCAAAGAAGGGAAGAATCCGAACGGAGGTTTAAACGCCAAAGGTCGGGCATCCGCAAAGAAGGAGGGGATGAATTTAAAGCCTCCCCAACCCGAGGGCGGATCAAGGAAGAAGTCCTTTTGTGCAAGGATGTCAGGAATGAAAGCCAAGCTGACTTCAGAGAAGACAGCCAAAGATCCAAACAGTCGGATTAACAAGAGCCTTCGGGCATGGAAGTGCTGATATGCCAAGTACAAGCGCAAAACAACACAATTTCATGGAGGCGGTGGCACACAACCCAACGTTCGCCAAGAAAGCCGGAGTTCCACAAAGTGTGGGGCAAGATTTTAGTAAAGCCGATAAAGGCAAAACGTTTAAACAAGGTGGAGTCATGAAAGAATCTAAAGGAATGGAAATGCGTCAAGCTAAAGAGCTTGAGAAAATTGCTAAAGAAGAGCGTGAAGAAGCCAAAGGCATGAAAAAAGGCGGTAAAGCCTATGCCAAAGGTGGAAGCATTAAAGAAGCTCGTCTAGAGCCTGCAAAAATGCAAAAAGTTGCTGCTGGTGGCAAACGTGCTCATGGCGAGCACACTATCCAACAAAAGGGTCATACCCGTGCAATGATGCCCAAGATGGGCGGTAGCACCACAGGTATGAAGCGTGGCGGTTCTGCAAGAAGTCGATAAGGAGTTAATATGAAAAACGATCACATGCCAATTATTCCTCACGGTAAAGCTCCTAGCAGCACAGACCATGAGATGATGAATGAAGCCGTTATGGAGCACTCAGAAGGTGGCCATAAACATCATTCAGAGCATTACAAAGCACATTCTGCTGGCCACAAATTGCATCATGACCATGTCAAGGCCATGTGCGGTGGCGGCTACGCTAAAAAGTAAGGAATCATCATGGCTAATCTAGCAATACCAGCATTGTTGGGCTTGGCTTCTTACATGACTCGGAATAAGCAGCAGGAAGCTCAAGCGCCTGTTGCTAATCGTACTGATAACACGCAGATCATGGGCGCTAATCAGGACACCGAAGACATGGAGGCAGGACAAGCGCAAAACGCAGCCCTTGCGGCAGAACCTGCTAAAACCGCACAAGAACCCGGTGCTTTTTATGAAGCAGGTTCCGGCCCTGAAGGCGAAGCAGCAACTCCTACAGTAATGGCGCAGAAAAATCCTTCGTTTAAACAAGCTTTTTCTCAGGCTAGATTAAATGGTGATAAGACATTCACTTGGAACGGTAAAACGTATACAACTGAAATGTCTTCAACTCCAAAAAATCCTACTGTTACACCCGGAAGTAAAGCCGCAGATGAAGAAAAAGGAAAATCAAGGGGTAGAAAACCTGAAGGCCCTAGAGCACCTGTTACAACACAAGGCGCTAAGAAAAAGCCTTACATGCCTCCTGAAGTAGATAATTCCTATCCTGGTTCAGTCATGAAAAAGGGTGGGAAAATTAAAGCTTTTGCCAAAGGCGGTAGCGTTTCTTCACGTGGTGATGGTATAGCTAAAAAAGGCTTTACCAAGGGGAGAATGGTGTGATGGCAAGCCGTGGCATGGGGGCCATTAATCCCGATAAGATGCCTTCTAAGAAGACGATACATCGAAAGGATAATCCTGATGATGTATCTCTTTACGCCAAAGGTGGAGAAGTTTGGGATAAGCCCCGTCCAAAAGATTTAGGGAAACCAAAGAAGTTAAGTTCTGCCAAAAAGTCTAAAGCTAAAGCTATGGCTAAAGCCGCTGGCAGACCCTATCCCAATTTGGTTGACAACATAAGAGCGGCTAAATGACAACTTCCGGCAAAACGTCCTTTGACTTAGACTTCACGGAGATAGCCGAAGAAGCTTGGGAAAGGGCCGGGCGGGAGTTAAGAACAGGTTATGATTTGCGTACAGCCCGCAGATCAATGAACCTTTTAACCATTGAGTGGCAAAATCGTGGTTTAGACATGTGGACGTTTGACCAAGGGACAATCACCTTGGTTCAAGGTTTAAACACATATGCGCTTCCTGTGGACACAATTGACCTGTTAGAACAGGTTATCCGAACTAGCGCCAATCAACAAACCAATCAAACTGACCTGACAATCACTCGAATCAGTGTCAGTACATACGCAACAATCCCAAATAAATTGACTCAAGCTAGGCCCATCCAAGTATGGGTTCAGCGTGGGGCAGGTGATGTTTCACCGTTATACGATAGCTCAAACACGCTCATCACTCTAGCGTCAGCGATAAGCTCAACAGCCACCACAATTACGTTGACTTCAACAGCCAACATGCCTGCCAACGGGTTTGTACAGATAGATAACGAAGTTATCTTTTACAACTACATATCAGGGAATACCCTAGACAATTGTTTCCGTGGCCAAAACAATACGACAGCGGCAAGCCACAATGCAAGCGCTCAGGTTTACTTGACAAGATTGCCTGCCGTAACTGTTTGGCCAACGCCCGATGGATCAACTACGTACACCTTTGCTTATTGGAGAATGAGAAGAATCCAAGATGCGGGTAGCGGTATAGAAACATCTGACATGACCTTTAGATTTTTACCTGCGTTGGTTGCCGGGTTGGCGTTCTATATTGCCACCAAAACCCCTGAATTGCAGCCTAGGGTAGATATGCTTAAAGCGCAGTATGAGGAGCAAATGACAATTGCTTCTGGCGAGGATAGGGAAAAAGCTTCAGTTAGATTTGTACCCCGTCAGGCGTTCATTGGTGGTGGAGGCTTGTAATGGGTAATAGATTCGCATCAGGCAAATATTCGATTGCCGAGTGTGATCGATGCGGTCAAAGGTACAAACTAAAACAGTTGAAATACGAGGTTATTAAGACTAAACTATACCAACTGAAAGTTTGTGATGAATGCTGGGATCCTGATCATCCGCAGCTTCAGTTGGGTATGTATCCTGTTGATGATCCGCAAGCTGTAAGACAGCCAAGGCCCGACATTACATATTACACATCCGGCACGACAGGTTTGCAAATTGATACTGTTAATGCCAATGACTATACGATTCAAGGTCAAGGCACTCCAGCAGGTGGATCTAGGGATACGCAATGGGGATGGAACCCTGTTGGTGGAGCTAGGAATTTTGATGTTGCTTTAACGCCCAATTATTTGGTTGCTAAGGCTCAGGTTGGGACAGTAACGATTACTTCATCTTAGGAGATTAACATGGATCGCAAAGAAGTCACAAGCATTGCAGATAAAGTTGCAAAAAAAGAAGTTAAGGGTCATGAGAAACGCATGCATCCCGGTGGTAAAAGATTTGCTAAAGGTGGCAAAACCACTGAAATGTTGAAAGAAATGGGACGCAATTTGGCAAAGGTTGCAAACCAAACAGGTAAAGGTGGTTAATATGGCCAAGTATTCACACATGAGTGGTGGCAAAGAGAACGGCAGTGCCGAAGTCTATGCAGAGCCACACACCAGCACAGGCAAAAAGCTTGACATCAATGATGACGTTGGCTTTGAGCTTAAGATGCCTACACGCAAAAATTGGACACCTTTAAACGGTGGCGTTTCAATTGGTCATAACGATGAAGTCAAAACTACTGGCATCGTCATGCGTGGCACACGGGCACAGACCAAAGGAAAGATGTCTAGAGGGCCAATGGCATAATGTATTACAGTGATTTAGTCACCGCAGTAAACGATTACGTAGAGAATAACTTCCCTACGGTTGATCTCAATCGCATGATTGAGCAGGCTGAACAACGCATCTACAACACGGTGCAGATTCAGGAATTGAGAAAGAACGTCACAGGAACGTTGACAGCAGGTAATCAATACTTGTCTGCGCCGTTTGACTTTCTTTCTACTTACTCTTTGGCTATTTATCCTGTAACAGGCACGACAGGTGATTTTCAGTATCTAATTAACAAAGACGTTAATTACATGCGAGAAGCTTATCCTAACCCAAGTAAAACGGGTATGCCTAAGTACTATGCTATCTTTGGGCCTAGTTCAGCTAACATGAATGAACTAACATTCATTGTTGGGCCAACGCCTGATATTGCATACAACGCAGAACTGCATTATTTCTATTACCCACCATCAATCATTCAAGCTGCAATTGGTACATTGTCATTAACCAATGGCGGGTCAGGATATACAAATGGCACTTATTACAATGTTGCTCTTACTGGCGGTACAGGTAACAGTGCTACTGCCACTGTTGTTGTTTCAGGTAATGCCGTCACATCGGTGACATTGGTGGATAGCGGTTGCTATTTTGTGGTTGGTGATCAGCTTTCTTGCCCAGCAATTGGTTCTGGGGCGGGAATGGTATTGACTGTAACAACCATTGTTAACCAATATGGTGAGACTTGGCTTGGTGACAACTTTGATTCTGCGTTATTGAATTCAGTATTGTATGAGGCTATCACATATACCAAGGGTGATCCCGACATGGTGGCCTTGTATAAAGAGAGATATGCCTCTTCTATTGCGCTTCTCAAGAACTTGGGTGATGGCAAACAACGTGGTGATGCTTATCGTGACGGTCAAGTAAAGGCTAAAGTCTCATGAGTATCGTTCAAACACAAACCACATCGTTTAAAGCTGAGTTATATCAGGGTGTGCATAACCTGTTAACAGATACGATCTATGTGGCTTTGTACACAGGATATGCCAATTTAAACGCTGCGACAACTGTTTACACAAATGTAAACGAAATAACCGGGACAGGTTATACCGCAGGTGGACAAATTGTAACGGGGGCTACGGTTAACTCAAGTGACTATACAGCCTATGTTAACTTTAACAATGTGATTTGGACTAACTCAAACCTGACAGCAAGGTGTGCTTTGTTCTATAACGTCAGTAAAGGGAACAAGTCCATCTTTGTTTTAGATTTTGGTAGCGATAAAACGCAGAGTAATTTTACAATCACCATGCCTGTAAACGGCCCCACAACGGCAATCATTAGAAGTTCTAACTAGGAGTTATCATGGATCATGTAGAAAAAATCAATGCAAAAGACCTTTTGGCTGTGTCTGTTGCTAAAAGAGATCATTTGCTCGAAGAGGCAAATGTTATTGGCGTTTACACAGCAACGTGTATTGGCCCTGACGGAGAAGTCAAATGGGAAGAAGTATTTCCCAATTTGGTTGTAAACGTGGGTAAGTCAGATCTTTTGAATAAGTATTTTACCGGGGCATCTTATACTGCCGCTTGGTATTTGGGATTGGTAGATGGTGGTTCATCTCCAACCTATAATGCCGCAGATACGATGTCTTCTCACTCAGGATGGACAGAAAACGTTGGTTATTCCAACTCTACCCGTCCAGCACCATCATTTAATGCCGCATCTGCGTCAGGCGGTGGAGCAGGTTCAGCAGGTACAGGAACAATTACCACAACTGCTACTGCGTTTACTATCAATGCAACCAGCACAATTGCCGGGGCATTCTTGACAACAAACAGCACAAAATCAGGCACAACAGGAACATTGTTCTCTGCTGGTAGCTTTACCACGGGTAATCGTTCTGTATTGTCAGGCGATACCTTGAATGTGACTTACACCGCTAACTGCTAAGGATTAATCATGGCTGCAAAATTTACCATTGGTGAGAACGTTAAAGTTACACCTACACCTGTTGATCCTGCTGGCCCTGTTGAGGCTTTACAAATGGATCCTTCTGGAAACATTTATTATCTAATCTCTTGGACTGATGAAAACAACATCGTCCAAAGCAGATGGTTTAATGAAGCTCAATTAGTGGCTGCATGATATGGCGACTCAAGGTGGATATGGTTCAGGGAACTGGGGCCAAGCACCTTGGGGTTATAGCGTCTATCAAGGCGACACAGTAGAGTATATAGACAATGGAGTCTTTGGTAACAGCACCTGGGGTAGTGGTGCATGGGGTGGAACTCCAAGCGTTACCGATTCTGTTTCTCAAGCAACAGCAATTAATTTAAACGTTGTTGAAGGTTTAAATGCATATTGGGGACAAAATGGTTGGGGATCAGGTAATTGGGGTGGTGTTTCAACCCTAACTGATTCAGTAACGCAGAGCGTAGCACCCAACCAAACGGTGTCAGAAACCTTCATTGTCACAGATTCTGTGGCAAGTGGCTTGTCTTTGACGGGGCCAATATCAGAAACATTCATTGTTACCGATACGGTATCAGAAGTTATGACATTGGTTGGGTCTGTATCTGAGACATTTACAGTCACAGATTCAGTAGTTCCTGGTAATGTTATTAGTTTAAACGTTAGTGAGACTGATACGGTTACGGATTCTGTAACTGAGATTTTGTCTTACAACAGCGCAATTACAGAAACGTTTACAGTAACCGAGTCTAGCGTTGGCGGGTCATTGACCGCTGCTACAGTATTGGAAACGTTTACACCATTAGATTCAGTATCTACAACTCAGACTTTTGCAACAACTGTGTCTGAGACGTTTACAGTTACTGAGTCAATGGTTGCCGGGCTAGTTTACTCAAACACGCAGTCAGAAACTGCAACAGCCACATCAAGTGTAAACGCAGCATTAAGCTATGCTGTATCTGTCTCAGAAACGGCTACAACAACAACTTCATTTGCTGCGGCTTTAGCTGCGGCGGTCAGCATTCTAGAAGCTATCGCAGTTACTGATACAGTCACAAACACGGCAATTTATGTCAGCACAGTAGCTGAAACAGTTACTGTCACAGATTCGCAAAACACTCCTGGTAGTATCTATTTCGTACAAATAGGGGAAACTTTTACCATAACTGACTCGTTTTTTGGTAAACTCTTATGGAATTTAATAGATGACAGCCAAAACCCTTCATGGCAAAATGTAGGGGATGCTCAAACGCCGGGGTGGACAAATATTGATGACAGTCAACCACAAAATTGGACACTGATTAAAACGCAATGAGGACACCATGACAGTTAATAATACAGCCCTATTAAACTTGGCGGAGCCACAAACCGGAACAGAAACCGGGCAGTGGGGTAATGACATCAATTATGGTTTGACCGATTATTTGGACATTGCCATTGCTGGAACGTTAGCTTTAACCTCTGCATCGTTTACAGCAAATGCTTTAACGCTAACCAACTCCACGGGTAGCAATTCGGCGAACAACATAGGAACAACGACCGCACAGTATGCGGCAATCAAAGTTAGTTCTCTTGCGGCGAACGTCACAATAACTGCGCCTAGTTCAAGTAAGATCTACATCATAAACAACGCAGATTCAACATACAGTGTCACCATAAAAGCATCAGGCCAAACAGGTGTAACTGTATCTCCCGGGGTTAGAGCAACCATTATCTTTAATGGAACTGACTACGTTCAAGTAGCAGGATCAAACGCAGCATCAACAGGCAAGGCCATCGCAATGGCCCTCATCTTTGGATTTTAAGGAACTATCATGGCAAATCCTAATATTGTTAACGTATCCAGTATTTATGGAAATACAGGCTATGTTATTCCCTCATCAGCAAACACCAACACAACATCTTGGACGTATAACGGTACAACGACATTGACAGGTTTAACACCTGCAACCAATACCGTTAACAAGATTGACCAAATCATTGCGGCCAACTTGAGTTCATCTGCGGTGACTTGTCAGGTTGCTATTGGTAACAATGCTACCTTTGGTAGCGCAACAGTTGTGACGTATTTGGCTTATAACATCACTGTACCGCCCAATGCATCTGTGATCGTTTCAGATAAAACATCTGCGTTTTACATCACTGAGAATCAATCGGTTGCTGTGCAGTCAAGTTCTGCAAACAATCTTACATTTATGGTATCGTTTGAAGCTATTTCCTAAACCATGACAATGCTCAACTTCCCCGGCGGACTTAGAAGTCCCCAGTACAACGGTTTGAACTATCCTGTTCAGACCGTGGAGTATCTTGTTGTTGCTGGTGGTGGTGGGGGTGGTAATGCTAGTGCAAACGGTGGTACTCCTGCTGGTGGCGGAGGAGCGGGTGGTTTATTACAAGCGACAGGCTACGCAATCACTCTTGGGTCAAGTATAACTGTTACCGTAGGAGCTGGAGGTAGCGGTGGCGGATCAACAGGAACAGCAGGATCAAATGGTGGTAATTCTGTATTTGGTTCTATAACTTCTATTGGTGGAGGCGGTGGATCAGGATATAACTCTGGATCATCAGGAGGTTCTGGTGGGGGTAGCTCTGGAAACGCAACAGCTGGATCAGGAATTGCTGGGCAGGGAAATAATGGAGCAACTGCTACTCGTGCGGGTGGTGGCGGCGGTGCTGGCTCTGCTGGAACATCAGGAGCCGATCCACTAACAGGCGCTGGCGGTGTTGGAATAGTTTCATCTATTACTGGCTCTCCAAGTGCTTATGCCGCAGGTGGGAGCGCAGGTGGAACAACAAGTTCATTTACGCTTCCAGGTGGCCCAGGCAACACAAATGCTGGTCAAGGCGGGATTACTTCTCCATTTTCAAACGGAACAAGTGCAATAGCAAATACTGGATCAGGTGGTGGAGGAGGCGCAGCAGATGCTGGCACAAACAACACTGGAGGAGCAGGTGGTTCAGGCATCGTAGTCATCCGTTATCCTTCATACCTAAAACAAGCCACATCAACCACAGGTTCACCAACCTATTATCAAGCCCTTGGTTATAACGTCTATGTGTTCTACGCATCAGGCACAATTACATTCTAATTATGGCAAACGGACTATTCAACCTCAAACAACAACTTCAAGGCTTGATCCGTGGAGCATGGTCAGGCACAAGCTCATCCAATGCACCTAAGTATATTGAGTACCTAGTTGTTGCTGGGGGTGGAGGTGGAGGTTCTGGGTATGGTTCTGGAGCAGGATCAGGAGGTGGTGCTGGTGGACTTTTGCAGGGTATATTGCCCATAAATCTTGGAACCTCATACACAGTTACTGTTGGGAGCGGTGGATCAGGAGCTACTAGTTCAGCTAACAGTTCTGCTTCTAATGGTTTAAATTCTTCATTCGGAAGCATTACTGCATTAGGTGGTGGTGGAGGTTTATCTCCCACAGCATCCGCAATAGGAAATGCAGGTGGTTCTGGTGGCGGAGCCATGAACACTTTTTCTGGTGGTAGTGGGACATCAGGCCAAGGAAATGCTGGTGGTAGAAGCACAGGAACTACTGATTTAGAAGCTGGCGGTGGTGGTGGAGCAGGAACAATAGGATTAAATTCTATTGACGGTTCTAGGGTGGGTGCTAATGGTGGTGCTGGAATTGCAAGTTCAATATCAGGAACAGTAACATCCTACGCTGGTGGTGGTGGTGGCGCAGGGGCGGCCGCATCAAGTATTGGTGGTCAAGGTGGTGTAGGCGGTGGTGGGGGTGGTTATGGTGTAGCCACAAGCTATTTTGCAAATGGTGGCACAAATACAGGTGGCGGTGGCGGTGGCCACGGAAATAACGGAAATGTGGGAGCCAATGGAGGTTCAGGCATTGTTATTGTCCGTTATTCTGGCTCAACTCAATACTTCTCAGGCGGTACAGTAACTATTGCCAACGGTTTTGTTATTCACACATTCATAACAGGCGGAACACTAGTTCCTTTGTCTACGCCTGTATTAAACGGCCCAACAAACTTTTTAATCAACTCATTGCGTTTTAGATCAAGCAATTCTGCCTATTTAAATAGAACAGTATCTGTTGCTGGAAATTTACAAACATGGACTTTAAGTGCTTGGGTAAAACGTGGAACTTTAACAAGTGGTTATAACGCTTTTTTTAGTGTTGGTAGTAATAATTTTAATGTTCGTTTTAATGCAACTACTGATTGTTTAGAATTTTATAATTTTGTAAGTTCTGCATTTCAATTGCAATTTATAACTACACAAATATTTCGTGATCCATCTGCTTGGTATCATATTATTATTGCTATGGATACTACCCAAGCAACGTCAACAAACAGAACAAAACTTTATATAAATGGTTTACAAGTTACATCGTTTTCTACTGCAACATATCCAGCACAAAATACAAATACTGTAGTCAACAGTGCAACTGGTCATTATCTTGGAGAAAACAATTCTGTTGGAAGTTATTTTGATGGTTACATGACCGAGATTAATTTTATTGATGGGCAGCAATTAACCCCATCATCATTTGGCTATAACGATTTAGTCACAGGCGTGTGGCAGCCAATGGTTTATGTAGGCACATACGGCACTAATGGTTTCCATTTAACATTTACCAACACAACGTCTACAACAACGTTAGGTTACGACTCAAGTAGTAATGGAAACAACTGGACACCATCAGGTATTAGTCTCACAACAGGGTCAACATACGATAGTATGACTGACTCTCCAACACTGACAAGTGCGACCAATAGTAATTATGCGGTGTTGAATCCATTGGACGCTGGATCGGGTGCGACTATATCTAACGGTAATTTGGGTATGTCATGCCCAACTGGCACATATAACGCAGTACGTTCTACTGTTCAAATGAATTCTGGGAAATGGTATTGGGAAGCTACTTTGGTAGTCAGTAATGGAAGTGGTTATGAAAATCTTGGTATAGCAAACCCAACATTTGCTTTAAATGGTGGATCAGCATATGTTGGTGCATCAGGAAGTTATGGATACCAAAATGATGGGGCAAAATATGCAAATGGAACAATAACAACTGGATATGGCGCAACATTTACAAGTGGAGATGTTATTGGTGTTGCTTTTGATGCAACTGGAGGTTCTTTAACATTTTATAAAAATAATACTAGCCAAGGTGTTGCGTTTACTGGCATTACATCAGGATTATATTTTCCAGCAATAAGTGGATATGGTAGCACTTGGGCTATGAATTTTGGTCAACAAGGATTTAAATACACACCTCCATCAGGATATGTAGCACTCAACACATACAACTTGCCAACGCCTGCTGTGCCTAATGGTAGGTTGTACATGGATGCTACAACCTATACAGGAACAGGTAGCGCAAGAAGTGTGTATAACGCCGCAACATTTCAACCCGATTTAGTATGGGCTAAAGGTAGAAGTGTTACTTATGATAACGAACTTTATGACACAGTCCGTGGTGCAACAAAAAGAATTATTTCTAATTCAACTGGAGCAGAAGCAACTGTTTCTGGTGTAACAGCATTTAATTCAAATGGATTTAGTCTTGGTTCTGATACAGGTACAAATCAAGCAAGTGCAACTTATGTAGCATGGCAATGGCAAGCAGGCCAAGGTACATTTGGCCCCAACACAAATGGTTCAGTTACTTCAGTAGTAAGTTCAAATACGACTGCTGGATTTAGTATTGTGAGTTGGACACCATCTGCTGGTAACGATACAGTAGGACATGGATTGGGTGTTGCACCAAGTATGATTATTGCAAAACCTAGAGCTATATCTTCTGCTTGGCCTGTTTATCATAGTGCGTTAGGCGCAAATCTATTGGTTACATTAAACACAACTAGCCTTGCATCTAGTGGTACGACTACATGGTATAACACAACGCCCACATCAACAGTTTTTTATACTGGTTCATGGTTTAGTAGCAGTGGTGCAACTATTGCTTATTGTTTCGCTCAAATAGCAGGCTTTAGCGCATTTGGCAGTTATGCTGGTAACGCATCGGGATCAACTGGTAGTCAGTTTATTTATACTGGTTTTCAGCCTAAATGGGTTTTGATAAAAGTTTATGCCCCAAGTGGTGGTGGAAGTTGGACTTTGTTTGATACAACTAGAAGTCCATACAACACAGAAATTTTAAGACTTCAGCCAAATTCATCTAATGCAGAAGCATCAACAAGTCCAGAAGGTATCAATGCGTTATCAAATGGTTTCCAACTTGTTGGCGATTTTAATTTTGGGGATACAAATGAAACTGGCTATACCTATATCTATGCCGCCTTTGCATCTAACCCATTCAAATACGCTAACGCATTCTAAGGAACACGCATGAGTCAATCATACATAGGAGGCGTTATATCAGGTACTATGACCCCATTGACGGGTCAGGTGACAGGCTTTGTTGAATACTTA
>Ga0208618_1000669_pt1 | contig 15046 bp, 12 predicted proteins | sample CryBogCBE18Jul08_FD_184585 | JGI IMG/M metagenome (GOLD analysis project Ga0208618, IMG submission 184585) | Freshwater microbial communities from Crystal Bog, Wisconsin, USA - CBE18Jul08 (SPAdes) | ecosystem: Environmental > Aquatic > Freshwater > Lake | place: Crystal Bog, Wisconsin, USA...
GTTATCGATACCGCGAAGGCCGCTCGTTTGTGTTCACAACTCGGTATCACTTTCCGGGAATTTCAATCCCGCACCCCTGAATATCCAGTCCCAACCGTTGCACTGATTGCGATGCCAACGTCCGCGGGAACCGGCTCTGAAGTTTCGGGCGGTTCAGTTATTTCTGATCCTGCGGCTGGTCGCAAGGCGGGCATTGCAAATGGAAACCTCCGCGCCCAAGTCGCGATTGTCGATCCAGTACTTACCTATTCCATGCCACCATCGATGACCGCAAACACAGGCATCGATGCGCTTGCTCAGGCAATCGCGGGAATCATCGCGAAGTGCAGCACACCTATCGGTGATGCAATTGGTTACGAGGCAATCCGCATGATGACCCCTGCATTGGTCGCTGCGTATAAGGATGGCAACGATAAGGCCGCGCGCGCCGGTATGGCTGCGGGTTCCATGATGGCGGGTCTTACGATGAACATCAGCGATTGCACCGCTGAGCACTCACTAGGTCAAGCAATCGGTGGCTTGAAGCACGTGCCACACGGACTCACTATTGGTTTAGTTCTCGCAGAAACTCTCGCGCGTGAAGCACGCGTTGTTCCAGAGAAGATGGAGCGCGTTGCGGATGCGATGGGCGTTCCGGACGATGGATCAAAGGATGGATCGCGCGCTGTTAAGGCGGTCTCAAAAATTCTTGCCGAACTCAACTTCCCGGTTCTTTCCAGCCTAGGGTTTGTTGAAGGCGATATCGACAACCTTGCGAATATTGCACTCGAAGACTTCTTCATCACCATGGCGCCAAAGCCATGGAGCAAGCAAGAAGTCGTTGATGCATTTATGTCCGCGCTGAAACTCGAAAAGCGCGCTGCCTAACGCATGCCCCATTACAAAATAGCGATTGTGGGCGCGGGTCCCGCTGGGTACTTCGCGGCACAAGCGCTGCAGAATTCCCAGACGGATGACCTGACCTTCGCCATCGACATGATTGAGCGCCTCCCAACTCCATGGGGTTTGGTGCGTTCAGGCGTGGCTCCAGATCACCCAAAGATTAAAACCGTGGCGAAGGTGTTCGAGAAGATTGCGGTGGAGCCTAACTTTCGATTGTTCGGCAATGTTGAACTCGGCAAAGATATTCAAGCAAGTGATTTGATCGAGCGTTATGACGCAGTTGTTATGGCGACGGGTTCATCGATAGGCAAGAAGCTCGGAATCCGAGGAGAGAATTTAAAGAACTCAATATCCGCCGCGGAATTCGTTCCTTGGTACAACGGACACCCGGATTACGCGAACTTTGATGTTGATTTATCAGGCAAAGTCGCCGTCGTCATCGGTGCCGGCAACGTCGCCATGGATTGCGCTCGAATGTTGGCACTTGATCCATCCGAGCTCGATCCCACCGACACCGCAGATCATGCACTCAAAGCCTTACACGCCAGCAATATCCGCAAGGTCTATATCTGTGGTCGCCGCGGTCCCGAGCACGCTGCCTTCACCGCGCCAGAGCTGCGCGAGCTTCCCAAGTTAGAGCACACCGATGTTCACATGGATGCGATGGCGATTGCTGATGCTCACGCTCGCGCCGCCGCTAAGGGCGAGATTGAAAAGCATCTGGAGAGCAATCTTGAAGCAATGCGCTTGGTTGCCGAAACCCCCAAGGACAGTAACGAACGCGAACTCATCTTCCACTTCTTGGCTGCTCCTAAAGAAATTACAGGCAATGGCAAGGTCGAAGAGATTACTTTCGGTATTAATGAAGTGGTTAACGACGCCATCGTCGACTCGGGCAAGACCTTCACCATTCAAGCCGATCTTGTTATCTCCGCTATTGGCTATGAGTCAGCGCCGATTGATGGCGTTAGCTTTGACAAAGGCAAGATCGCGAATGTGGATGGTCGTGTTCCAGGCTCCAATGTCTATGCCGTTGGTTGGGCTAAGCGCGGACCCTCTGGCGTGATCGGCACTAATAAGAGTGATGCCGCAGATGTAGTGAAGTTGCTGATTGAAGATTTGACGTTACCAAAGGCCGCCGGTGACATCACCGAGATCTTGCCTGCGGGTCATGATGTTGTCACCCAAGAAGTGTGGCAACGCATTAACTCCGCGGAAGTTGCAGCCGGTAAATCAGCGGGTCGTCCACGCGTGAAAGCCACCTCTATCGCAGCTTTGCTGGGTTTGGGCAAGGCTTAAAAGCCAAGGTTGCTAACCTCTCCAAAAGTGATATCATTTGATATCAAATTGGAGGATTCCATGGCTGATTTACTGATTAGAGATTTATCGCCAGAAGTGTTGAATGCACTGGATGAGAATGCCCGCGCCATCGGTATTTCACGGAGCGAATATGTTCGTCGCAAGTTGATTCAAGAGACTGCTTCTAGCCAAGAATCTTGTACAGAGCTACATCTTAAGAACTTGCTAGATCTACTGCCCGATTTAGCGGACGAGCGCGTCATGGCAGACGCATGGCGGTAGACCGCTGGTTAATCGATAAGTCTGCCTTAGTCCGCTTGGGAGAAACTAAAGACGCAACTTCATGGGCCCAGCGTATCAATGATGGCCAAGTTTATATTTCGTCAATTACCCGGCTCGAGATTGGTTACTCAGCGCGCTCTCTCAAAGACCTCGAAAAGTCATTTGCAACTTTGCCGTTGTCAAAAATGCGCATTGAATCGTTAAGTCCCACTATCGAAGATCGAGCATGGGACGTATTGCAGCAGCTCGCGCGCAAGGGCCAGCACCGAGCTCCTTCTTTGCCGGATTTGCTGATTGCCGCAACTGCGGAGAAACACGATATGACGCTGCTGCACGTGGATAAGGATTTCGATCTCATCGGAAAGGTGACGGGGCAGACTGTGGAGCGACTTCGGTATTAGCCGACCACGCGTGAAAGCCACCTCCATCGCAGCTTTGCTGGGTTTGGGCAAGGCTTAAAAGCCAGTTATACTTCACATCTCCACCGGCGCTTGTAGCTCAACGGATAGAGCATCTGACTACGGATCAGAAGGTTAGGGGTTCGAGTCCCTTCAAGCGCACCATAGTTTTCTTTTAAGACCGGTCATTGCTTCGTGACAGGAATAGTCACGCGAAGAACGAAGCCGTAATTTGGTCGATTCTCAATCTCTTTGACACCCCCCAGTATTGAACAGCAGGCATCGATGATGACACTCCCTTTTCCAGGTTTAATGTCGATGGCGCCGGGGCCATTATCGGAAACTTCCACCAGGTAAGTATCGAGCAATGTCCTCTCAAACTTGATAGCAATTCTGGATGCTGGACCGTGGGTGATTGAATTGATTACACCTTGTTCAACTATACGGAAGATACCTAGTGAAATATCGTCATTGCATTCCCTTATGGAGGAATCCAAGTTAAAAATATATTCCACACCGCCTTTGTATTGATTGCAAAGCGTTTCGATCGCTCCATCGAGGCCTTCTGCGGCGATGTTTGGGGCGAGAATTTGAGAAACCATTTTAAGGTCGATGGATCGAATCTTTTCTAGATCCGCAACTATTGGCTGCAGAGTACTCTTTAGATCATGCCCTTCATTCAAAGCAACTTTGGAAAGCCTCGTACTCACTATTGTGATTTCTGCTTGAACTCGATCATGAATATATCTCGAAGCTTGGCCACGAATCTCTTCATCGGATTCAACCAAAGAACGATATTTTCCTTGGAGCTCCTCGATTAATTCGGAGGCTCGATTAAGTCTAAGCCTCACCGTTCGAATCCCACTGTGGGTGAAGGCAATAAAAAGAATGGCAAAAAATAACTTACTCGTAAATGTCAAGAAGGTGTCATCAGGCCCCCATGTCCGGGTCAAGCCAACTCTCTGTCTAATGGCAGTATTGAAGATATAGATTGCAGAAGAGACTCCGCACATTACCAAGAAGATTTCGGCGAGATATTTCCATAATGAAATAAATTCAGAGCGTCGAAAAAGTGTCGCAAAACGAAAAAGCGAAACAACAATCAGTCCAAAGAAAATATTCATGATGAGGGACTTCATCATGAATTCTGTGCGCGCCGATCCAAAGTTATACGCGTAGGAATAGACCCTGGTTTGGGCAGAGTAGAGAGTAACTATCGCTGCAAAAATTAGCGGGTAGTTATAGTCATACGGTCCAAGCCAATGAGCAAAACGATTTAGTTTACTTTCTTCCATCAGCTCTTCACGATCTCGAGATATTTAAGAATCGCCTGGGTTTTAAGGTCATCGCCATCTTGCGCATCGGGGAGGAGAATAGAATACGCGCGGGACAATTCTTTCCGAACATAGGCATAACTGATATCTAATTTTTCTGCAATTTCCTGAACTGTTATTCCTTGAGCAGCAAGGGCAATAATGGAGCGTTGGCGTGGGGTGAGCGCAAAATAGAGGCTCGTTTCGTTTTCAGCGCCGGTTGCCGAATCTAAAACGTACTCATTCCAATTCCCTTTTCCGTTTGAAGTGGATTTGAGGATTTCAACATAATCCGTGGGGGTCATTTCGCCATTCTTTTCAAAGAATGACCACCCAGATCGCATTGCGATTGGGACGCGGTTGACCATTTTTCGCACATTAAATTGTGAGTAAATTACGACTCCGATGTATTCATTGATGGATCGGAGTGCAATACCAAGTTCGATGCCGTTGAGCCCTGAACTATCTAGTCCGAAATCTAAGAGAGCAACATCAGCTTTCCGAACCAATTCTCGGTCGAGGGCATGATCTGCCAATGCAAAAGAGCCAATGATTTCGAGTGAATCCTGGGATGCCAGAGTCTCACCCAGGAGTTGACGGAGCGCTCCATCATTTTCGACAAATATGACACGAGTTGAGCGCATGCCTAAGGATTTCACAGAAGAAGCGATTCCATAGGGGAGGTGTCACAAGTGTTACCTTCTTTTTGTTGAAAATAGACGAATTGTTAGCAGGTTCCTTTCTGATTGTGACAACTGCCTCTTCGACGGCGGAGCGTAAATATAGTTCTGGCATGCTCAAATTGTCGTCCCGCGTACGTGTCTTACTTGCTCTCACTTCGATGCTTCTCATGCTTCCGGTTCAATTCACCAGCGCGCATGCAGTGGCCTCCACCTGTGCGCAGGGCGGGTCTTGCGTAATAGGCGATAGAGGCCCGGGGGGAGGAATTGTTTACTATGTGGACAACTCTATTGGCGGCTTTAATTGTGGCCCAACTTTTTCTTCCAACTGTCATTACCTTGAGACGGCGCCGAGTGGGTGGAATGGAAGCAGTAATGATCCGAAGACAACTTGGTCCTTAAACGCTTACAAAGATATTTTTATCCCCGAAAATCCCTATCACGATACGGGTTTCAATGATTCATCAACAATTGGTTTAGGTTACGAATTTTCCATTGGGATCGTAAATCAAGGGAACGATACTTCTACTGCTGCAGGTCTGGCTCGTTCATATTCTGGCGGTTCTCAAACCGATTGGTACTTACCTACTACTTCTGAGTTAAATCTTCTTTGCCAGTGGGATCGTGGACAAATACAAGACGTCAGGACACCGTGTAGCACCGCGGGAGCTATCAACTCGGGCATTGGGGCTAGTGGAGCTGGCTTTCAAGGGGATCAAGACCCCTTCTATTGGACTTCTTCCCAAGGCGGCCCTGGTGCGTTCCTTCAGTACTTCCCAGGCGGCGATCAATCTACTTGGTACAAGTACTACCCAAATCGACCGTTTTACGTTCGTCCAATTAGAGCATTTTCATCGGGACCAACAATTACATCAGGTCAGGCTCCCAATTCCCAGGTCGCAACGATTCCTAGTGGCTTAACTTCGGCCACCATTCCCGCTACTGCATCTTTGCCGAGAACGACTCTCAACTTTGCGACGACTAATGGAACAGAAAGCATTACGGTTGCCCCAATATCCAATCCCGCAGGAACTTCTGCGACTCCATTTACAGTTACCGGATCGACAAAATTTGTAGATATCTATTTCTCAGGTAGTTCTGGAGGCGTGACGGTGTGCATTGAGGGCGCCCCTACCGATCATCTTTATCATTACACCGGCGGTGCTTGGGTGGAACTCCCGTCGCTGACATACGTAAATGGACAAGTATGTGGAGTAACCGCGAGCTTTTCTCCCTTCGCTGTTGCAGAGCCGGCACCTGCGGCATTGGTGATGGTTTCAGCTTCAATTCCAGACCCCGTTCAGCAATCCAAACTAGAGACACTTACTGCAGCTTCATTCACAGCCGGAAGTTCGGCTGAAATTAAGCTTTCGGGAACATTCATAGAAAAAGTGTCGAATATTTATATCGATGGCATCAGGCTCGCTGGTGGAAGCTGGACTCAGACACCCACCTCACTCGCCTTCACCATTCCCACCTCACTCGCCGGGAGCTATCAAATCCAAATTTTTAACGGGTCAATTCCTCTGCTTCCCGCGCAGTACTTCACGGTTGCTGGTCCAGACTTGGTCAGCACACAAATATCTGCCGCTCCGGTTAAGAAGAAAATCACATATATCCACTGCACAAAGGCGGGGCGTGGAACTCGAATTGCGTATGGCATCAATCCTGTTTGTCCGTTGGGCTTCGTTAAAAAGTAGGGGTTCGAATCCCTTCAAGCGCACTTTCGTTACATTTTCGCAATCAAAACCTCTCCCCTTTTTAGAAGCCGTTTGCTAGCCTTTTGCGATGACAAGCCCTTCTGTAAAGATTTCTAAAGATCAACATATCTGGAAATACGAAGCAGATATGAAGCCAGTGGTTTCAGTCGAGCCAGGCACAATCATCGAGATTGAAACCTGGGATTGCTTTACTGGCCAAGTCCAAACCCAAGAGGACACGCTTCTCACTCTTGATATGAAGCGTGTGAATAGCGCAACTGGTCCAATCGAAGTTCTTGGTGCTGAACCTGGCGATTCACTCTCAGTTACCTTGATTGATATTCAACCGGGTCCTAAGGGCGCAGGAATGGTGATCCCTGAATGGGGTCAATTGATCGACAAGGCGAGCGCTCCACAAACTCGAATCTTTAACGTAAAAGATGGTGTCATCACCATGGAATCAAATGGCGTTACCTTCCCAACGCGGCCAATGTTTGGTGTGATTGGTGTCGCTCCAGCTAAAGGTGAAATTGGAACCTTCTTTGCAGATCGCCATGGCGGAAATATGGATGATCACCTCAATGGCATTGGTGCGACGGTTCACCTTCCTGTCTTCCAACCAGGTGGCTTGCTCGCTATCGGAGATATGCATGCATCCATGGGCGATGGTGAGATATCTGGAACCGGCGTAGAAATCGGCGGCAAGGGAATTATCAAAGTAGATCTTGTAAAAGGAAATGCCGGCGGCTGGCCAATCACGGAACTCAAAGACTCTTGGGTAACGCATGGCACTGCAAGCAATATCCAAGATGCACTCAAAATCGCATGTGACGAAGCCGCCAAATTGTTGGTGGACGAATGGGGCTTCACCATTGAAGACGCCTTTATTTTCCTCTCTGTTGCGGGCGATTTAGGTATCGCTCAAAACTGCCACCCGCTTCCCGATGGATTTGCGGTGGCAAAGATGCGCGTACCAAAAATTTCACGCGCGCCTCGTCCTTTCAAAAATATGTAAGCACCCAGTCAGGCAAACAAAAAAGGAGAAAAATCAGTGGCACAACTAGAAAGAAATGCTGTTGGATTACGAGAAGTCGTATTCCAATCGATCTGTTCTATGGCGCCGGGTGCAGCGATTGCCGCATCTATTCCATTCGGCTCTCCACTCGCCGGCGGTGCGCTCCCATTAGCGGTGATTTTCGCATTCTTCGGAATCTTCTTCACTGCATCAAGCATTGGCCAATTGGCAGCTCACATCCCATCCGCTGGATCGGTTGCAACCTATAGCGCTGTAGGACTTCGCCCATGGGTTGGATTCCTTGTTGGCTGGGCATATGCAGCTGTTGAGATCTTGATTGTTCCACTCGTCATGCTTCAACTCGGTTACACGATCGCTGGTGAATGGAATGGTGAGCAGAAGTCATTCTCAGTAAATAACTGGTGGATTTTCACACTCCTCGGAACCCTCCTTGTTGGATACATCGTTTATAAGGGTGTTCGCTCATCGGCACGCACCGGAGTTATTCTCGGAGCCATTGAAATTAGCGTCTTCCTTGTTGTGGGAATTATCCTCGTTATCAAGGCGGGTTCACATAACGACCTTGCCGTCTTCTCACCTCATTATGCAAACGCAAAGGGCTTCACCGGTTGGTCCGGCGTAATCGCTGGTTCGGTCTTCTGTCTCTTGGCATTTTCAGGTTTCGAAGCAGCCGCCCCATTAGCGGAAGAGACCGAGAACCCTCGTCGCAATATTCCAAAGGCTGTCATGTATTCAACGCTCTCCATCGGAGCGCTCTACGCATTCACCACGTACGCAGCAACAGTCGCATTCGGACCTTCGAAGTTCAAAGATTTTGCTGCTTACAACAATGGCAATCCTTGGGATGGCCTAGCTAAGGGACTCGGAACTATTTTCTGGCTCTTGGTTCTCTTTGCGATTATCAACTCAACAATCGGTAATGCGAATGCTGGCGCGAACGTCTTTACTCGCACCGCTTTTGCCTTTGGTCGTGCAGGTGCCTTCCCTAAGGCTCTCGCTGCAATCGATCCAAAGCACAAGACACCTCGTAATGCAGTGATTGTCCAGCTCATCGTGGGACTCATTATTGCTCTTGGGCTTGGTGCGAAATACACACCTCAGACTGCGTTTGGCATCGTGGCTACGGCACTTGTCGTTGCTGTCGTGCCGGTCTATATGATTGCCAACCTTGCTTGCATCGGTTACTTCACCAAGCACCGCAAGGAAGATCGCCGCACACTCATCCATATCATCGTCCCCGTAGTTGGATTCATCTTCTTGATTCCAGGGTTCTTTAACGCGGCCGGTATTACTGGAGTTCCAGGATTGAGCTTCATCGTTGCTCTAGCCGCGCCACTCACTTATGGTGCCTATGCGATGGGAGCCTGGATGGTGCTTGGACTTGTTGCACTCGCCTATCTCTCCTCAAAGAAGCCTGAGGCGATTAAGGAAGTTGCAACAATTCACGGCTAATCGTTAGAGCGAATAACCCCCTGGTCATAGACCGGGGGGTTATTTTATTTCCATGTTGCAAAGGGATTAGAGCCTAAATTCTTGTTGAATTTATATCGATAAATCTAGAGGGACTGCAGTTGCTTTCGGTAAAACGCTGACCCAAAATCTCTTTGAACATCGTTGTATTTCTGCATTCCCCAGTTCCAGAAATCAAAATCAAGGTCAGAGATTCCATCTTGAATGGAGGCCCATAAAGTCCAACCATATTTGGCTAGCACCGAAAATAGCCAAGCTCGGGCAAATTTATCCGGGCGAGGTTGACCGTAATAGGCGGTTACCAACTCTTCGAGCGCTTCAAGCGGCAGCCCGGATTCTGACCAGATATTTCCAAGTTCAAAACACGCATCATTGTTTCCTGAATATTCATAATCGATGAGCCAGATTTTCTCGCCATCGTCAATGAAGTTTGCCGGAAGGAGATCGTTATTGCATGGCACCTTGCCAGTGTCAGTCGCAGTCATTGCTCTGAGAAGCTCTAACTGGAAGGTTTGATACTTCTCGTAACCCTGGGGAATCCGAAACCCGCGCTCTTTCACAATCTTTAGATAGTTCGCTTGCACTTCGAACATGTTGAACTCTCGGACGAAGGGGCGAGCCGCATGAAGTTTGCGGACGCTTTGCGCGATTCGGGAGAGGTTTCTCCCGACATCCTCGCTGGAAAATGTCCGCCCTGGAATGTAACCAATGACGAGAAGCCCTTCGCCAGGTAGATAGTCATAGACCGGCGCACCTATTCCCACCTCGGCAGAAATGTTGGAGTTCTCATACTCACTTGCCCGATCAATAGCGAGTAATCCAGATTCGTTGCTCGAAATTCTGGCCACATAAATACCATCCGGGGTTGTCACCTTGAGGTTTCTATTTGTTAAACCGCCAGAAAGCTCTGATACATCAGTGCGAGTTTGAAGTCGGTCAATTCGATTGAGAAGAGCCCCAAATTGCTGCTCTAACTCGGGGGCAGACAAACTCATATCGAAAGGATACATTTCTGGTATGGCTACTGAACAGCTTCCAGCCCGAGCAAAAATTGTCATTATTGGTGGAGGCGTCGGTGGTACTTCAGTGGCGTATCACCTCTCAAAACTCGGCGAAACAGATGTGATTCTGCTGGACCGAAGCGACTTAACGAGCGGTTCAACATTTCACTCGGCTGGTTTGGTTGGTCAACTTCGAGCCGATCCGACGTTAACCAAGATGAATATGCACTCTGTCAGTCTCTATCGGGAGCTTGAGTTAACTGACACGCCGCCATCATGGAAGGAATGTGGAAGTATCAAGCTCGCTTCCACGCCGGAACGGCTGGAAGAGATTCGGCGTCAAATTGGTTGGGCACGAACCTTCGGCCTTGATTTACATGAAATTTCGCCGAAGGAAGCGCAAGAGAGATTTCCACTTATAGATATCACGGGCGTCGTAGGAGCATGCATTATGGAATCAGACGGGCAAGTGGACCCATCACAGCTCGCGCATGCATTAGCAAGTGGAGCGCGCAAGGCAGGCGTCATGATTGCTACCCATACTCGCGTCTTATCGATAAAAACTAAAGATAATCGCGTTGTTGGTGTTGAAACCGACAAAGGATTCATTGAATGCGAAATAGTCGTCAATTGTGGTGGCATGTTTGCCGCCGAAATTGGACGACTCGTTGATGTTCGTATTCCGATTGTTCCTATGAGCCATCAATACTTAATCACTGAAAACTTCCTACCTGCCGGCACGCCAACTTTGCCTTCATTACGCGATCCGGACCTTCTCATCTATTTCCGCCAAGAGGTAAATGGATTGGTCATGGGTGGATACGAGCGAAATTCCAAACCGTGGCGCACTAGTCGCGAGGCGTTCGACGCAATCCCAGCTGACTTCAACGGAAAACTTTTGCCCGAAGAGTGGGAGCGCTTCGAAGAAATTGCAGTTAATTCCCAAATACGAGTCCCTAAAATGGCGGAGATCGGCGTCAAGAACTTTATAAATGGACCAGAGGCCTTTACGCCCGACAACGAATTTTGTTTAGGTGAGACTGAAGTCGGAGGCTTCTACGTCGCCGCTGGATTCTGCGCTCACGGTATTGCTGGTGCTGGTGGCATCGGCAAGGTAATGGCCGAATGGATTGTCGGTAATGAACCGCCTATGGATTTATGGCATATGGACATTCGTCGCTTCGGTGCCTCTTACACTTCACCGGCGTTCACCATGGATCGGGTGCAGGAAAATTACGAGCAGTATTACGACATCCATTACCCGCTAGAGGAGCGTCAAACGGGCCGTCCAGCAAAGGTCTCTCCCGTCTTCGAGTGGCATAAAGCGCATGGCGCTGTTTTTGGGGAAAAGGCATCATGGGAACGCGTTAATTATTATGAAACGCATCAAGGAAGCGATGCAACCCGTCCATATGACTGGGCAGGTAAGAATTGGTCAAATGCCGTGCAAATAGAGCACGAGATTACTCGAACCTCGGCCGGAATATTTGACGAGTCGAGCTTTGCGAAATTTAGAATTTCAGGCTCGCGTTCTGGTGAATTCCTAAACCTAGTGTGTGCCAACAATGTGGTGCGCGGGGCTAATCGCACGGTCTATACCCAAGCCTTGAATACTCAAGGTGGAATTGAATCGGATTACACCGTCACACAAATCTCCGACTCAGAATTCATGATTGTCACAGGTACGGCATTTGCTGGTCACGATGGCGGCTGGCTACGCAAGAAGCGGCGCGAGCTTAAGTTTAGTGATGTTGAGATTTCTGATATCACTTCAGACTTGGCTGTATTTGGAATTTGGGGTCCGAAGGCACGCGAGATTCTGCAGACGCTTACTTTCCATGATTTGGGCAACGAGAATTTCCCTTTCATGAGCTCACAAGAGGTGGTGGTTGCAGGAGTTTCCATGCGCGCTACCCGTGTGACATACGTAGGTGAACTCGGTTGGGAACTCTATATTCCGGTTGATTCTGCACTGCAGGTGTGGGAAGCACTGATTTCAGCGGGTAAGCCATATGGCGCAGCCGCATGCGGATATCGTGCCATCGAATCATTGCGACTTGAAAAAGGTTATTTAGCTTGGGGTGTGGAGATCAACACTGAGACTAACCCCTATGAGGCGGGATTAGGTTTTGCGGTTAGCCAAAAGAAAGCTGATTTCATAGGCCGCACAGCCCTTTTAGAGAAGAAAGATGTTGCACGAAAGTTAGTAGTAATCACCTTTGATGATATCCGCCAGGTGCCGATTGGTAATGAGCCGATTCGTAAGGATGGCGAAATTATTGGGCGCGTTAAGAGTGGTGGTCAGGGTTACACAATCAATAAAGCGATTGGCTATGCATACCTACCTATTGAACACACATCCGTCGGCACGATGTTAGATGTCGAATTCTTCGGAAAGTGGCAGACCGGAACCGTATCGGCCTCACCGCTGTTTGATCCCGACAGTTCTCGAATCAAGGCGTAACAATGTCTTCCCTTCGAACCGGCTATATCTACCACGAGCTCTTTGGCTGGCACGATACGGGCACGCAAGCCGGAATGTTTCCGAGCGACCCATCACGTGGACTCCAACCATTTATCAACTACGAGAATGCTGAAACCAAGCGTCGCATCCATGAACTGATAGTTGTGTCTGGGTTAATCAATCATCTCGACCGTCGAACCGCGCGCCACGCCACGACCGAGGAATTATTGCTTGTGCATCCCCAGAGTTACCTCACTCAGCTCAAGAAGACGAGTGAGCAAGAATTTGGCGGCGATGCCGGGGATGGCGAGACGCCTTTTGCAAAGGGTGGCTATGAAATTGCAACTCTTGCCGTCGGTTCCGTTACTCAATTAGTTCAGGATTCACTAGCCGGCGTCATCGACAACGGATACGCACTGGTTCGCCCACCAGGCCATCATGCGGTACGCGCCGGTGGAATGGGGTACTGCCTATTTTCAAACCTTGGTGTCGCGCTTTCGGTTGCCAAGAAAGAGAACCCAGGGATTCGAATAGCGGTTGTCGATTGGGATGTTCACCACGGCAATGGCACACAAGAGATTTTCTATGAAGATCCAGATGTACTGACAATTTCACTTCACCAAGATCGGCTCTACCCGAGAAATTCGGGCATGCGCGAAGAACGTGGTGTGGGGACGAACATCAATATTCCGTTACCAGCCGGCACAGGCAACGGCGGGTATCTCTACGCCTTTGAAACTGTGGTGCGTCCAGCACTAGAGAAGTTCAAACCGGATTTGATTGCCGTCGCTTCCGGCTTTGATTCATCTGTTTACGACCCGCTTGGCCGAATGATGGTCACGGCAAAGGGCTATGCGGAAATGACAAAGATATTGATGGAATGCGCAGCGAAGACATCCAAGAATCGCCTAGTAATTGCTCACGAAGGCGGCTATAACGCGGTCTATTCACCATTCTGCGGACTCTTTGTATTGCAAGAGCTGTCTGGTGTTAAGAAGCTGGACGATCCCTTCTCGCATACCGATGCATATCCAGGCCAGGCTCCGTATCCGCATCAAAAGGCCGAAATCGACGCGGCCGTCCCAGATTGGGAGAAGCTAACGAAGTAAAAATCGTTACGATTCTCGAATTATGTACATCCCTAAGCCATTTCAGATTGATGACTGGAACGAGATAACTGCTTTTGTAAAGCGGCATCCAGCTATCAATCTGGTGACGGTGGGTGCTGATGGCAAGCCGATGGCTACTTTGCTGCCTGCTATTTGGGACACCTCGAATTTAACCGAAGGTTCCTACGGAACGCTTGTGACCCATATTTCCAAGGGGAACGATCAGTGGAAGTCCATCAAGAATGGGCAGGTAGGCCTAGCAATTATCCAGGGCGCGCAGGCATATGTGTCGCCATCGAATTACGAAAAGAAACTAACGGACCACAAGGTTGTTCCTACGTGGAATTACCAAATGGTGCACCTAACCGGAACGCTCGAAGTGAGCGAAGATAGAGAATTGCTTCGGCAGATTGTCTCCGACCTGACGGATTTCCATGAGAGTAGCCGACCTAAACCTTGGTCTGCATCAGAATCCGACACTTCTTATTTCGAAGCTCAGCTTGGCGGCATCGTGGCAATTACGATGACAGTTACAAAGGTTGAGGCTAAATTTAAATTGAGCCAGAACCGCAGTGAGCTTGATCAACGAACCGTTGCCGAGGACCTAGCCCATTCGGCGAAGCCTGAAGAGCGCGAGATTTCGAGCGAGATGCGGAAGCGCTTTTAGAAGCTCAAAATTCACCCCTCGAATCCGCATAAATTCGACGTGGCTTAACGGTGAAAGGGAAAGTGATTCGGACTCTCCAGTTAGGTTAAGGGAAAGATGAAAAAGATAGTTTTATCGATTACAAGCGGACTCATTCTCATCCTTGGCTTTGCTGCAAGTTCCGCGGCCAATACTTTCGTGGATGAACAGGTCGCCACTCGGCCCGCCCCTCCAGATTTAACTCCCGGTTGGACTGGCGTGAATGTGGATGATTTAAACCGGCAACATTTTGGTTCCTTCATCATGGCCGGTGGTCATGAAATCCTGGGTGGCTCGGGAACTCCGTACTCATCCTTCGCGGACGTTAAAAATTCAGGCAGTACGACCATGACGTATAACGCGATTCTTCCGCCATGTTCAGAAACAATCACGAATGATTGCATCGCATCGGTCCAAGCGATTAAGTCGGACGGCACGGTGATTGTTGGTAATTCCAGCGGCTTGTTCCCAAATATGTCCGCGCCTGCATTTACTGGTGATACTTCAATCGGAATTCCATCAGGATGGGCACCGAGTCTTTGGCGCTTTCCTGGACTTAACCATTCTGGCGGCGATCAGTTCATGGTTACACCTACAGCTTTCGATTACGGAGCGGAGGTAGCAAAAGGAGATTCGGGTCTTCAGCTTCAAGTAGGTGTTTCCGCAGTTTCTTTGACTCCTACGACGCCGCAGGATGGAAATTCAAAAATATGGCCAAACGTTACTT
>Ga0208618_1000671_pt1 | contig 15042 bp, 16 predicted proteins | sample CryBogCBE18Jul08_FD_184585 | JGI IMG/M metagenome (GOLD analysis project Ga0208618, IMG submission 184585) | Freshwater microbial communities from Crystal Bog, Wisconsin, USA - CBE18Jul08 (SPAdes) | ecosystem: Environmental > Aquatic > Freshwater > Lake | place: Crystal Bog, Wisconsin, USA...
AAGGACAATTAGCTCATTGGCAAGCAAATATGCGTAGGGGTCGTAATAAGTGAAATTAGTTTATATTCATGGAGCCAGTGCCACTGGGGAAAGTTTTAATTATATTCGAGAACACATTATTGGCGATGATTTAGTTTTAAATTATAATAGTGCCAATGGCTTTGATCATAATCTTAAAGTTATGTTAGAAGAACTAAAAGATATTAATCAAATATTTTTTATAGCACATAGTTTGGGCGGTATTTACGCTCTACATTTATCTAATTTAATATCTGATCAAGTATTAGGCGCTATTACTTTAAGCACTCCTTACGGCGGGGCAGAAACAGCAGATTTTGCCAAATATTTTTTGCCTTTTAGTAGATTATTAAAAGATATTGGTCCAAATAGCTGGCCCATGATGCAAGCTGATAGTATAGAAATATATCATCCCTGGGCGAACATAGTAACTACCAAAGGTGGCGCTGCCTGGATTATGGGAGACAACGATGGTGTTGTAACTGTGAATAGTCAAAAACATCATCAAAATGGTATGGAATTAATAGAAGTCAATTACAATCACTATGAAGTAGTTCTAAACGATCAAGTAGTTGATATTATCAAGCAAAAAATAAATTCAATAAAGTAAAGTAATTTACAATACTGTAATATACTAAATACAGCATGAAACACTTTGTGCATTTAACCAGTATTGTTATCAGTGATTATAAGAATTTAGATTCATCTATAAATTCTGGACAGCTACCTAGTAACGTTTATCGATTATATGTTAACGATGAGCTTTTCTCTGAAAGAACTTGGATTTGGGAAAATAGTAATTTAGAAGAAAATTTGTTAATAGAAGCTGAAGCAGGTGAATATACTATTACCTATGAACCTGTTATTATTAAAAAAACGTCCTATTCTATCCCATTTGTACCAGGAAAATTATCAGTTATAGAAGGTACAGCTGAAATCATTGATAACACACATTTTAGGATATTAGAATGAAACTATTTGAAATTGTTGGGTTAAAAGAAGACACTGGAACAGTATCTACAGTTAGTGGTAGTATAGCCACAGTACCAATGGCAATAGGGACAATTCAACGAAGAATCCCCGGTTCAATGTTTTCGGCTAAATACACTAATGATCCCACGCCAAATACGCCTGCGGAATACAAAAAATATAAACGGAAAAAATAATGTTAACAGATTTATTAAAAATTTTACTTGCCAGCGATTTCGCTTATTATTTAAAAGCTCACGGGTTTCATTGGAATGTAGAGGGAAAAGATTTTTATCAATATCATAAATTCCTACAAAAAGTATACGAAGATGCTTATGAAGCAGTAGATACAATAGCAGAATATATTCGTACATTAGATGAATATGCTCCTGCCAGCTTATCACGTTATCAAGAACTAACAAGAATACAAGATCAAACAAAAATACCTCGAGCAAGACTAATGATTGAAGAATTATTAAGCGACAGTGATATTATGGTCAACCTTCTTAATGAATGCTTTGCAGCCGCGACAGCAGAAAATAAACAAGACATTGCTAACTTTATTGCCGAAAGATTAACGGCAACTAATAAGTTTGCGTGGATGTTACAAAGTTTTTTGAAGGAAGCTAGAGAGTAAAATGAGAGACGAAATATATTCAATTGTAGAACGACTTGCTATTGTAGAAGGGCGCATTGCTACTAAAAATAGTAAAGAATCTGCTCCGACTAAAAAACCAATACCTGCTTTATTTAAAAATTTAGAAAAAGCCGACGAAGATTTTACCCCAATGGTAGGCGGGGTAGAATTTGCCGAAGATAAAGTTGAAGAAGATGTGTTGAACAAAGTTAAGGCATCCTTTACAGATTATTTAAAAAGTCTAGAAGACGAAATTAAACAAGATAAAGATTTACTTACCAAGAAGAAACAAGATTTAGATATTAAGAAAAAAGAATTAAAAGATCTGACTCTTCAAAAGAAAAAAGAAATACACTCAGTAGACTTAGAAGAAGATCCAAATCAAACACCCGCCACTGGAGAAGCCCCTGCCGGTCTAACTGACCCAACTTATGCAGAATCTGCTCCGGTCAAAACAGTTAGTTTAGATGAAATGGGTGACACAGCCTTAGGCGGAGCTGGCGGAGCTGGCGGCGGAACATTACTAGCTGAGATACACGGGGATGAACATAATGGTTTTTGTATTCGTAGAAATGGAAGAGAACTACCTACACGTTTTGGTTCATTAGAAGAAGCTGAAATGGCTTTAGAAATGTTTAAAGCGCACCGCAGAGCAAAACAAGAACAAGCAGAATGCGCTGATTATTTGGAAGAAAAATGAAACTATTTAACTTATTTGAAAATGCCGAAGGATTACATATTGGCGATCCTGTCATTATTACAGGCAATGTAGAATACAACGGAACCACTGGCGAAATTGTAGGCTTTGGCACGGATAATAAATTTGTTATTGTTCACTTGTATAATCACGGTAAACATAGTTTTCATAGTAGCGATGTAAGTTTTAACGAATACGCTGACAGCGAGGAAGAAGAAAATCGTTGGAGGGCACGTGATTTAAACCAAGTTAAAGAATATACAGATGCACAGTTAAGGCATCAAGCTAGAGCCGAAGTAGTAAGAACAGCAAAACATTTAAATCGTTATGGTGAACCAGTATACGAAGAAGCACCTGAAGATAGAACTCATCTAATACATGCTATAAATCAAGCTACTGGATGGGACGTTTCTCATTTAGAATTTGGTAGTGACGAAGAATTAAAGGATTTGTATAATACGTATGTCTTAGACGAAGGTTGGAAAGATAATATTAAAAAAGGCATAGCTGGTGCTGCATTAGGAGCAGCCGCGTTGGGCGCACACGCAGGCGGGTGGAGTATAGGTGATCCAGATATAGCGGCAAAACAAGACAGACTTAATCAGTTAGTACAAACTCAACCTTCATCACAACGAGCCGGCAATGATTTAAGTTTTTACGGTACACCTTATCTACAATCAGTTGTAGATGGCAAGGCAGGCAGACCACTGGTTAGTATCGATGATGCTAAAGCAGAATTACAAGCACGAGCAAACGGCAAACAACAATCAACAACTCCCGAACCAAGAGGTAGTGGACAGTTAGCACCCACAGATTATCAAACTAAAGAACCATTAAAGCAAGGCACTGATGGCAAATGGTATAACAGTAACGGTGAAGAAAGAGACTCAATGCATGGCGGGCCAGTTAAAAACGGTCATGCTACCATGAGAAGTTTGAAACCATTGTCGTCACAAGATGTTGAAGAATTAAAAGAACTTAGTAATGATAAGCTATCACAATATAAAAAAGCAGCCGGGGCAGATGCTACTACTGCAGATAAAGCTGGAAACTACAGACGCGGTGATAAACGTTTTAGTGGTATTATAAAAGCAACTAACAAACAGTTTGCCAATGATATTAAAAAACATAAAGATCAAAGTATTCAAAATGTTGAAGAAAGTTTAGCAGATGACATGTTGGCCATTGCTAAAAAAGTAAATCCTAATGCTAGATTACGCGGTAGTCGAGAAGAAGAAATAGCACGACGTGATGCTATGTTGGCACAACGTGCTCGCGATAATGCTAACGCTCCTAAAATAAAATCAATTGGCAATGAAGAACGTGCTAAATTAGAAGCAGAATTAGAAAAATTAAAAGCACAATTTGATCCATACTATCAATATAGTGATGACCATAGTGTTTATACCAAACATCATAGTATAGCACAAAACATAAATTCTATTGAAAATCAACTGAAGCAAGGACTTTCTGAACATGGTGGCGGGGTCAATGGCATGGGTAGTTATATTGCTTGGCGTAAAAAAGCAAATACAGAACATGGTATTACTAAAGAAAATAAAGAATACGAACAATATCGCGTTGACATGATAGACAGAGATGGCAAATTACAAGGCATCTATCATAAAGATAATACACACTATAATTTAGAAAATATGTTAAGTGATATCAAAGGATATCAACGCAATAATCCACGTCATACATTCCAGTTATATATCAATGATAATCCAGTTGATTGGAAAGAGTTAGTAGCAAAGCAAGGTGTGGCGGAAGGTACTTCTAATGATTACTTCAAGCGCCGCAAGGACGAAGAAGAACGAATTGCAGGAACTAAAGCTCCTGCTAAACGCACGCCTAAGCAAACTGATTACGAGAAAAAGCGTAAAGAGCAAGGTGTGGCGGAAGGCTCACTAAACGAATTTGCAGTCGAACCATCCAATGGCGGAGACGATGACGAATATGAGTTATTACACAGATTGGTTAAGATGTGGTGGTTAGGTAATGAGCAACAACATGCAAAAGCTGAAAAAACATTAGCATCAATGGGAATTTCAATTGATGAAGATGATCCAAATATTATTTTACGCAGGGGGAAACAATTTTTAACTTTCCCAATGGGTGACTTTCAGCAAGATGTGGTGGAAGGCGAACTAGACAAATTTAAAAAATATGTTAGACCAGTAGTGAAGACTACTCCGAAGATTGAAAGAACCACTAATCCAGCAGGAAGAACAAATGACCATGTTGAATGGATAGTAACCAGCGATACTGGTGAAAAAAGAAGATTTACATCCAAAAAATTAGCACAAGAGTATTACGATATTTGTACCAAACAAAGCATGGCAGAGGTGACGGGCGATAAATCTTTTGACAATATGATGAAAAACATATCAAAAGGTGCTAAAAAACAAGCTACAGTAGATAAACGCGAGCAACGGGCTCAAAGTCAACAACAAGCCCGTACAGCATTTGGCAGTATGTTTGGTGGCAGTGATCCTGCAGATAAGTTGAAGATCAAAGAACAACATATCATGACTGGCGAAGAAGCAAGTCCAATGATTAAACCTCCTGCTAATAGATTTGATACTAAAGAAGAAGCATTTGTTTATGCTAGACAACACGGGGGTAAGGTTTTTAGGCAAAGATATATAGATCCTAATTCTGGAATGACTTCGTATTCATTTGTTGTTAAAACCGAAACAGATGAAGACAGTATGGCCGCAGCCGCCCATCATCCTAATGGTCCTATATTTAAAGGCTATTGGAAAGGTACAGATTCTGGTCCCCCAAAACCTGGACAAGGAGTTGGCGGATGTGAAGAAAGTATTGAAGAATCCCGTTCGCTGAGTGTAGTAAGTTCATCAATACCAAAAGCACGTAATTTTGTAGCTAAAAATTCTGCTATGGCCGGTAAAGCCGGGCAACATAAAGATAAAAAACGTGCCGAAAAACAAGGCGATGTTAAACATAAAAAAGATTTAATTCCAGTTACTGAAAATTTTGTCACATGGGCAACTAATCAAGGTGATAAATTTAAAAACTTTGCCACTGATCCAGAAATTTATGAAAGTGCTCGTCAAGAGTATAAAAAAAAAGTTCTTGAATTCAGAAACGATCATAGCCCAGTAGCATGGCACCAAACATACTACGGTGGACTTGATGAAGAAAATCAAAACGAAGATTTACAACCAGGTGAATATTATGTTTGGACCGTTTATTTTGATGACGATAGTTCTAAACGAGTAAAAGTTACGTTCGATAACTTTGACCCGTATAAGTATTATGCAAAACAAAACAAAGTTGTAGTGAATGTAGACTATAACTGGTCTAAACATAAAAATTAAGTATAAAATTATATGAATAACGAATATCCAGTGATTCCGGAAGATGACGGATATGATCGTCCAAGGAATCCATATAGTCCTGTATAAATAAAAAATTGTTTTCATTAACAAGCATATATATTATTCTATGAATAAAAATCTTTCTGACTATGTTAAAGTGTATAACAATTTCTTTGATCAAGAATTTTGTAAAGAAACTATAGAACAATTAAAAAATGCTGAATTCGTAGCCCACCAATATTATCAATCTTACTTTAAAACGGCCACAAGTCTAGAAAATGAATTAAGTGTCAGCCGTGATCGTATACCAAATTCTGATAAAATTATGAAAGATATTTGGGACGGATTACAAAAATACATAAGTGAGTTAAACTTTCCTTGGTATTATACTTGGAAAGGTTATTTCCCGATCAGATATAATCGATATGATGAAAATACATTGATGAGAGAACATTGCGATCATATTAGCTCGTTGTTTCCAGGTGATCCGTGTGGTGTTCCAATTTTAAGTATAGTCGGTATACTGAATGAAGACTATGAAGGCGGCAATTTTATAATGTTTACAGATGAAGTAATTACTTTAAAAACTGGAGACTTAATGATTTTTCCATCAAACTTTTTATACCCGCATAAAGTAGAAACCGTTATCAAAGGCACAAGACATAGTTTTGTAAGTTGGGCATATTAAAATTAATTACCAAACGAACTTGCTGTGTTTCGTGAAATAAGTTACAATAGCGCATGACAACATTAAAAGTAACTAAAAGAATTGGCATGCTAGTTGCCAAAAACAATTTTGTATATCGTGGGGTCGGTGCCTACGCTAAAAGCATCATTGATTGGGCATTAAGGGAAGGTTATCATATTGATATTATATCAGATGCTGCCGTAAGAGATAACGGATTATTTGATCAATATCGAAATCGTGTACAATGGATTCAACCTGCAACTTATATTGACGATAGAATTTATAAAGAACTTAGTAGTTTTTCTAAACCATTTGATACTACACTGAGTCTCAACTTTAGAAATGCGTTAATAGAAGCATTGCGTAAACACACGTATGATTTAATCATTACCAATGTCGGTGAAGCCTTAGATGCGGTTACCAGCATTGGCGTGCACAAATATTGTACAGTACTTCATCCAACTCATCATGAGTCTGAAGCAGGCTTGCCTGTCAAACATGATATATTTTCCCCAGGCGTAACGGATCAATATCGAGCACTGTGTAGTTTACCAGATGTATTACTTGCTTGTCAAAGTAATTGGGTACAAAAGAATGCTCAAGCACAATACTTGAATAAAGTTGATGAATGTTTAGTTGTTAATCCATTAGTGCCGGAACCAGAATTACTTGACTTCGCAACACTACCCGAAAAGCGGTGGGGAGTAGGATTTATTGGCCCTTGGGAACCAAGGAAAAATCCAGAAGCTTATATTGCGGCATTAAAAGCTACTAATTTACCAGGGGTTGTACTAGTTCCATCTGATACAAGTGCCAAAAAGTTTGAGCAAAGATTTAAAGAAGAAAAAATAGATTATAAAATATACGTTGGAGTTACAGCCCAGGAAAAAACAAATATAATACAAAGTCTAGCGGCTGCTTATCACCCCGCAATCAGCGAAACATTTGGGTTAGGTGTCTTAGAAACTGCTCATACTTGCCCAACAGTTTTGCTCAGTAAAAATGAGTGGAGTGTAGCTCACAAAGACTATGCGTTGATTGTAGAAGAATCAGAAGTGGCCGAAGTACTCAAACAAGTGTATGGGTTGGGAGTTAGCGAAGCTACTCAGAAGTCACTAACTGAACGTGATCAAAATATTCGTAAACAATTAGTGAAATTAACTGAGCATACTAAAATCAATACTATACCAAAAAATAATTTTTATAAAGAATTAGAAATTACCGGATTAGTTAAACACGAAGATTTTACTAAAAGTCAAGCATCTTTCTGTACAGATGAAATTTATAAGATGCTGAAAATACCTGTCATTGACTCTGTAGAAATATTACATAGTTATAACGAAACTTATTATAGAAATAAAGGAAGCAATTTGTTACCTACGGAATCATCAGATCCAATCAACACTTTGTTTAGCTTTGAATAGACACCCTTAGGACCGGTACTAGTTACCGAGGTGTAGGCGGCTGCTGCCTTAGATGAACGATTCGCTACCGGAATTCTTAAAGTGAGCTTTACCATTCATGATTGACATTATTGATTATTTCATGTACAATAAGATTTTAATAGGAATATAAAAATGACAAATACTTTTGATACAGCACAAACAAGCAAACTTCATCAAATTATCAACGAAGGTATGCAGGTTACGATGGAAATTGAAACTTTGACTGAAGGCTTAAATGAAGCGGTTAAAGCAATAGCCGAAGAACTTAATTTAAAACCAAGTGTATTAAAAAAAGCTATTAAGTTGGCGCACAAAGCAGAGTTTGGTCGTTATCAGCAAGATAACGAGCTGTTAGAACAAATTTTAACAACTGTGGGCAAAACACTTTAAATAGTTATATGAAAGATTTAATTATAGAGCCAATATTTTCGACTCCGATATTTCAAGGAATTCTTGACCGAGAATTCATCACCGAAGAAGAAAGTTTTTTAAGTTCATTGCGAAATGAAAATAAATTAAAAAAAAATATTGGAAATTATCTATCTGTCGATGATCATTTGTTAGATAATTTAGCAATGAGAAATCTTAAATCTGAATTTACAGAGTTAGTTAATAACTATGTACATGATATTTACCAATGGCCCAAAAACAACGAATTGTACATCACACAATCTTGGTTAAATATTACCGCTCCTGGGGGGCATCATCATCATCACAAACATCCAAATAGTATAATCTCCGGAGTATTTTATGTTAATGTTGATGAAAAGACAGATGAAATAATTTTTCATAACCCGGCAGGCATTAATGAAATACTTCCCGAACCAATATCATTTAATCGATTTAATTCGACATCTTGGACAATTAATGTAAAAAATAAACTTTTATTATTATTTCCTTCAACATTATACCACGAAGTTTCGACGACTGTGAGTAGCATATATAGAGAAAGTATTTCCTTTAATACTTTTATAAAAGGTAATATTGGTAAAGGGCTAAGTAAATTAGAACTATAATTATGTCATATATAAAAGATCCATACACGTTTTCTTTATTTCCGACTCCGTTATATAGGTCGGTTATAGATAGACCATTATCTGAAGTTGAAACAGCATTTATAGAAAAAAATAGAACTAAAATTTTAAAAAATGAAGGAAATTGGAGAAGCGAAGATGAATATGTATTAGACAACATTGAAATGTCTAACATAAAAAAAGAAATAGAAATCGCTATTAAAAACTATTCAGTAAAAATAGCAGGTTATCAACAAGGCACAGAGCTATATGTGACGCAGTCTTGGTTAAATTATACAAATAAAGATGAGTATCATCACATGCATCATCATTCTAATAGTATAATTTCTGGGGTATTTTATATTAATGCCGATATAAATGTTGATACTATTACTTTTTTTAAATATACTGATTTTCCTATTATAAAAATAGAGTCCAATCAAGACAATGATTTTAATACCGAGTCTGTTAGTTTTAGGGTTGACACTGGCATGCTATTTTTATTTCCGTCAACTTTAATTCATAAAGTTAACAACAAAATTGGTGATAATCTTAGGATAAGCCTTTCTTTTAATACATTTGTTAAAGGTACTATTGGAAAAAATTTAGGTAAGTTATCATTATAAAGAGTCGTTCACTAAACGAACATGAAGTAAGGGAAGTGACCCATAATTCACATAAAAGGATCAAATGAGTTATATAGACGCTCTCTATGATAGAGAACATGATAGAATACACGTTGTAGAACGTATCAATGGACAAAGAGTTTATAAAGAATATCCGGCTGAATATATTTTTTATTACGACGATATCAGAGGAAAATTTAGATCAATATATAATACACCTGTTTCTAGGTTTTCTACACGCAATAACAAAGAATTTCGTAAGGAAGTACGTGTTCACTCTGGAAAACAATTATACGAATCAGATATAAATCCCATTGTTCGTTGTCTCGAGGAAAACTATAAAAATAAAGATGCCCCCGAACTACACACAGCATTTTTTGATATTGAAGTAGACTTTCATAAAGAAAAAGGATTTTCTCCCACAACAGATCCATTCAATGGCATCACTGCTATCTCAGTATATCTGCAATGGCTCAATCAACTGGTTACATTAGCAATACCGCCAAAGCACATGAGTATGGAAACAGCGCAAGAAGTTGCCGCTGATTTTGAAAATTGTATTGTTTTTGAGCGCGAAGAAGATATGCTCAAAACTTTCTTAGATTTAATAGATGATGCCGACATATTATCTGGGTGGAATTCAGAAGGATATGATATACCGTATACTATTAATCGTATTACAAAAATATTAAGTAAAGATGATACTAGGCGTTTTTGTCTGTGGGGACAATATCCTAAAAGTAGAGAGTTTGAAAGATTTGGTGCTACTAGTTTTACCTATGATATTGTTGGACGTGTTCATATGGATTATATGCAACTTTATCGAAAATATACATATGAAGAAAGACATAGCTATAGTCTAGATGCTATTGCCGAATATGAGTTGAATGAACATAAAACTCAATATGAAGGTACATTAGATCAATTATATAATCAAAACTTTAAAAAGTTTATAGAATATAATCGACAAGATACATTAATCATCGACAAATTAGACAAAAAACTACGTTTCCTAGATCTAGCAAATGAACTAGCTCACGCCAATACTGTGTTGTTGCCGACTACTATGGGAGCGGTAGCAGTGACAGAGCAAGCCATTATTAATGAGGCGCACGAGCGTGGACTAGTTGTCCCTAATAGGCAACAACGTTTAACTGATGATGAAACTGCCGCGGCCGGTGCTTATGTTGCATATCCTAAAAAAGGTATGCATGAATGGATTGGTGCCGTAGATATTAATAGTTTGTACCCTAGTGCCATTCGTGCGCTTAATATGGGAATGGAAACAGTAGTAGGGCAACTTCGGCCAATTATGACTAATCATTATATTGATGAGCAAGTGACTGAACACAAAAAAACATTCGCGGCGGCTTGGGAAGGTGTATTTGCCAGTTTAGAATATACCGCAGTAATGGAACAACAACGAGGAACTGAAATTACTATTGATTGGCAAGATGGCGATAAATCTATACATTCTGCGGCCGAAATATGGGATATGATTTTTAATAGTAATCAGCCATGGATGTTAACTGCCAACGGCACTATTGTTACATATGAGCGTAAAGGAGTTGTGCCAGGATTGCTTGAACGTTGGTACTCTGAAAGAAAAGAACTACAAGCTAAAAAGAAAGAAGCCACAGATCCTAAAGAAATAGCATTTTGGGACAAACGACAATTGGTTAAAAAAATTAACTTGAATAGCCTATACGGGGCAATTCTTAATCCGCATTGTAGATTTGCGGACAAGCGTATTGGTCAGTCTACAACACTAACAGGTCGTAGTATTGCTAAACATATGGCAGGCTATATAAATGAATGTGTATTTGGTGTAAAAGATCACTTAGGTGATGCTATTATCTACGGTGATACTGACTCCTGTTATTTTACAGCCTGGCCTGCTATTAAAGATGAAGTAGCCAAAGGCAACATGGAGTGGAGCAAAGAAATTTGTATTCAACTATATGATTCAATTGCCGATCAAGTTAATGATAGTTTTCCGGCATTTATGGAACAGGCATTTCATTGTCCAAGAGAAGCTGGAGAGTTAATTAAAGCTGGACGTGAACTTGTTGCATCCAATAGTTTGTTTATTACTAAAAAACGATATGCTGTATTAATCTATGATTTAGAAAATAAACGTTTAGATGTCAATGGATCAAATGGAAAAATTAAAGCTATGGGCCTTGATTTAAAGCGTAGCGATACGCCTAAAGTAATTCAAGACTTCCTGTATGAAATACTTGAAAAAGTATTGACTGGCACAACAAAAGAAGAAATTATAGAGCGTATCCGAGAATTTAAATATGCGTTTGCCGAAAGGCCAGCTTGGGAAAAAGGCACTCCTAAGCGTGTTAATAATTTAACCAAGTACGGTGCTAAAGAAGAACAAGAAGGAAAAACAAACATGCCCGGACATGTTCGTGCGGCCCTCAATTGGAATAATCTTCGACGTATGAATCATGATAACTATTCAATGCAGATCGTAGACGGTATGAAAACCATTGTGTGTAAATTAAAATCTAACCCGCTGGGTTGGACTAGTATTGGTTATCCGACTGACGAGCAACACTTACCACAGTGGTTTAAAGATTTACCATTTGATAATAGTTTAATGGAAGCTACTATCGTAGATCAAAAAATTGATAATTTATTAAGTGTACTAGAGTGGGATATAGCATCAGCTACCAATACTGAAAATACGTTCCAATCATTATTTGAGTTTTAAAATGAAAATTAGTAAATTAGTTGCCTATAAAAATTTATTGTCTGCTATCGATATCTCACCTACAAAAGGTTTAGTTGAGTATGAATTCAATAAGATAATAGAAGATTTAGATAGTACAGAATTATTCATAGATGATTTTAATAATGAAATCACAGAACAATACAAAAATATTAGTAACTCCTTTGACAACTTTGAAAATAAAATAAAGCAAATCAAAAATTTATTGTCACTATTGATAGAAGATAAAATTAAAGATACCAATGTGTACTTAAAAGAATACGATATGAAAACTATGAACGAGTTAGTAGCATATTCAACTACTGCTCTTATATCCAATCGTTCTGAATTTAATAATTTAATAATGAAGTATGTAAGTTGGAAATATCCAGCTATGATTATTAGACCAGGGCACGAAGATTATATACAAGATATGATTGGGTTTGATCCCTTATATTTGATAGATGTTAAAAAAGAATTTTTGATAACAGGCAAACAGCGTTTCAACGAATTGTATCAAAGAAGATTAAGAGAATATATTATAGGTGATCGTGATCAAACATCAAACATATTAAAGGAACTGCCTGATAATCAATTTGGATTTTGCTTTGTTTATAATTTTTTTAATAAAAGACCAACCGAGTTAATTGTAAAATACTTAGAAGAAATTTATACAAAATTACGACCTGGTGGAGTTATTGGATTAACTTTTAATAATTGTGAAATTGCTTCAGGAGTAGAACTTGTAGAGTTAGGTAAAAGTTGTTACACACTGGATAGCGTAATAACACAAAAAGCCAAGGACATTGGCTATGAAATTATCTACACAAAACATTTTGATCCCGAACCAGGAACATGGTTGGAATTAAAAAAACCGGGAGAGTTAGCTTCAATAAAAGCAGGACAAATTTTAGCAAAAATAGTGCCAAAATAATTGTAGACTCTAAATATATCTGTTATACTAATAATATTACTTAAAGGAAATTTAAATGCGTGATCATCTTTTAGACTTAGTTAGTCATACTTTTGACCTAGGCTGTATTGACCTAGTTAAAATTAGTGGCAATGATAAAGAAACAACTATCAATGGAGTAGCTGAAGATAAATCAGTTGTACTTGAAGGAAAATATACTACCCCAGTAGCAGACTTCATTGGTACGTTTGGTATGCCTAATTTGGCTAAACTTAAAATTCTGTTGAATTTAGGAGAGTACAAAGAAAATGCCAAATTAACAATTACAAATAGATCAACTGGTGAACCTGATCAACTTAACTTCGAAAACAAGACAGGCGATTTTAAAAACAGTTATAGATTTATGGCTAGTGAAGTTATTACTGAGAAACTTAAAACTGTTAAGTTTAAAGGAGCGAATTGGAATATTGAATTTTCGCCGACTGCGGCTGCTATTCAAAGATTGAAAATGCAGGCAACGGCTAATGCTGAAGAAAATAATTTTCAAGCTAAAACTGAAGATGGTGATTTAAAGTTTTTCTTTGGTGATCATTCGACTCACTCAGGCAATTTTGTATTTCAGCCGGATGTAAATGGGCAACTAAAACGTGTATGGAGTTGGCCAGTAAAAACTATTATCAGTATTTTAGATTTATATGGTGATAAAACTATGAAAATTAGTGATGATGGTGCTGCCAAAATTACAGTTAATTCTGGTCTTGCTACTTACGAATTTATTATTCCAGCACAGAGCAAGTAATGGAAACGGCAGTTAGAAATTTACTAAAAATTAAGGGTAGAATCGATGGGTAATTTATTGTTTATTATTGCGGCCATGGTCTTTGTACCGTGGCTAGTATTAAAAATTACACGAATGGAAAAGTGGATTCCATTGCCAATGGCGCAAATTGCCTTTGGCCTTTGCCTTGGGCCTAGTGCGCTAGGGCAGTTTTATCCGGAACTATTTAGCACAGTTTTTACTGCGCCGATCAAGACAGGTTTAGATGCTATTCAAATTTTAGCAATTACAATCTTTGCCTTTATTGCCGGTATCGAACTTAAACCTAAAGAAGTTATAGCACAAGAAGGTAATAGTATCTGGACACAATCATTCCAAGTTATTATTGTTCCTATCTTATTAGCAGGCTGTAGTTTCTTATTGTTTTTTGATAATCCTGTTTGGCATACTACAGAACGACCATTCTGGCAATATGTTTGGGGCATGGGCGTAGCAACTTGTATTACAGCTATGCCGATGCTGGTAATTGCTTGTAAAGAAATTGGCATGTGGCCTAGTAACATGGGTCGTAAGCTACTGGCACTAGTTACCTTTGACGATTTAGTCCTATGGGTAACTGTAGCTGTTATTGTTAGTATGGGCAAGTATGCTATCTATTCAAGTATTTTTTTTGCTGTATTAATAATACTATATTTTATCTGGCCAAAGATTTTAGAACTTGCTGGCGAAAAATCGTATGCTAATTTAACAGTTGCTATGGTATTGACTATGGCGGCATTTAGTCAATGGGCTGGATTACACTATGTATTAGGTGCGTTCTTAGCAGGTATGATTACTCCACGACATACTATTAAATGGAATGAAGGAATGGCTGAACAGCAAATGGTTTGGTTAATGCCTGTGTTCTTTATCTGGTCTGGTTTAAAGACTAGTTGGACTTTAGATTTTGAAACTATTCTACTAGGTGCCATTGCTATGTATATTATTGCTGTTGGAACTAAGTTTGTCGGTGTTTGGTTAGCTTATAAGGACCAAGGACTCAGAGTTGTTTGTTTTAAAACTGCTTTGCTACAAAACAAAGGACTGATGGAAATCTTCTTGGTTACTATGCTGTTGACAGCCAACGTTATTAGTGTTAATATGTTTGCTGCCGTAGTGATTATGAGTTTAATTAGTACAGTAAGTGCGGTAC
>Ga0208618_1000672_pt1 | contig 15028 bp, 23 predicted proteins | sample CryBogCBE18Jul08_FD_184585 | JGI IMG/M metagenome (GOLD analysis project Ga0208618, IMG submission 184585) | Freshwater microbial communities from Crystal Bog, Wisconsin, USA - CBE18Jul08 (SPAdes) | ecosystem: Environmental > Aquatic > Freshwater > Lake | place: Crystal Bog, Wisconsin, USA...
ATGTGGGTGCGTCATCCAAAGAAAGTTTGGGCAGAAGCACGGCGTAGTTGGCGTATGATTAATCACGGGGAACAGGAATGAGCACAGGTCAAGCGCCAGCACAAGCAGATTTAGATCTACAGCAGATCATTAATCTATTAGACACAGTATTAACTTCAGACGATCAACGTCTTAAAGACATGCTACGTCAACTATTAGTCACTACTATTCTTATCACTGGAGAGAATCCAGCGGATATGATACGTGTAGGACCTTTGAATGATTTATTTAATCAACAGACCAGTCAAAGTCGACGTATTAGTCAACTAGAAGAACAAATACGTAGATTAGAAAACACTATCAATCAAAGTTATAGAGGTGGTGGCGGAATTCAACCTCCTAGATGGGGTGATAATCCCAATACTTATGGTCCTTGGATGGGCGGTGGCAACCATCCAGCAACTTGGCCTACTACCAGTTGGGGCAGTGCAAGTGCAACCAGCAACATCGATACAATCCGAAGATTACTCGATAAGGATTCAGAATAATGGCATTAACATGGAATGACATGCAGCGTATAAAGAGTGTAGAAGCCAAAGCCGACCAGCTTGGATTTAAGTTAGCAGACACCCCCTACAATACCAGCGCATGGGTCAGCATTGGTAGTACCAGTGATATTTACGTAAAGCCCAAGGACGACTGTTTACCGCACTATAGCCGTGACACTTATTTCTTCAGTGGTACTATTGAAGCTATTGACCATTGGCTACAAGGTATTGAGTGGGCTCGCAAATATGATGAGACACTTAAACTTACTAATAGTAAGAAGCGCACCGCCAAAGAAGATGCCGAACGTAAAAAGCATCTAATGAAGACTATCAAGACTGGTAAGTTAGTCACAGGTAAGTTAGGCGGGTATGAAACCATCGAAGAAGACGATGATGACGAAGAATTCGATAACAGTTACGGCTATGCCGATGATGGTGGATCTGGCTCTTACGCTTAACATTATGTCACAGTATAATTTTAAGATACACTATAAACATGTGCCTATTGTGGGCAAGTATAATAACATTCCCACACACGACGATGTTAAACTTGCTGCAGTGGAAACACAATTAGAACTTGGTATGTTTAAAGAAGCACAAGAACTAATTGCTAGGATTAAAAATGCTTAAACACGGCGAGGCTAATCCGTTAAACATCTGGGGATTGCGACAGTTAACTCACTGTCCTCCACATTTCGAACAGGTACAGTTTGACCTACGCACCAGTGAAAAGAAAATCACTGATTGGATATACGAAAATCTAGAAGGACGTTTTTATATAGGTGTAGTTGATGTTGCACAGACTCCTGGTGGAAAGATACTTGATCGACAACAATTAGTTGCATTTGAAACAGCCAGTGAAGCTACATACTTTTCAATGTTTTTGCCGCAGATCAATGTTGGATTGTTTGATGATTTTTAAGAAATTTTACCCCAGGTCTTTGATCGGTTAAATAAAGTTGTCCCCTAAGGAGAACTTTATAAATGGCTAAAAAAGAAACACAAGTAGCAGCTGATACCCAGCCTGCACAAACAGAACAAGCAGCACCAAGTCTAACATTACAAGACTTAATCCTAGTTGCACAAATCATTCAATTAACTACAAGTCGCGGCGCATTTAAAGCTGAAGAATTGGAAAATGTTGGTGGATTGTACAATAAACTAATTGCTTTCTTACAAGCATCTGGAGCATTAACTCCGGCACCTGCTGCAGCACCTGCTGAAGCACCAACTGAGGAATAAAAAATGATCAAGCACGTAGGTAAACATAACCAACGCAAGGTTGCAATCGTATACAAAACAATACCTGATGAAACTCATATGGCATTGGTTGTTTACACTGACTCTTTACCATCAATGATTCATGACGAAGCAATGAAGGTATTAGAAAGCGAAGTAGGTCAAAATGCTAAAGAATTAGCAGATGCACTATTCCGTACTACAATGTCAGATGGTCGTAACTGTTTAGAAACTATGCATCGCATGGGCTATCTAAAGAAAGTTCCAACTAACCAAGTTATTGTAACACCAACAGCAAAATCAACAGTTCGCCTAGACGAACTAAATGATATTCTAGCTAAAATGGAAGCAGGCGGTGAAGCAGCACAGAAATTAGCAGACATGGATAAGAACCGTGGAATCAAAGGTAGTCAAATCACTGAAGGTCGTGAACTTGGTCAACCGGCATATGATCCAACAAGACCTGCACCTGTGTCAGTTGCACCTAGCGACAATAGCGATGTATTATCCGATGCAGTCCTAGCCGAACAACGTTTAGATCAAGCTAAACGTATGGAAGCAGATGCTAAGAGTTTATTAGCAGAAGCAAAACGTCTTAAAGCAGAAGCTGCTGATCTAGCACCAGCAAAAGCACCTGCAAAGAAAGCACCAGCGAAGGCTAAAGCAACAACACCAGCAACGGAAAAACCTAAGAATGTCAGAAAACCTGCCGCCAAAAAAACCGCAGCGTAAAAGCTCGGCTAAGAAAGTTAACATTAATGTTAAGAAACGTTGGCAGGATATTGTAAAGGGTGTTGATAAAAAGGAAGTACCAGTAGACGTATTGCAACGTATTATCGTTCGATTAGTTGATGGTACTGACCTTAGTATTGATATCACACAATTATTAGCCGACGGTACAGACCCCGCTGAGATCGAAGAACTGCTTAATGCAAAGTTCCAAGACTTAGATGAGTATATTGAAAATGTTGATTTTTTTATTGACATCGATCGAGTAGTTAATACTGTTCAACCAGAGACAGACAAGGTACTAAAGAATCTATGATTATTTCTATTTTAGCTTCTACCAATACTGGTGGTATTGGTAACAAGGGTACCTTGCCTTGGCCGCATAATAAAGAAGATATGCGTTGGTTTGCACAGCACACTACTAACAATATTGTAGTTATGGGTCGCAATACCTGGGATGATCCCAAGATGCCTAAACCCCTACCTAATCGTCAAAATTATGTGGTTAGTAGTAAGCATGTTGATCGTCAGTATCAGCATCAGGTATTTTGGGTACCTAGCGATCCTGTAGGTAGTATACTACAGATACAAAAAGATAATCCCAACAAAGATGTTTATATCATCGGTGGTCGTCAACTATACGAAGCTACTGAAAGTATTGTAGAACGTGTGTTACTAACTCGTATCAAAGGTAACTATTGGACCGATACTCGTGTACAATTGGATCGTATGTTAGCATGTTTTCAAATCAAATCTGTTACTCCAGGTAACAATTGTACGTACGAAACATGGGATCGTACATTCTTTTTTAATTGACTTATTTTAATATTTCTGTTATACTTATAAAATGAAAACTTATCTCGACGCATTAAAATTTGTATTAGACAACGGGGCACAACGAGACGATCGTACAGGTGTTGGTACCATTGGTGTATTTGGTATGCAACAACGCTACGATCTATCCCAGGGCTTTCCAGCTGTTACCACAAAGAAATTAGCGTTTAAAGCCTGCCTAGGTGAACTACTATGGTTCATTGAAGGATCAGGTGATGAGCGTAGATTGGCAGAAATTACCTATGGTGAAGCAGAAGGTAAGACTACTATCTGGACTCCAAATGCTCTTGCTCCTTACTGGATCCCTAAAGCCAAGTATCAAGGTGACCTAGGTCGTGTCTATGGTGTACAGTGGCGAGACTTTAATGGTACTGATCAATTGATGACGTTAATTGAAGGTATTAAAAAGGATCCATATGGTCGTAGACATATCATAACAGCATGGAATCCAGCTGAATTAGATCAAATGGCCCTTCCACCTTGTCATTGTTTTGCGCAGTTCTATGTTAGTGCAGACAATAAGTTATCGTGTCAAATGTATCAACGCAGTTGCGACATGTTCTTGGGCGTGCCCTTTAACGTTGCAAGTTATTCACTATTAACCCATATGATTGCACAGGTATGTGGTTTAGGGGTAGGCGAGTTTGTTCATGTACTCGGTGATGCGCATATCTACTTGAATCACGTAGAACAGGTAAAAGAACAACTAAGTCGTGAACCATTACCTGCTCCTACACTGTGGATTAATCCAGAAGTAACTGATATTCTTAACTTTAAAATGGAAGACTTTAGACTAGATGGATACCAAAGCCTCGCACCAATCAAAGCACCAATGGCGGTTTGAACGACCACATCGTGTACGCTTCTTTACCGAAAGCATACATATTAATGATTCGTTCAATCTACACCAAAATGAACTCTATTGGGAGTATGCTAAGAAGTTTAGCCTAACCCCAGAATATGCTTGGGTAGAAGCCAATGGCATTGACCTACAGTTTGACATAGATAGTCGTGCGCAGGATTGGCACAAGCAGATTAGATTCTACGGTGATCTTACAGAAAGTCAATATGTAGATTATACACTTAGATTCTTTGTGCATCTGGCAGAATGGAAATGACCGTTAAAAGGATCTTATTACCGAAGTTGCCCACCGATATTATCGACGAAGTATACAAGTCAATCGAAGTTGGTACAAACCAAGCATTTGAAGGTGATAATGCTTCTTATAAGACAGACCAATATGCATGGATTGCCGCTAATCAGATAGTCCAGGATTGGTGCAATGCTAATATATCTCCAGATATATATTGGGGAGTGCAGGTAATCACATCAGACATGCCCGTGCATAAAGATTTAGGTACACAGTTAAAATTTAATTATATAATCGACAGCGGCGGTGACAATGTTGTTACTAATTTTTACAATGATAATTTTGAATTAACATCATCTACGACCTGCGACTTAAACACTTGGTACATCTTAGATGTAGCAACACACCACGATGTTAAAAATATTGAACAAGGTAAACAACGTGTGTCTATTACTGGTCGAATACTACCATAAGGAATAAAAATGATTGAATATGAACCGCAAGATTTAAAGCGAGCAATTGAATTATATCAGAAAGGTTATGTACTAAATGAGCCTACAGAAGAAAATATTATCGACTGTGCTCGAGCATACTATATAGTTAGACAGCGTGCTTGGTTAGAAGAGTAAATACATAATAAAGGAGATTTATTATGCAAGCACCAGCAGATCCAGTAATAGGACAAAAATGGTTTGATGTAAGCGTACAGCCAATTGGACAATGGAAAATTTGGAATGGTACAGCATGGGTTAGTGCTGAATGGGAACATATCAATAATCTAGGATCACAATTAGTACAATCTTAATCAAGGAGCAACATATGGCATCACTCAAAGACTTAGTTAAGCAAGCATTAGAAAAGAAACAAGCAGAACAACACGGTACCAATACGGACCTTACTGTTGACACAGGCAAAGCCAAACCTAAAGGTCAAGTAGCATCAAATAAACCTGCTAAAAAGTCAGCAGGCCGTGGTAGATGAAAATTGTTGTCACAGGCGGGCTCGGCTTTATTGGGCACAATGTAACTCGTATACTTGAACAGCAAGGTCACGAGTGCTATGTTGTTGACAATCAAACAAACTATGATTTTATTCCCTACAGTGAATTAGAATACTTAATAGAACATAGAACCAAACGCATCGACAGTCGAATATTCAATATTGATATACGCAAAGCCGATCGCATCAACACACTGTTTCGTACAGTAGAACCAGACTTGGTTATTCACCTAGCAAGTTATCCTAGGCAAAAGGTAGTTAGCGAAAATCCTGCCGTAGCCAGTGAAGTTATGAGTACTGGATTGATCAATCTTCTTGAAGCAAGTAAACAACACAGCGTTCGTAAGTTTGTCTATGTTAGTTCAAGCATGGTCTATGGTGACTTCCAAAGTGACGTAACTGAGTATAAGTCATGCAGTCCACAAGGGCAATATGGTATTATGAAGCTCATGGGCGAGAAGTTAGTTGAAGACTACCATCGTCAAGGATACTTTGACTACACAATTATTCGCCCAAGTGCAGTCTACGGTGAGTGGGATGTAGAAGATCGCGTAGTCAGTAAGTTCATGACACAGGCCTTGCGTGGTGAAACCCTTAAGGTCAAAGGTGCAGACGAGGTCTTAGACTTTACCTATGTAGAAGATACTGCTATGGGTATTGTGTTGGCCGCAACTAAGACCAAAGCCAATGGTAAGATTTATAATATCACACGTAGTGATGATCAGCAGTACACTCTTAAAGATGCTGCAGAACTTGCTATTAAGATCGCAGGCTCTGGCACATTAGAAATTGCAGATAGAGATTTGGCATTTCCCAAACGTGGTAGACTAAGCATAGCACGTGCTCAAGAAGATTTAGGCTATGATCCTAAAGTAAGTGTAGAGGAAGGTTTCCGTAGATACCATGAGTGGTACCAGCAAAATCCAGTTCTTTGGCGTAGATAGACAGTACAGTAATCTTAGAGTAGAGATACTCGATGTTATTGATCAAGTCTATCGTTCTGGTATGGTTCTTGACGGACAATTTACCAAGAACTTTGAACAGACCATAGCAAAGATGACAGAACGCCGTTATGCTATTGCTGTTAATAGCGGTACCCAGGCTCTTATCTTTGCCCTACGTAATGTAGATTTCTACAGTCTATTCAAAAAGAACAAAGTTCTAATCCCCGCACAGAGTTTTGTCGCTACAGTTAACTCAGTGATAGAAGCAGGCATGGATCCTGTGTTCTGCGATGTAGATCCTATAACAGGCCTAATAGATCTAAACAAGATAGATGTAGCACCAGATGAACTTGCGGCTGTGATGTATGTAAACTTGTTTGGTAATATTATTGACTACGATAAACTACAGACCTATCGAGAGTTCTGGAACAAGTATAAGATACCTGTAATTGAAGATGCTGCACAATCGTTTGGTGCATACTATCGTGGTGTGCCTAGTGGCAAGTTAGGTGACATCAGTGTGCTTAGTTTTGATCCTACTAAGAACTTAAACAACTATGGCTCAGGTGGTATGATACTTACAGATGATGCAGACTTTGCCGAACTCTGCCGTAGTTATCGCGACAATGGTAAGTTTCATGATCATAATGTTGCTGGCACTAACAGTAAGATGAGTGAAAGTGACTGTGCTCAGATGCTGATTAAGTTAAGACATTTTGATAGTTGGCAACAACGTAGAACACAGATTGCAGAATACTATACCAGCGAACTAGATGGTTATGTAGACCTAATACCCGTTGACAGTAAAGTAGAACATGCTTGGAGTAAGTTTGTTATTCATACAGAATATAGACGTATGTTCCAGGACAGTCTGATACAGCAAGGTATCGAAACACGTGTACACTATCCTACACCATTGAACTTTTTAAATCTATCGGCTACGTTTGATCCAGGTATGTTAGAAGGTGCGGAAGAGTTTAGTCGTACCTGCTTGAGTTTGCCAATCTATCCAGAACTAATGGATGCAGAAGTAGAACACATTGTAGATAGTATTAAGACTTATACTGATATTTCTTAGAGTAATATTCGCTTAACCAAGCCCACTCAAAACTCAATAAGAGTTTATCCATATCACCCGCAACATCTTCATAGTACTCAACAGCATCAGCCGCACCTTTAAGACTCCATCCAGCACAGTATCCTTCTGCACGAGTTAGCCAAACGTTCAAACGATGCTGACTTTCGATACTACCTGACTTAACTACATCATCCTTGAGTTTTAACACTTCACGGAATGCTGTACGCCATGTTAGTTCAGGTGTAGTATTATAATGTGCTGTAGCACTTAATACAGGCACTACAGCGTGTGCTTTGCTCAGGGTAAAGTCTAGGCCATGTTCATCAGTAGCCAAGGTTAAACGCTTGTTATATGCGATTACGCCCATGTGTCCGTACTCTAATCCGTTTACTGGATTCTTACTATGGAATATGTAGTGCTTAGGACCTTGTAAGTAGTCTGGTTGCCAATGCCAATCAAAGTCTGTGTTAACTTCTAACTTAGCAAACACAGCAAAAAACCAAGGAGTACGACTTAACTCAGCGGCGGCTTTGTAGGCGGCACTACGTCCATTGACATTGGCCACACGATGTATAACCGAACTTTCATCAACACTGTTACGTAGGTGTTCATACCAACGTTCTGCATCTGGCTCACCATTACTAATATAAACAATATCCAAAGTTGTGTCTAAAACCATCGGCAATTTGTCAATATAAGGATAATCGTAGGCTTGTGTACTAATGTAATTTTTAGCCTCTCTAGGCACCAAAACCGTGCTGTTTCTAGACGAAAACGTGACGATTTTCTTGTCTTTTTCACTCCAAACGCTGGGGTTATACTGTATGTCACGAATGTAAGGTACGAACCAAGTATAAGGATGTTTAAACTCGTGCTGTTTGATCACTTCAATTAAATTGTCGCCCTCGTAGGTCACATAAGGTATACTTAACCTAGGTACACGTTGCTCATCGCAGTAGTTAATAACATTAAACCAATCTAGCATGTCTAGTTCAACCATTTGCTGTTTAAATGATTCAACGTGTATGTAGAACGTGTCGCCGCGACTTTGGTTAGCACTAGGAAACACGTGTATCATTTCCTTCTGCCAGGGTTCTGGTTGCCAACTAAAGTCGAACTGATCGTAGGAACATAGGCTACTGATGATCCAAACATATTCTGTTGTAGCAGTCGTCATAATACGTTTAAATGTTTCTAGATAGTTCGTAACATAACGTGTGACCTTGACCTTGTTAACGCGGTCTTGTGTGCGTTTTAGAACCCCAAGATCGTCATTGCCGTGGTCTACATAATAGATATCATGTAGGTCATCGGGTATGTATACAGGCTGATCCTTGACAAAGTTTAGGTTAGGAAACTCTTCTAGGCCAGCACACCATTCACTGCAACGATTAAACTCACTACGATTGATTAGGAATGTGTTGCTCCACTTTTGATGCTGTGATCCAAACACATGCGTCATATGTCCCTGCCAGGGTTCTGGATGCCATTCAAAGTTAAAATCTGTGTAGATGTTTTCACTGCTGATTACCCAAAACTTATTAGTCTTACTGCGTGTTACACAGCGGCGAATAGTGTCCATCATTGAGTTAGCATAGCGTATGGTCTGTATATCAGGATAGCGTTCTTTTAACTCAGTAAAACGTTTGTTGGTCATCTTGTTGTTTTGATTAACAAAGAATATATCCAAGACCTGTATAGCATTGCCTGTCTTAGAGGGCATCATGTCCATAAACTTAACATCAGTAGCACCGGGTACTGTATATGTTAGCCCGGAACTAACCTGGAACTCTGAACTAAAGTGATAGATGTATGGCGGATGTGTAGGGTCAGGACGCCAAGTAAAGTCAATGTCATCAGCATTGATCTCTTCAGGCACAGTCCATAATGACATTTTTGGAACGAACTCTGCTGTAAAGTCGTACAGGTATTTTACTTCTGTAGCACCTGGTACGCAGTACTGTGGACCGTCTACTTGTTCACGACCCCACTTAACAGGAAACTGATAGATGTAGGGAGGATCCATGGGATCTGGTGCCCAACGAGAGTCTATACTTGCAGGATCACAGTCGTTATATTGCCAATAATCTAAGTTGGGTAATCTATGTGCGTATGTTTCTTTATGAAAGTTGTGTATACGATCTTGTATGGTATACTTGTTAGCAAAGTATGTGCCACCGTCCTGTTGCCATTGATTAGCCCAGGTGTGTATGTGTTGTTCTTCCCATGGTACACTACGGAATTCAAAGTCAAAACCTGTGTAGTCATTCTGCCCATCCAAGAACCAAAAGAACTTAGTACGACTTAACTTAGCCGCATGTTCTAAAGTTTCTGCTGGGTGTTCAAATGGAAATAGATTGGGCTTTGGGCCCTTGTAGAATACATCAAACATCTAGTTTAGTTACTTCCACACCTGAGTTTTTAAGGAAATTAATTCCGCTGTCATCACGATAAGCATTAGCATAGTAAACTCTACGGATACCTGCTTGATAGATAAGTTTAGCACAGTCTAGACAAGGACTATGAGTAACAAATAGGTCAGCATCAAGACCTGACTCAGTACTTCTGGCCAGTTTTGCGATTGCGTTTGTTTCCGCATGCAAGACCTCCGGTTTAGTCTTTAATTCAAAGTCATTAGGATTACCTATACTATAGTGTTTGTACTCGCAATCGTTATCCCAACCCTTGGGCATACCATTGTAGCCAATTGAAATAATACGGTCGTCCTTGACCACAAGAGCACCTACCTTAAGTCTACGTGCTGTGCTTAGTTCAGCGTAGAGGTGTGCGGCTTTCATGTGTGCTGTTTGATGTTTGGGTTTCATTGTTTATTTCTTTGTATATAGTTTGTTACTACATTCATTAATTCTTTATCTGTGTCGCTGAACCATTTTTTTACGTGATAGTCACATTTGCTTGGTGCTTCAAACATCTGATTAGTATCTTCAAATCTGCTTTCAGATATTGTATCCATCCATACAGTATAATTGGCAGCAAATAATTCTCGTGTTTTTTCTGTAGGGCATACAAAATCTACTACAGCGATCTTACCAGCCAATACAACGCCATCGGCCAAATACTTCATGCGTTGAGCTTGACTACTGCGGCCTTCTGTAGTAAAGTCCCAATCATTATACTGTTTTCTGACCATGTCAGCATTGATCCATACTGCGCCTAATAGTTGAGCTAATGGTTCAGCTAATGTACTTTTGCCTGATCCAGGTAGTCCCATAATTAATATCTTCATGACATTACCTTTATGCCATATAACTGTTCAAAGCGGTCAGCGTCCTTACGGTCATTAACCATAGGTTCACCACGAATGTTTAAACTTGTATTAAGTAGCATAGGACATCCTGTCCAAGTATACCATTGTTCTAAGAGTTGTCTGATTCCACTACCATCTTTCGGAACTGTCTGCACACGCGAAGTGCCATCAACATGAACAATGGCGGGATACAGGCCAGGATCACGGCAATGAGCCACTGTCTGCATGTAAGGGCTACGATCCCACCCCACAGGCATATCAAAAAAATCATCGACAAGCTCCTCAAGAATGACAGGTGCAAAAGGTCTAAACTTTTGTCTACGTTTGATTTCATTTACTCGATCCTTAATGTCTGGACCTCTAGGGTCCGCTAATAAACTACGATTGCCTAAGGCTCTAGGCCCAAACTCGGCACGCCCGCTGGCTACCCCAACAATTTTGTTAGTAGCCAACTCGGAAATGATATCTTTAACAGGATAACGACCAGGAATGTTAAAGCCAAGGAAAGCATCTTTCCAAACCAACCGTCTGCCATAAGCCATTGCAGCCGCGCCAAGACTAGACCCAGCATCGCCAGGATTAGGCATAATCCAAATATTATCAAAATACTCTCCTAAAATTCTATTCGCACTACAATTAAGTGCTACACCACCACAGTATACTAAATTTTCACTATAACCTAATTTACTTGCTTTTATCATTACGCTGGCAATTAAATCTTCTACTATATACTGTGCCGCATGTGCTACGTTTTCATCTGACCAATCTACAGGCAACTTACCAGGTAAGCCTATATGGAAGTTATGTTTAAATGTAAAATTACCATCATCACCTAATATACTATCTTTAAGGCGTTCTATTTCATCCCATCTAATCTGCTTGCCCCAACCAGCCATGCCCATTAAAATATATTCTTCATCCATGGGTTTTAATCCCACATACTTAGTAAAGGCACTATACATAAGTCCAATACTATGCGGATACTTTTGTCCCCATACCTTATTGTAGCATGCTTGACCTGTTGTGTCATCATAATACGCCGACCAAATGCTAATAGTATCCCACTCACCTATTGCATCAATAACAACCACCGTGGCGTCGTCAAATGAGCTTGTTTGAAAACCTGCGGCCGCATGTGACAAGTGATGATTGTAAGATTTAATTGGCAACTTATGTAGATTAAATCCAGGTAATTGTTCTTTTAATATACCTGAGACAGTCCATGGTGTTTTTAATTCACTCCACTGGCCAGCATACAGTTGACGAGTCTTTTTAACCCATGGACGTTCATAATAGGCTATACTATCTATATTGCCATACTTAAGCGCATCTTTGATCAGCTTAGGATGTAAGACACTGTCGTGTTTAATTTTGCTGTAGCGTTCACTATGCCCAGCGAATAGTATCTTACCATCGGTATCGATTAATGTTACAGCCGCGTCATGAAACCCAGCCGAGATTCCTAATATGCTCATTGATTTTTTCCGCTACTTGTCTATGTCCTTGCTCTAAGAAATGACCACAAGGCCCTTTAGGAAAACCGTAGGTCCATTCCATCATTGACTCGTTTGGCCATCCTATATAATATCTACTATCTATTTGCTCTGATAATCGGTCGTTTAAATATCTGACTTTAGTATTACCAAATGCATCTATCATTATATAACGTTTATTATGTTGTGTCAAATACGATTGAAGTAATATAATATTAGTGAGATACTGAGTGTATAGATATTGATCACTATGATGTCTACTTACATAGTCTATTAGATCTTTCCTATATGTCAATTCGCCTGTAAATAAATTACCTAAATTTCCTGGCCAAATATCATATACACCTAGTTCATCTGCATATTCTGTTCTAGCAAAATGACTCCATGCTACCACAATCAAATCATAGTTGTCAGCCTGATCAATTACTGTACGTAGCATATAATTGTTACTTTTACTAGGAAGGGCCAGATTTGTTACAGTATAATCAATCTGTTGACCTAATAAAAAGGGCCATGCTTGATTAATGTCAGATAATTCTTCCCCATAGGTAAAACTATCACCAACAGTTAGTAACTGCATTATTTGTAAATGAACGGATCTCTTTTGCGTAACTCTTTTAATTTCTTGCGATATTGAATTTCTAATTTAATTCTGTTGTATAAACTTCTTAACCAATTCATAGTATTTCTCCTTGATGTATTTTGCCGCATCTACGTGTGCTGGCTCTAACGGATGTGTTGTGCCAAATGGATATTTGTAATCTCTGGCCCAGGTAAAGAATCCTTGATTATTTTGAAAACTAACCCAACGATCAAAGTCAATTTGATTGTATAAAGTAGTTATGTTTTCATCCATCCAATGCACACAGTTATTTAATAGACATTCATCCACCATTGAAAATATGTAGGGTATATCGTTTAACTTTAGATATTGCTGTAACATTATAATCTCACTTAGAGAATTATAAGTTTCCCAATAACTAGATCCGCCTACATGTTGATAGAATGTTTTAGCAAATGCTGAAACACCTGTACGTTTTGCACGCTGTAGATTATTAACGTGATGCTCTAGGATAATAGGGTCATCAATTTGAAATTCACGTTTAATACTTTCTGCATCATCAAGCATGGTCCATGGAGTGATGTTGTACCAATTGCCCCAACGTTCTTCTGTGTCATAGTTAAATCTAAATTCATAACGCCCAGGAAAACTCCACGTAACTATGACCAAGTCAACAGCCTGTAGTTGCTCGCACATGTTCATAGTTGATCTACGGATAGCACTGTTACCAAATCCTGGATAGGCCGCACAATGATATTCCATACCAAAGTCTTGAGCTAACAGTGCTGGGAAAGTGCTTTGACTAACTATAGCTCGTGCTGGTTCTGTGCCCAAGGGATTAGGCGGAGTTATGCCGTCTTTAAGCTCACTACCATAGGTGAAACTATCACCCCCTGCTACTAAAATCATATCCGGGTTTCATCCTTGCTATTTGTTGTTCATAGTAATCTTTATCAGTCCAAGCATAATCATATACGGCTTTAGCATCGCCTGCTTGAATGGCGTATATGTCTAGATATTTGCTTAGGATTGGCCACACTTGCTTAAAATCATCTGTGCCAAAACTTTCCTTTAACTCAACTTGTCCTACAGGATGATATCCGTAGTTATATTCAGTGTTTAACACTTCAAATTTATTTCGCTCCAACCAAGCATGGAAGTCTTCCATCTCTTTGGCATGCCAGGGATATTTGCTACTATACGTAACATCTTGGCCCCATTCAATATCAAACTCGCCAGAATAATAACGAAGGTGATTAATAGCATCGCAGGTAGCTCGGTCAATATCCACGCCTTGCTCATCGCGAAAAACTTCATACAACGTCTTGCCAATTTGTGTCCAATGAAGGTATACTTCCCCGAACTTTCTATCGTATCTAGTCTTTTCAAAAGTTGTTTTGTATTCATTAGGAAACTCCAGGCGTTCAGCATTCAAGAATGTGGTAATTTGACTAGGACGTATCCAGTCAGGATATGTGGCTTGCTTACGTTGACTCAGCATCAGACTTTCTGCTTCGTGACATAGGTTGTTTAATTGTCTAATAGCAAACTTTGTATCATAATCAGCACGACGGTAATAGTCACTTAATGCCCAGACTGTACCTTGTAGGTGTTCAAAGTGATTATGCAATCGATTCATAAGATCTTGATTAGGGTCAATACCAGTACGTAGAGTTTCCAGAGTAAATTCTTCGGTAATAGCATAGTCACTAAAGAAGTTGTTGATAGTATCTTTTGCCCATGTAAGTTCTCGACATATATAATCTAAGTTGCGTGCGCTATCAGGAAAGCCTAAAAAACAAAAGTTCTTTTCTAGGTATTTGTTTTTATGTAATAGCTCTTGTAGTGCAGTATACCAAAGTTGAGCCATTGGAGTGTCATTGACTTTGATTGTGTAATCAATAGTATCTAGTTTGTTTAAAGGATTACGTAATGTAACTTTAACTGATTGATTGGTACCACTCATAAACTTCTGGTCTCATTGATAGTATGTCAGCCATGGTATACTCGTCACCACGGATCTCTTCTAATTGTAACACACGTTGCTTACCCTTGTCAAGACCTTGACGCCACTCAGTGGGCCATTGTTCTTGAAATGTGGGTCTTAGTTTTAGTTGTATTAATATGTCCTTTAGTGGGCTATTTTGCGGGTAACCCGCAGAGTCAAGGCCAACTAACAGTTCATCTATCCAAGGATGTAATATGTCCTTAGGTAGGGCTAAAGGGCTCATAATAATATCAGGGCTAAAACTAAAGACTACTTT
>Ga0208618_1000682_pt1 | contig 14925 bp, 12 predicted proteins | sample CryBogCBE18Jul08_FD_184585 | JGI IMG/M metagenome (GOLD analysis project Ga0208618, IMG submission 184585) | Freshwater microbial communities from Crystal Bog, Wisconsin, USA - CBE18Jul08 (SPAdes) | ecosystem: Environmental > Aquatic > Freshwater > Lake | place: Crystal Bog, Wisconsin, USA...
AATTAAGAGTTCGAATACCCAGCACCCTGCACCCAGCACCCAGCGCCCAACAAATACCGTCTATACAAAAATAAGTCGCTATCTTTTAACGCCCAAAAGGCGATCTAATGCGTCTGTATTTTTACTTAGCGATGCAGCACTTTCCTTGTGAACGATGGTCCCTCTCTCCAAAACAATGGCTTCATCTGATATAGCCAAAATCATTTGCGGATGCTGCTCAACTATGATCGCTGACATACCCTCATCCCTCGTAATCCACCGAATTGCCTTCAACAACTCCTCGACAATGATAGGTGCCAATCCCTCAAGTGGCTCATCCAATAGTAAAAGTCTTGGATTAACAACCAATGCCCGGGCCATAGCAAGCATTTGTTGCTCTCCCCCTGAGAGCTGTGAGCCCAGATTGTTTTTTCGCTCAAGGAGTCTTGGGAAATATTCATACACTCGCTTTGGAGACCAAGCGTTGGGGTCATCTGACTCTCTGTAAACTGCTGTTAAGTTCTCGTGAACACTCAGAGATTTAAAGATATTTCTCTCCTGCGGAACCCAACCAATGCCTCCTCGCGCAAGAGAGTTAACACGTTTAAATGATGGCAGATTCTCTATGCGAGTTCCGTCTAGTGTGATTGTTCCAGCATGCATGTGAGTCGCACCTGCTAGAGTATTGATTAAGGTGGTTTTACCCACCCCGTTACGTCCCAAAAGTGCAAGAGTTTGCCCTGGCTCGATATTGAAACTTATATCGCTAAGCACGACTGCTTCCCCATATCCAGCACTTAGACCCTTCACAAGAAGGAGACTGGTGGCTTGATCAGTCGAGAGATTTTCCTTAGCTAAATCATGCATGTGTATGACCCTCAATCTCAGTTTGTCCCAGGTAGACCGCTTTAACTTGCTGATCATTTGCAATTTGCTCTGGGGTTCCCTCGGTTAGCACTGCGCCGTTGACAAGCACGGTCATTTTGTTTGCAAAGTTAAAGACCAAATCCATATCATGTTCAATTAAAAGAATTGAAACGTCTTCGGGCAATGCTGCAACAGTCGCCAATAATTCATCTCGCTCACCCGTGGGTACCCCAGCAACAGGTTCGTCTAAAAGCAAAACTTTTGGCTCACAGGCCAATGCGATTGCCATCTCCAAAAGCCTTCGTCTGCCATAAGACATGTGAGAGGTCTGTACATTCATCACATCCGTTAATCTAAACTGCTCTAGCAATTGGCAGACTCGCTCTATGATGGGTTTTCCAGCGCGCCCCAACCCTAATGGCCTATACCAAACGCCGCCTTGGCCAAGATGCTGAGAAACCACAATGCTCAAAGTCTCAAGTGGGGTTAGGGAGTCAAAGAGTTGATTGATCTGAAAAGTCCTCACCAAGCCCCTTTTTACTCTTAGATGTGGACTGAGGTCTGATATGTCCTCACCTAAGAGTTCAATCTTACCGCTGGTGGGTTTTAAAACACCCGTGAGTAAATTTATTAAAGTCGTTTTACCAGCACCGTTGGGTCCAATAAGGGCATGACGTGCCCCCGCTTTGATGTCCAAATTGACATTTTGAGTGGCTTTGATACCGCCGAAAGTCTTGACCAAACCAACCGCAGACAAAACATTTAGATCTTTGGTCGTATTCATTTTGAGACAACTCCAGCGTTTGTCCGATCGAATAGAAAACTCAGTGTCACCCAGCCCTTGATTCTCTCCCTACCCAAACTAACCAATAGGATCAAAAGTAATCCGATCCAAAACATCCAGTACTGGGGAGTCACTGCAGATAGTTCACTTTGAAGTATCTTAAAAACAATCGCACCTGCTATTCCGCCGTACAACCATCCGACCCCTCCGATTACAAGCATTAGCATTAGATCGGCAGAACGATCAAAGGCAAACACATCAAGCGAGGCGAACCCAGTTGTTTGTGCAAGCAAGCCACCCGCAATTCCGGCAACGACTGCTGCGAATGTGTAAACGCTTATTAATATTTTTGATACCGGAACCCCAATTGCCATTGCACGAAGTCTGTTGTCTCTAATAACTCTGAGCGTGTAACCCCAAGGAGAATTCACGAGCATTCTTACAAAGATAAAGAGTAGCAAAGCAACTCCAACGGAGTACCAGGCAGCTGTTTTGCCCTGCAAATCAAACTCAAAAACACCTAACACTGGCCCCATAATCACGCCTTGCAAACCGTCCGAGCCGCCCGTTAACCAATCCATCTGATTGGCCAGTTCAAGCATGATCAACGCCACCCCCAGCGTCACCATTAACCTTGTAAGATCACTTCCCCTCAGGATTGTGAAACTACAAATCAAACCCAGAAGTCCAGCCAAAGAACCAGATACCAGCAAACCAAGAGTTGGATCGGCTAAGAAAAACTTAGCAAATAGTGCGCTTGAGTAAACACCTACACCTAAAAAAGCAGCATGCCCCAAGGAAACAATACCGCTGTAACCCAACACCAGGTCTAGGGATAATGCAAATAAAGCTGTAATAGCTATTTCACTGATCATCATTGCATGACTGGGCAAGACAACAGGCAATATCAAAGCAACAACCCAAAAAACGATCTCTATAGGTTTGATTTTGGAGCGTCGATTGAGTGACGTGGTGATAAGCTCTAATTGATTAGACTTTGGAGCGTGCATCATTTATTTCCTCTAGAAAATAGACCTTGGGGACGCCACAATAAAATAATAATCATCAAGGAATACACAATAAATCCACCAAGCTTTGGCACGTAATACTTACCTGCAACATCGGCAATACCGAGAAGTAAAGCTGCTAGAAGTGGTCCCGTGATTGAGGATGTCCCCCCAACAGAGACAACGATAAGGAAGTAAATCATATATTTCAAAGGAAATATGGGATCAATCGATAGAACCTCTGCTCCTAACGCCCCCCCAAGACCTGCAAGTCCAGATCCAACAGCAAAGGTAAGCAAGAAGACTTTGTTGACATTAATTCCCAAACCAGATGCAACCACTGGATCATCAACTGAGGCTCTAAGTTGGCTACCGAATCTGGTTTTGGTAAGTACGGTTTGTAACACGATCGTCAGCACTGCGCAGATCAAGATGATCAGTAGTCGGTAGTGTCCCATCCCAAGGGTCCAAGGATCTTCGCCTAGCTCAGTGCGCCCTTTGAGCCACTCAGGGAGTTGAATATTTTGCTGGCCCGAGCCCATCAAGTAATCTGCACTCGCAACCGACATGAATGCCAAACCAATTGAAAATAACACTTGATCTAAATGCGGCCTACTGTAAAGTGGCCTATACAGAGTTCTTTCTAAGAATGCCCCAAGCGCTGCACTAACCAAAAAAGCACATGGCAAACAAATTAAAAAGGGAACCTCCAAGCGTTGCATCAGGAGCACGGTGGTATACCCCCCAAGCATGGCAAATGCACCGTGTGCAAGATTGATGAAATTCATCAATCCAAGGGTCACGGCAAGCCCAACCGCTAATACGAATAGCAACATGCCGTAAGCAACACCGTCAAATAAGATAGTTAACATGAATTTTGATGCGCTTAAAGTTTAACAAAGACATCCAAAAAGTAATATGGGGAAACTCACGCTGGGCGAGTTCCCCCAATATCCTCCACCGAAAACTCAAACCGTTAAAACGGGCCTCGTTTTATTGTGGAAAGTATTTTAATGATTTTTTACTGAGTTTTTCCTGGATCTTTTACATCTTTAATCGTCTCGAATTCGGTGTTATACATTTCACCGTTGATTTTCTCGACTTTACGGATGTATATGTTGTGCACCACATCTCTAGTTTGCGCATCAATAAAGATAGGACCACGTGGGCTCTCAAATATCTGTCCCTTCATAGCGCCAAGTAATGCGTCGCCACCGCCCTTGCCTTTGGTTGCTTTGAGGGCTTCATAAATCACGCGGGCACCATCATAACCACCCACAGCCATGAAGTTAGGACGTAGTTTATTGTTAGCCTTCTCAAAGGCTTCAACAAACTTTTGATTCATAGCGGACTTGTGACTGGCAGAGTAGTGATGAGCCGTAACCACTCCCAAAGCAACATCGCCCATACCGTTTAATAAATCATCATCTGTCACGTCCCCAGTTCCGATCAGACGAATACCAGTTTTATCCAATCCACGCTCTGCGAATTGCTTCATCACCTGAGTGCCCTGTCCGGAGGGGACAAAAACAAATAAGGCCTCAGGCTTGAGGTCCCTCACTTTTTGCAAGAAAGGGGCAAAGTCTGCATTTCTAAGTGGTACGCGCATTGACTCAAGAACCTGTCCGCTGTTTAGCAAAAGTCTCTCTTTAAAGAATTTCTCGGCGTCCAAGCCAGGACCGTAATCGGAAACTAAAGTGACGGCACGTTTGATACCGTTCTTAGCAGCCCAGTCCCCCATAGTTACTGCAGCTTGCGGTAACGCAAAACTGGTTCTGATGATGTAAGGTGAAGCCAATGTAATGCTTGAGGTCGCAGCCGCCATCACAACCAAAGGGGTTTTGGATTGAGTAGCTATTGGGGCGGTTGCAAGAGCGAGCGGGGTTAAACCAAAACCAGCCAAAACATCTACTTTGTCATTGACGACTAACTCCTGGGCGATACGCTTGGTCACATCAGGTAGACCGGTGTCATCTTTGACAATAAGCTCTACTGTTCTTCCAGCGATTTTTCCTGCGTTTTGGGCCATATAAAGCCTTACTCCAGCCTCGACTTGTTTGCCCGTGGACGCAGCTTGCCCGGTCATAGGCAAAATCAGTCCAATCTTGAAGGGCTCGTCTGCAAACACTGCGCTTGCAGATAAAGCGGCAATACCAATTACTGCTTTAGCTGTCAGTTGCGTAAAAGAACGCTTTCCTAATTTAAACATTTTGAGTCTCCGAAACGATGATTTTATCTCTTAAGGGCTTACACAAGAACTTCTAACAAGACTGAGCTTAAAGTTAGATTTTGTGTCTGCTAACATTATCTCTAAAATTACACGCAATTTAAGACTATAGCCAAATTTGGTGATCCTGACCATTTTTGGGCTTTTTCCAGTGATACAGGGCATATTAGTTTAATTTCTAACCAACTAAAGAAAGATCATGACTCCCAAAACCCATAACAAAATACTTTTAACCGGAGCTGCAGGCGGGCTAGGCAAGGCACTCAGGGAACCACTCAAATTAAACTGCCATACGCTAAGGCTTTCGGACATTTCTAGCTTTGGTGAAGCCGGCAACAATGAGGAAATCATTTTGGCAGATCTGGCAAACTCACAGCAAGTGCACACAATTTTGGACGGCGTTGATGCGGTGGTTCACATGGGTGGAATCTCGGTCGAGGGACCATTCGGGCCTATCTTACAAGCTAATATTTTGGGAGCATATAACCTTTACGAGGCCGCTCGTATGCACGGCGTAAAACGAATCGTCTTTGCAAGCTCCAATCACGTCACGGGCTTTTACTCTCAGGGACAAACCATCACTGCAGATGACCCTCCCCGTCCAGATGGCCTATACGGACTGAGTAAAGCCTTTGGAGAGGACTTGTCTAGATTTTATTTTGATCGATACGGGATCGAGACCGCTTGCATCCGAATAGGATCCTCTTTTCCTGAACCTAAAGACCGTCGTATGCTTGCGACTTGGCTCAGCTATAACGACTTACACCGGTTGATCACCGCTTGTTTAGCAACTCCAGTTCTTGGGCACAGTATTATTTTTGGGGCCTCTAACAACTCAGTTAGTTGGTGGGATAACTCGCGTGCGAAACACATCGGATTTCATCCACAAGACTCATCTGACATCTTCAAGGATGCTATTTATTCAAACTCAAAAGCGCCAGATCTTACCGATCCTGTAGTTCAGTTCCAAGGAGGGGGGTTTGTAGTCATGGGTCCACACGGCTTTGTTGACTAATTCTTGAAGAATCTTAAATACTTACCCCAGAGAGGTTAATTTTCTAGGGTTAGTACTGACGATCATTTTTGAAACTTGAATGATCTAAGGTTCTCAAAATCTAAAATGTGTTCGTTACAAATCCAACTTGAAACTTCAAGTTGGCGTTCATTTTTTTGGAGAACACTTTGAAAACCAAACTTCGCCTTCTCTCGCCGCTTATCCTTGCGAGTCTAATTTCTTTTCCCGCTCAAACCTTAATGGCGAGAACTTTTAGGAGTGCAGACGTGCACTCAAAAGATTTCCCAACAAACATGGCAGTGATGCACATGGGAGAGGAACTTTCAGCAGCAACTGGGGGGAAAGACAGCATCAAAGTATTCGGAGACAGTTCACTGGGTTCAGAGAAAGACACTATTGAGCAGGTAAAGATCGGTGCTCTAGATATGGTACGAGTAAGCTCTGCAGCGTTCAACGGAATTGTTCCAGAATCCTCAATTCCTTCCCTCCCCTTTTTGTTTAGAGATATCAATCACCTTCGCTCAACAATGTATGGTGCGCAGGGCGAAAAGGTCTTGGCCGGCTTTGAAAAAGCTGGCTTCATAGGACTTGCACTCTATGAGAGTGGTGCAAGATCCCTGTACGCGAAAAAACCAATCAAATCAATTGCAGATACCAAGGGCCTAAAAATTAGAGTTATTCCATCTGATTTGATGGTTGGCTTAGTCAGCGCAATGGGTGCCTCACCGACTCCAATGCCATTTGCAGAGGTCTACACTGGCCTCAAAACGGGTCTACTAGACGCGGCAGAGAACAACTATCCTTCATACGATGAGGCCAAGCATTTTGAGTCAGCACCCTTTTATTCAGAAACAATGCATGTCATGACCCCTGAGGTACTGGTTTTTTCCAAGAAAATTTGGGATACCTTAACACCTCAGGAGCAAAAAGCTATAAGAGCTGCAGCAAAAGCCTCGGTCCCCTATTATGTAAAGCTTTGGGAAGCAAAAGAAATCGCATCTAAGGAAGCGGTCATCAAGGGTGGAGCGAAAATAATCCCTGCCTCAGAGATTGATAGAAAAGGATTTGTTGAAGCTGAAAAACCAGTTTGGGATAAGTTTGCCAATACACCTGAACTTAAAGCACTTGTTCAAGAGATTGTGAACACAAAATAAATCTTTAAATATGTCCCTAGTCCAGCTCCACCTCGGCTATTGGTGTGAGGTGGACTAGTCAATTGAGACTCAATTTTTATACAGCTCACGAGAAGCATATTCATATTCTCTGCTGTGCTTAGTTTTCTTTTTCCAGTGTTGATGTGAATTTAAAATCTTATGACAAAAATTAAAAAGCCCGAAGATCTCCGCTCACACCGCTGGTATGGGGCCAAAGACATGCGCTCCTTTGGACATCGCTCAAGAACTGCTCAAATGGGCTATCACAAAAGCGATTATGCAGGTAAGCCAGTTATTGCAATCATCAACACGTGGAGTGATATCAATCCCTGTCACTCTCATTTCAAACAACGAGTTGAGGAGGTTAAAAGAGGCATCTGGCAAGCCGGTGGGTTTCCTGTTGAGATGCCGGCCATTTCTTTATCCGAGCCATTCCAAAAACCAACAACGATGCTTTACCGTAACTTGTTGGCAATGGAGACGGAGGAGCTGCTAAGGTCCTACCCTGCAGATGGCTGTGTTTTGATGGGTGGGTGTGACAAAACCACTCCTGCTCTCATCATGGGCGCAATTTCCATGAATTTGCCCTCCATCTTTGTCCCTGCAGGTCCCATGCTAAGGGGGGACTACAAGGGACAGTTCTTGGGCAGTGGGAGTGATACTTGGAAGTACTGGGCTGAGCTCAGAGCTGGAAACATCAACGAGCAAGATTGGCAAGAAATTGAGGACGGGATTGCAAGAAGCCCAGGCCATTGCATGACCATGGGCACAGCTTCGACTATGACCAGTGCTGCAGAGGTATTGGGGCTTACACTACCTGGAGCAGCCTCCATACCTGCCCCCGATTCAAGACACGCTCAAATGGCCACCTTAACCGGCAAACGCATAGTAGAGATGGTCTGGGAGGACCTAAAACCCTCCGACATATTGACTACAGCATCATTTGACAACGCCGTTCGTACCGTTCTCGCTTTGGGTGGCTCCACGAACTCACTCGTTCACCTGATAGCTATGGCTAAGCGGGCCACTATCCCACTCACCATTGAACGCTTTGATGAGTTGGCTAAAGACACCCCAGTGCTTGCAAACCTTAGACCAAGTGGTAAGTACTTGATGGAAGATTTTTATTATGCAGGTGGCCTAAGGGCTCTTTTATCAAGAATAAGCGCACTGCTAAATTTAGACCAATTAACTGTAAATTCACAAACGCTTGGCACAAACATTAAAAACTCCAAAGTCTTTAATGATGATGTAATTAAAACATTAGATAACCCAGTCTTACCCAGCGGAGGACTGGCTGTACTCAAGGGCAATATTGCTCCAAACGGCGCCGTTATAAAGCCCTCAGCCATGGAGCAAAGCCTTCGAAAGCACACAGGTCCAGCAGTTGTATTTAAGGATTACAACGATCTGTCTGCCAGGATAGACCTTCCAGATTTAGAGATAGATAAAGATAGTGTGATTGTGCTTCTAAGCGCTGGACCACAAGGGGCTCCGGGCATGCCTGAATGGGGCCAACTCCCCATTCCCCAAAAACTTCTTAAACAAGGGGTTCGAGATATGGTGCGCATAAGTGATGCTCGCATGAGTGGCACGAGTTACGGCGCTTGCGTGCTTCACGTGACCCCTGAGTCCCATGTAGGAGGTCCTTTGGCACTGGTTAGGGACGGAGACCTGATCAGCTTAGACATAGAGGCGCGTAGTATCAATGTGCTTGTAAGTGAAGAAGAAATGCAAAAGCGCAAAGCTGCTTGGATTGCACCTTCTCCAAAATTTACTAGGGGCTACGGAACTTTGTACCTTAAACACATTCAGCAAGCGGATAAAGGCTGTGACTTTGACTTCCTGGAGCCAGAGAAACTGCAAACCCCTTCTGGTGAGCCTGAGATTCATTGAAGTACTCAAATTGAAAGTGTTCGATTAATATTTTCAATTTAAATATAAAGAGTGTTAATTCAAATACCCAGCAAACTACCCCTAGCCATTTAAAACTTAAAGCAAGCCATTATGTTGAGAAGAATTTTTCTAAAACGCACTTTTGTACCCACCCTTTTGAGCTCGTCCACCTTGGGCACGCTGTCCTTACAGCCCTCTAAGGCTCTGGCAGAGGCTGCACCCTGGCCCAACAAACCCATCAACTATTTAGTGCCCTTTCCAGCCGGTGGATCAACAGATATATTGGCAAGGTTACTCTCTCAGCGCCTTGGTCCAGCACTAGGGACATCGATTGTGATTGACAACAAAGGTGGGGCAGGTGGCAGTGTAGGCTCTGAGATCGCCTCCCGTGCAGCGGCTGATGGCTATACGCTTTTAGGTGGCACGGATAGCTCACACGCAATAAATGTAAGTCTATATCCCAAACTTGGCTATGATCCACTAAAGTCATTTACCCCAGTCGTTTTGTTTGGTACCAATCCAGTAATGTTGGTGGTTAGATCAAATAGCCCCTATAAAACTTTAAAAGAACTCGTAGACGCGGCAAGAAAAAGTCCAAGACAACTGAGCGGAGCGTCTGCGGGCAACGGAACCTCACAACACCTGGCCTTAGAGTTATTGGGTTTTAAATCACAAGTTGAATTCACTCACATACCTTATAAGGGCAGTAGCCCAGCGATACAAGATGTCATGAGCGGACAAGTTGACTTTATGTTGGATACTTCACTGGTTGCAGGTCCACATATTCAAAACGGTAAGCTCAGAGCACTTGGGGTAAGTTCATTAAAACGTTTAGAAAATTTTGCTGATGTACCCACAATATCTGAGTCAGGGATCTCTGGACTGCAGGGCTTTGAGGTACTCTCCTGGCAAGCCCTATTTGTTCCAAGTGGTACTCCCCAAGCCATTGTTCAGCGTCTTCACACAGAGAGTTTGAAAATTCTTCAAACTCCTGAGGTGTTGGAGAAATTAAAGTCTCTTGGCATCATGCCCTCAAGCCTAAATCCAGAACAAATCAAAAGCTTTCAAAAATCTGAGATCGATAAATGGGCTGAAGTAATAAAAGCTGCAAAAGTTATTCTTGAATAATGTCCAACAATATTGATCATCCTAAAGTGATTAAGTTGATAATCATTGGTGTTTAAGAGATGATATTCAAACAAAATGATAAAAAGTTAATTTTAAAAGCACTATGAAATCCCTACTCACGCCAGATAGCGCCTTACCCTCAGATCTAGATGTTGCATGCCTGATCGTTAAAGTTTGGATACCCAACCGGGGGGCCGTAGTCGGGAGATTAACAAGGGATGAAGTCCTTGACTTAAGCGACCTTTCTCTAACTTGCAGCGGTTTGTTAGAGTTGGAAAACTTAGTAGATTTAATAAAGAAACACAAAGGCCCCGTGCTATGCAAAACAGCTGATGTGCTTAGTAACTCTCACTACAAATACAAAAATACCGAGCTTCCCTGGCTTATGGCTCCTTGTGATCTACAGGCCATCAAAGCCGCAGGGGTTACCTTTGTGCAAAGTATGTTAGAGCGTGTTATTGAAGAACAAGCAAGGGGCGACGCATCTAGAGCACAAAGTGTTAGAAAAGCCGTAACTCGGGTCATTGGAGATAACTTATCTAAGGTAATACCTGGCTCGGAGTCTGCATTGGCTCTCAAGGAAGTTTTGATCAAAGAAGGCATCTGGTCTCAATACCTAGAGGTGGGAATCGGAGTAGACGCAGAAATATTTACAAAATCTCAACCCATGAGCGCTGTGGGTACAGGTGCTGAGATAGGCATTCATCCCAAGAGCGCCTGGAACAACCCTGAGCCAGAGATTGTGCTTGCGGTCAACTCCAAAGGAAAATGCGTTGGAGTAACTCTGGGGAACGACGTCAACCTCAGGGATTTTGAAGGTAGGAGTGCTTTACTCCTTGGTAAAGCTAAAGACAATAATGCATCTTGCTCCATTGGACCTTGTATCAGACTCTTTGATGAGCATTTTGATATTGAAGATGTTAGAGGTTGTGCACTAGAGCTTGAGATCAGAGGAGAGGATGGTTTCGCTTTAAAGGGATCGAGTGAATTATCCAAAATCAGCCGAGATCCACTGGACTTAGTTTCACAAACTATCAATGAGAACCATCAGTATCCTGACGGTTTCATGCTGTTCTTGGGTACTATGTTTGCGCCCACGCAAGACAGACCATTAGGTGAGGCAACCTCAGCAGGCTCCCCTGGCGAGGGTTTTACCCATAAAGTGGGAGACCAGGTCAGAATTTCCACCCCCAAACTGGGCACACTCATCAATAGAGTGAATACCACTGACCAAATAGATCCCTGGATTTACGGGGTAAACGCGCTTATGAATGACTTAATGAAACATAAGCATTAAAGAGTTGAATCTTTAGTTACTAAATGGGAAGGCCGACGAGATCGTGCCCCTGTGTTGCAACAATTTGCACCTTTGTAAACTCTCCAGTCTTGATTGTTTTACTGATTTTTTGCGGTGGCAAAAGGTGGACAACGCCGTCAATCTCAGGTGCATCTGCGTAGGTTCGTCCGACTCCGCCTTGTCTACCCATCGCTGTAGCTTTGTCTACCAAAACTTGCATTGTGCTGCCTACTCTTCTTTGAAGCTTTCTAACAGATACCTCTTCAGCGACTTTCATAAACCTATCCCGGCGCTCCTCTCTTTGCTCCTGGCCAACTAAGCCTGGCAACTCGTTGGCAGTCGCACCTTCAACTGGGCTGTAGGCAAAGCACCCCACACGGTCAAGCTCTGCTTCCTTTAAAAAATCAAGCAGGTGCTGAAACTCCGCCTCTGTTTCACCTGGGAAACCAGCGATAAATGTGCTCCTGATCACAATATCTGGGCAGAGCTTGCGCCATGCAAGAATTCTCTCCAAATTGCGCTCCCCGCTAGCTGGTCGTTTCATACGTTTTAAAACATCTGGATGACTATGCTGAAAAGGAACATCCAAATAAGGCAACACTCTCCCAGTTGCCATAAGAGGAATCAACTCATCAACACTTGGGTAGGGATAAACGTAATGGAGCCTGACCCATGCACCATAAGCCTCGGCGATTGTTGCCAAGGTCTCGGTTAGCTCCAGTGTTCTTGAGCGCACAGGTTTACCGTCCCAAAAACCCGTTCTGTACTTGATGTCGACCCCATAAGCAGAGGTGTCTTGACTTATCACTAAAAGCTCTTTGACACCTGACTCGAATAAAGCCTTTGCTTCTGCTAAAACATCCCCAATAGGTCTAGATACCAAATCCCCTCTCATAGAGGGGATAATACAAAAGGTACATCTGTGATTACAGCCTTCACTAATCTTAAGGTATGCAAAATGTTTGGGCGTCAGTTTTATTCCAGCAGCTGAGACGCTCTTTGGGACGAGGTCTAAATAAGGGTCATGGGTCTTTGGTAAGTGAAGATGAACGGCGTTCATGACTTCCTGTGTTGCGTGTGGACCCGTCACTGCCAAGACTCTTGGATGGATACTTTGAACAAGGTTTTGACCATCACCGTCTTGCTTGGCACCTAGGCATCCGGTCACAATGACTTTACCGTTTTCAGCTAACGCCTCACCTATTGTGTCCAAACTCTCTTTAACCGCATCGTCTATGAATCCACAGGTATTGACGATAACTAAGTCAGCACCGGCGTAGGACTTGGAAGTCTCATAACCTTCAGCGTTTAACTGTGTCAGTATCAACTCAGAATCAGTAAGCGCCTTAGGGCACCCTAGACTTACAAACCCGACCTGAGGGGCTCGGGTGGATTTGGGGGAGTTTAAATTAGGAGTTGCATTGTTCATCCCCATATTGTCTCAGGAAACGCATACCCGATTGGACCCCCTGTCCTATTTTGGGGGCTTAATTCTCAAAGACTCAAGAACTCTATTGGTTTGCTGATCCATTTGCTCCTGCATTTGGCGTTGGATTAATTCAAAAGCTTTCCTCGATTTTTCAGAAAAATTTTGAATCAACTCATGAGATGCGTTAGGCTTCATATTTTTAAGGTTCTGCAGGGCCTCAGATGAGGCAGGCTTTTGAAGACCCGCCATTTCAATTTGTAGATCTAAAAAAGATTGCATGTTTTTTTCTATATAGTCCCCCATAAAACCATGCATAAACTGACCATAAAAGCGAATGATATTTACCAGCGCTGGCTGCGTAAACATGGGAACACCACCGGTTTCCTCTTCCAAAATAATCTGTAGCAAAATGCTTCTGGTGATGTCCTCGTTTGTTTTGGCATCGAATACGACTAATTCAGTAGATTCAGCTACCAAGTCTTTGACCTGAGACAAAGTGACATAAGAGGAAGTTGATGTGTCGTAGAGTCTTCGGTTTGGATATTTTTTTATTATCCTCTTTGCAATAGACTGAGGTTGTTTAGACTTTGATTTTTGTGTCCTATTGACCAAAGAAATACTCCAAGTCCTAAAACTTATATTTAAAATTTGCACTAGATTTCTTTTTAGATTGTTTTCAAAATCTAAATCAAAACCTATTTTAGGATTGAGTTGGCTTGTGAGAGTATAGGTTTACCCGGATTAAAAGATGGGTTTACCGTAAGTATCTTTAATTTTTTCGCGCCAAGATGCAAAAATAATTCTTGAAACCGATTCGGGCATCAACACGTAATCTAAATTTTGGGCATCCTTGAACCCATTCTTAAAAGCCCAATAAAAAAACTGTAGGATAACCCTTGCATTATCAGGCTTGTCTTGTGCTTTGTGCATAATAATAAAAGTTGTCCCAGTTATTGGCCAACTATTAGCACCAGGTTCATTGGTTAATATTTCATAAAACCCATTTGCCAAAGACCAAGGGGTATTCGCAACAGAGGAGACAATAGACTCTTCGTTAGGGACGACGAAATAGCCATCCCGGTTTTGCAAGGCCACGAAATTCATCCTGTTTTGTTTAACATAAGAAAACTCTAAATAGCCAATTGAGTTTGGGACTCTAAAGACATTTGCAGCAACCCCCTCGTTTCCCTTGCCTGACAAACTGTTGGTTAAATTTGGCCAGTTGACTGAGGTACCAAAACCAACTCTGTCCCTCCATTCAGCACTCACTGAATTTAAAAAATTTGTGAATAGGTAAGTAGTGCCTGTGCCATCAGAGCGATGAATTGTGTTAATTTCGGAATCAGGAAGATTAAGAGAGGGATTAAGAGCTCTGATTGATGAGTCATTCCACTTCGTAACTCTGCCCAAATAGATATTTGCTATCAATGATCCATTTAATTTTAATTGTCCGGGTTGTATTCCAGCGATATTAACTACTGGAACAATACCATTAGCAACAACGGGAAATTGTAATAACCCATCTTTATCCAAATCCTCTGAGTTTAAGGGCATATCTGATGCCCCAAAGTCAACAAGCTTAGCCTTAATTTGTTTTATGCCTGCTCCACTACCAATGGGTTGATAATTAATTTTTTTACCAGTCAACCTTGCATAATTTTCGGCCCACTTTGAATAAATTGGAAATGGAAAAGTTGCCCCTGCTCCGCTTACTACATTTACATTTGAAATTTCAGTGTTAATTAAAGGACTTGATACATTATTAGGCACTGTTAAAGCATAAGGCATGGTCTGTGAAGATGCAATTGGGGGAGTCTGCGTTTTGCTAAGACTGGCACTGTCCACTCTTGAAATACTGGAACTCTCAAATCTTGAAATGTTTGCTTTTGCTAAGTTCAAATATCTACCACTTGGGTAAGCTTGAATGTAGGCTAAAAACGCTTCTTTGTTACCTGTTGACTTTGCATCCTCCCAAAATTTATCTTCGCGTTGATCTGGGCCAGATGAAATGGTTGGATTGACTGGGGCAGGCACTGGTGAGACCTGAACAGTTGTTGGCCCGTAAAAATAGAAATTTCCCCTCGCTTCGTTGTAAAGTGCAGGTCTTTGCTCATGCTTAACCGTTTTAGCAAGGTCTTCAAC
>Ga0208618_1000683_pt1 | contig 14920 bp, 34 predicted proteins | sample CryBogCBE18Jul08_FD_184585 | JGI IMG/M metagenome (GOLD analysis project Ga0208618, IMG submission 184585) | Freshwater microbial communities from Crystal Bog, Wisconsin, USA - CBE18Jul08 (SPAdes) | ecosystem: Environmental > Aquatic > Freshwater > Lake | place: Crystal Bog, Wisconsin, USA...
GTACTCTTTTTTACATAAGCAAACATCTTATCTTTGCTATCATTAACAAAGTAAACATGATTAGGCACGTCCCAATCTGGAGTAATTTCTTGTATTGTTTTCATGTTACACCGCCAAACGATAGATAACACCTTGTCCGCTAACCTTTTTTACAAAACCTTTAGCTTCCCATTCTGTTTCTAATTCACGCAAATTTTTGCGATCCTTTACAATCGCTTTATCAAGTTTAATGCTAACACCTTTCTTACCGTAAGCATCATAAACACCTTTAGCAGAATAAACCAAATCCATTACTGCCATCATACCTTCTACTTGAATTTTAACAGCTTCTGAGTAATGACTTTTGTTCGCAATGTTACGCATTCTAGCATCTTGCGCCGCCCACCATTTATTAGATGCTTCTTCTGTTTTAAGATTATATGTTTTCATAACTACCCTTATCATTTACTATGCTACTATTATAGCAAATTGGCAATTTCTCGTCAACCTTAGTTAGTATCCACTAACTTACTGTAATCACGCACCATTTTAACCAGCCTATCGCGGTGGTTAATGATAGTGTCTACCACACGAGTATATGATTCGGCGTCGTACCCGCCGATATGCCATTCATATTCCCCAAATGGTGTGCGGCCTGTCTTCCAATCATAAATGCTAGCCTTAGTTCCATCTTCGAACTCAATCATCCATTCGCAAGTAACTTTGTCCAAGTTATAATCATTAGGGCCATGATTAGGCTTACCAAATATTTCTACAAGTTCAGCATAGCTAATCGGAAACTCGCCTTTTAGACTAGACATATTCATATTATTACACTTAGTAAACTTCATCTTCTTCCTCTTCTTCTGCGAAATCGGTATCAATACAAACACTACCAATTCTAATAATGCCACCAGCACTAAATGTTGAAAAGTCTTGTAAAAATTCAACTACATGGCCATCTTTAAGATTCTCTAGTTCACTAGGTGTAATGTCTTCTACATTAATACAACCAATTAAACCAGCATCAACACCATAGCTACGACCTTGTTCATCCTTGTAAGTGCCATCACCCCACTTAGTAGTGAATGTAGCAAACCTGCGACCATCTTTAAGATTAAACTCGCCATCTAATACATTATGGCCATTAATAGTTAACGAACAAAACTCGTCCCATTCAGGATGCATAATATAGCACAAGTCACCAATATAGTATTTGCCAGCTTTCATCATACTGTCACCATCTCCCAATTATAAATTCTACGCTCAACTTCGTTATTAAGAACATCACGAATAAGTGCTTCTGTGGTATTGACCGAAGTACACTGATTAAATGTTTCGGCCAAGCCCATTAACTCTGGAACCGGCATAGCCCGTACCATTGATTGATATTGCTCTTTAGTTGGTATCTTCATTATATTTCCTTATTAAGCCGCAACTGGACCAAGTGACGCAGGCAATGTGATTTTAAGTATGTCGCAAACATCAGCGAAGTTACACTGAGCTTCCATACCAACATACTCGATGTCGTCAGCTTCAAACTCTTTATAAGAGTCGTAACCCATGTCTTCACAGACAGCGTCAGATACTTGTTTAATATGTTTTATTCTATTGTAAGCCATTTTATACTCCTTAGTTAAAAAGTGCTAGTTTTTATTTAGAGTCAAAAACTAGCAAAAAGTGACATGCAAGTTTCTGGGGTATCAAGGCTCCCCAAGGATCGCACGACCCCATTACAGCCTTATTCTGACAAATTAATAATACGAGCATCATATTCCATAAAACTTACTTCCATTGGAACAAACACTTCTTTAGTAACACGACCACCATAACCAAATGCTGTATATTCTTTATTGTCAAACACATCTTTAGTAACACGGATTTTGAAAGCCTTGTAACCTTGACTGTTGTCAATAGCTAAAACTACACCTTCAACAAAACAATCAGCACGACCAGCCATTGGCTTAAAATCATACGCACGAATTGTTTGACCTACTTTAGCGATATTTTGGAATTTCAACATTTAATGCTCCTTTTCATTTACTATACATGCAGTATAGCTGATTGGCAATTTCTCGTCAACCAAAATCTACTCGGAGCAGACCCATATAGATAGGGCCTAGTTTCGTTGTTTTCTTACAACAAACCGTACTTTTTGAGGATTTCCAGGGATTTTATAGCTGAATTAGCCCAAGAGTACTTAGACCTTATGATTTCACTGTTTTTAGCGGCTTGAACGCTAAGACTAGCATAATTGTCATATGCTTGTTTAATTGCTGTGGCTATGCTGTCTACACTACTGACTGCCCACTTACCGTAGTTTCCGTTGGTAGCAGGGTAAAACTCTTGGTATTCGGGGCAAGCAATAGATTCTAGCTCATAAGGAACTAATACGCAAGATGACTTAATGTCTTGAATAAACTCTGTTTGTCCCGAATGATATGTAGTGATTAACGGAAGTCCACAAGCGGCGGCTTCGATTAAAGGTAAGCCCCATCCTTCTGCCTTTGACGGGAATAAAAATACATCAGCCGACCTATACAAGTTAGACAAGTCTTCGAGAGTTCTATGTCCCCATAATAGTTTAATATTGTTTGCGCCGGTGCTTGCTATTTTAGCATCTAACTCTGCTTTTTTTTCTTCAACATTACGAAAGAAATCAGATTTGATTACTAATTCTACATTAGGATTATTGCCAAACACACGAGCAAAAGCATCGATACTTTCTTCAACTGACTTACGCATTTCATATTTGCCAATTAATAAGAATCTAAACTTATTGTGTGTAGGTTTGAAGTAAGGATGAAAGGTATTACTATCAACACCTTCAGGCACAACATCAATTTGAACTGGGTTTAATCCGTTCTCTAAGGACATCTTGCGACCCCATTCAGTTGGTAACCATAACTGATGCTTTTTCATTATTTCTAATAACTTAGACGGAATAACTGTGGATTCAAATACACACCAATTAATATTATTGCCGTTGAAGTATTCATTTAAGTTAGCACACACAAAAGCAATATTGATATCGCCTGGCTTGCTAGATAATGCCGCAGCTTTAATGGCTTCTTGATTTTGAAAGTCAACTAACTCCATGACAGTTGACATTCCTTTGATTTCAGCAAGGGCTTTGGTATAGTGATGGAAGTGTGTGCCAATGCCGCTATCATTGGCTTGGCCTATAAGTCTAATCTTCATTAAACTTAATTAGTTAAGATAACTGTTCCCAGGATAAAAACTGTGCGTTCTTCAGGGATTGGACACGGGCTGTTGGATTAGTTTCAAAGATACCGTTAGCATAGCGTACATGGATCTCTACCTGTGCATTTTCTTCTGAGTCTTTCATACCAATTTCAGCTATGAATTTCATTGTAGCACCTTCTGGAGCTGCGAACTTAACATCTTTGAGTGTTAAGTCTGCTACATCATCAATAGACGGAACATAGTAAACATGACTTGGGTTAACATAAAAGAAAGGACGCTTGACAAACTTAACTAACTTCGCAGCTGTTCCGCCTTGCGATAAGTGTGCTTTCATAATAGCTGTAAACTTCGCGGCAATAGCTTCTACTAATGGAGCCATTAAGCCTTTTTGTGTAGCATAATTAGCTACAAACCAGTCACCAAATGCTCGTTGCCAATAAGCATTCTTTTCCATGTCAGCCATAATCTCTTGGCTAGTTCCTACTTTTTGATTCTTGCCGTTACAAGTAAACTTCTTAGTCTTAGGATCAAATACAACATAATATTTGGCTGTATCTTTGCCGCCAACAGGAACACCTGGATTCTTTTGTGCTAACTGTAACACTTGGGTGAACACCCCTTTTTTCCAGGAAAGATATTCTGGACGAGCATAGCGTAAGAACGCATCGCCGCCTACTTCTAAACCTAAGTCTTTAGGACTAGGATTGTTTAATGTAATGCCGGACTTTTCTTTAATTGACACGCCGGATATAGTGCTACCAACGAACTCGATATCAGCTGATGTCTCTGGGTTGATGTTTGCTCCGCCAGCCCAATCAAATTGATCAACAACTTCTCCCATTTCTATTAGCTTATTAACTACGATAGGCTTAACTGTACCTTGGGCATAATCGTACCAACGACGAAGTAATTCAGGATTGTACGCTGGCGCTAATAACTTTTTAATGTCATTGTATGTATTTTGTGGATTAGCTAGCATACTAGGAGGAATACTGCGCTCAGGCTTGCTAGGATCAAACTTATCAATATTAGCACTACAAAAGCTCAATAACATTCCTATTTCGGAGTTATAACGAACAGCATCGGACTTGCCGCCCTCGTTTAATTGTTCGTCTTGGAATTCAAATAATCTCATGGTTATATATTTAGCAATTCCAAATGTAAATCTTATCCTGTTTCTTTTTGCCTTTTGCTTGTCCTAATTGCTGTAATAAGTCCTCTTCCCCATGACACGGAGTTAATCCATATTTAATAGCGTCATCATACATTTTAGGGCTAATATTAAAGCATACAGTTCCGCCCTGCTTAATATTATCCACACATTTTTGCCACAAAGGAATAAAGAATCCTTCATAAAAGGCTTTATCGTTTTCCCAGGGCTTCATGTTCTTGTATAATTCCATATTAATATATGGCGGGCTAGTTAATACAAAATCATAATTAATTTTGGAGAAATCTACATCCAAGCAACTGTCCCAAATCATTTCTAATTTAGAGGGATTTTCCATAGAAAATAAGCCATTACCAAAGCTGACTTTATTATCTAAAAAGTCTATCATGCCGTCGTATGCTGGCTTCATATCTATATTAGTATCAATGCCCACATAGTCTATGCCTAAACTCCATGCGCCCAACATACGGCCGCCCCAACCTGCTGTGGGATCTAATACTGCTGTAGCATTATATTTCTTATACAAATATTTGGCTGTTACGGATTTAAACATAACAATAGAACCAGTATTAATTCTATAACATTCAAATATATTATTAGCAGGGACCTTGCCGCCTCTATTTCTTTTGCGAGTTTGTTCAATTAAGAAAGCCTTTTTAACAGGATCGGCCCACATCTCATATAATGTTTCCCTGGGCTTGCCTGAACGCTCTCTAGTACAATATAATAAATTAGGAAATTGAAAGTGATAAAGGAAACGATTGCCGGCAAAGTTATTTTCGTTATTAATGCCGTCGTATTTGTTTAAATTAGCCAAATCTTTATTCAGCTCTATATCAGATATTTGTTTATGATTAACGATATCTTCTATAGTTACTGACTCTAAATGGTCGTTAACAGTTCTTACTTTTTTATTCATTTCTTTTCAAATAACCATAAATCTTCAAAATTGCCGCCTTTCATCTTGGCCGCTTGTCGTCCTGTACTAATGGCACTCCATTGTACTTTATAACGGCCTGTATTAGTTAAATGGCGACTAACCACTTCCATCATATCTTCACTAATTGTAACATCTTCTTTGGCTTTATTGCGATAATTCGAAATAACAAAACCTAAACGGCCTCCGGGCTTTAATACTTGTTCGCATATTTTAATTGTTTCTTCCCAATAACCCGACAACCAATCATTATAATTGGGATAATTTGTGTAACTCTGATCCGGACTATCATATATTTCCAAATCATAATAAGGTGGGCTAAACAATACAGCGTCTACGCTATTGCGATACTTGTCCACAAACTGATGTCTGTTTTGTAATTCTTCGGATGGACAGCAATATAAATCAATTGATTTATCATCTAATTCAAATATGCTTTGATCTCTGCATGCTTGATATGAATTATGTAGTAACCGACCATTGTCAACTACTTCGGGAATAACATCTGTAGCAATAAACTTCTTAAATTTAGTAGAACTATAAAATCCAAACTGATAAGCATTCCAGCCCATTACTGGGGCAAATATAGTATCGCCTTCAAACAATTCATCTAAGATACCTCTATATGTAGCAGGATTAAAGATACTAGCACGGTTAGCGCCAATCATAAAGTCAGTCCAAAACTGATTGTAATCATCTTCAATTTTACATATATGATCAAAGAACGCAGGGCCTGCTAAACTATTTCTTATTTTAAAGTCCTCGAACATGGCCTTTAACAATCCAAAAGTATATTCACTATCATTATCGTATAACTTCTTAGTATTATAAAACTTATCAAAGTTAATGTTCTTACAAACACGCCCATATTTAGAATGTTTAATGCCCTGGAATGTATCATTAGTTCTAATTGAATCTGTGGGAATATCAAAGTAATAATTTAAGTCGTGTGGCAGTTCGCCATATCGTTTGAACCAAGCCTTTAACGCTACTTCAGGCTCTTGAACTAACATACGATATAAGTTCTTTTTGTATTGATCTAATCTACTAGCTCTATTATCCTTTTTAGCCACACGGCCAATAAAGGTGTCAATATCACTGCGTACTACAAACTGTCCTGTAGTATCTGATATGTTTAAAATAGATAATTGCTTACAAAAGTCTTCGTAAGAAATTGTACGATTAAAATTGAATAACTTTAAAAAGTCATTAAAATCGAATATTACTGTCTTCATGTATTACAAACTCCTTGGGCCACACGCTGGCGATATGAAACTGGGGCGCATGATTGTACCCATTTGGTTCCTTGTTGCCTTTCATTTGTAACCATAATATCTTTTTGTTTTCTTTATCTACACATTCAATTACTGTACCCCGAGGAGTAAAGCGCCAAATACATTTACTGCTGATATAACTTACTAACTTATTTACGTCAACTATCTGATAACCGCCTTTTTTCTTATTAATCCATACCATAAATTCTACAGGATTTTCGGCATCGATGCTTTGAATTAATAATTTTGGTAATAGTCCTGAAGCATTTACACTATTCATCCAATTGATTACTACTTCGCTGTTAGCTATATTATAACACTTAATTCTTTTATGACCAAGCTCGTATCTATCTAAATCAAGATTTTGGCGCCAGCTATCAAATAAGACAGAATCGTTTGTGCCCAAAAACTTATTAAAGATATCAAATACTTCCTGGGGCATACCCAATTCTTCTTTTAACTTATTGATGGAAGTAATATGAACTTGGGTGTTCATGCCACTGGCATTTTTAACTGAAATTGGAATAGCATGACCATCTTTAATTCCAAAAGTATCACCTTTGGTTTTAGTTGATCCGTCCACACTAATTGAATCAAAATTCAATCTAAGTTTAATTTCTTCATGGAGAGCTTGATTACTCTCCATTAGTCTGCCTTCGTAGTATTCGTTACTACCCATATGCTAATCCAATTAAGTAAAAGCATAGTATAACACTCAATTTAACCGTTGTCAAACATCTTCGCCTTTTAATATTCGCCATGCTTTGGGCTCTAGTTTCACATACTGCCAAAACCATTGCTTAACCCGTTTGGAGTAGCGCAATCTAAAATATCGCTCTTCGGTTCTAAACATAAACCCAAAGCTATGCTCGCAGGATAACGGATAAAAGGTTAGTCCGTTGTTTAAGTATTCGCCTTCTTGGCGTCGAATATGTAAGTATCTCATGCCCACCTTAACATAAACATTAGATAGGCTTGTTCACTGTCAAACATAATTTCATCGTATCCACTACCAGATCTGACAGATAACCCGTGTGTTTCTTTAAGCCATTGATCTCTTTCAATGCTGTTATTAAATAACCAATCCCCGCGAGTAGCTGTCACACAATTTCGCATTGGGGCAATAATGTTAGATAGTCGTACAGAATACATTGTTTTTACCAACTCTTGGCGCATAAGGCATAATGTACATATACCTTTTCTTCCATAAGAATAATGTTGTTGCTAAAAACTGTCCCCCATCCATTCATGTTAGGATAATTTTCCTCTAGCCACTTTAATACATCGCAGTCGCCGTTAATGCGCCACAGTACTTGGTCTTCCCACTCTTTGGTTTCATTGTTCCATACTTTCTTTTTAGTAGCTCTGCGGCGCCATTGTTCTTCTTCTACATAATCAACCATAATATTCACACTAACTCCATTTTAATACAAACATTGTATAATTAGATTCAATCCTAAATGTAATATAAAAATAACTTTTATGATAATTTCTATTTAAACGGCCCCCGAATTCTAATAATTTACTATTAACTAGTTTACCCCAGTCGTCCCTATTTAATAATATACTGTCCTTATAATCAGGAAATACATAATTCATAAAATTATCCCACCACACGGGTTTTTCATTACGGCCTAATTCAATACAAATCATAATTAATATCCTTTATTTGGCGGCAGGCCTGCGTGGTTTACTATGATCCCTGCTTAATTCAATAAACAATCTATTACGCCTATAATGAATTAAATCCATTATACTAGCAATTAAAAATGCCATAAAGATTAATCCCGTTAATATTGCAGGAATTAATATTAAAATAATTAAAATTAACTCCATTTTAATAAAAACATCATAGCGTCATGCTCTGTATTAAATTTAACCATAAAATCCCCGTCAATACCATTTTCAACGTCAATTATATTAAATTGACTACAAAAATAATCGTGTTGAATTGGCATGGGTCGCCCAGTATCTGTTAATGAGCAAGCCGCACGATGAAATGCCCTAAAAGGAATTTGAATTTCTATCCCCATTTTAATAAAAACCAAGAATAATCTTTTTCTTTACGAAAATATAATTGAACTCCCACAGCCGTATGGGCAAAATTACCTGTACTTTCATAATGCGGGCGCCAACACCAACGAGGATTATTTTTACGAGTAAATCCCTGGGAGCCTAAATTCTTCTGTAGCCAAGCAAAAATATCATCAACATAATTATCCTCATCTTCAATTATATTAATAGCATAGGGCCAACGACGCTCTACTATTCTACGCTCGTGACTATTCATATTAGCCCCATTTTAACATAAACCAAGTATAATCTTCGTCACGATCAAAGATATATGTTATATTGCCGGGACCGTGTGAACCGTCAGGATCAATACGGCATTTAAATGTTTCACGCCATCGCTGGCCATATTGGCGGGGAGTTTCCAATCGTGCTACAGGTAATGTTCTTTTGGCATTCCAATAAGCTCGATTAAAAGCATCATCTTTAATATTAACGCGAATCATATATAAATTAATCCAAATAATGTGGCCATTCCAGGGTCTTTAAAACACATAGCAATATAAGCTATATTATTCTTTTTATATGTATAATGCTCATATTCAATATCTTCATGATAATTACGGCCAGCTAACCAAGCAGACATATACCAATATTGATGCTTGTGCATTTCAATATGTACTTGATGGGGATAATGTATAGCTATATCTTTAACAATTAAATCGAAATTATTCATTTAAATCCTTTTCGAATCTAGCACGAACTAATGGCTCATTGGGTTGATCCCGCCTACTGCGTACATATATCTGCCCCCCGGGATAATCCATGGTTAACTGCCAATTCAAATACTTTTTATTATACAAATCACGCTCTTTATATAACATAGCTGTATATAAATCAGGTAATGTACTAAATTTAGGAATATCAGCGACAGGATTAATTAACTTATTAATTAAATGATCCTGCTGTATTCCTTTATAAGTTAATGGCTCGGAATCTACACGATCCCATAAACTATTGGGAATAGATTCACGCACAATATTAACCAAATCCTTTTCCCGCATAATAACAGTACGAACAATAGTTTTCATCCCCATTTTAACTCCGCATATGATAGTAATGATTCATTAATAAAAGTAAAATCTACACTAGCTGGGATAATATCGTCGTTGGTAAAATAATCCCCACGGCGAGCATTATAACGCCAAGTAAAATCCACTCCAGCCTTAAGCCCCATAGACTTTAATTCTTCCACATAAGACATAGCTTCCGTGGCATTCTTAACTGGTATAGACACATAATTAGGCATGGTTTTGCTATAGAACTAGAGAACAAGCGCGAAGCGCACGTGCACGATAGATATTATTCACTAACAATCTCCCCACCGTATTTTAGTATATAAAAGGATGCTAACTCCTCGGAATCAAATTCTACATAATGTAATTGATGTTGCTTAGGCACACCAAACTTAATACGCCACCCCTCGCCCACAGCTAATACAGGATAATCAGAGCCACTTATTATAGGCCCAACTAACTCAATTAATTCCTGCATAACACGCTTTAATTCCCTTCTATACACACCATCGTCATATATCCCACTTAATCTATTAGTAATGGAAACGATAACAGTCATTATATGCTAAGTTAATTATCTTCACGACTATACACAAACAAGCATACTACTCCTGCCCAGCCCCATTCATGAATAACTAACACAGATCCCGTAACAAACAATAACAAATTAATCCACGCTGGACTATAACTTATTTCATAACGACTCATGGTTGATTCTGCCCATATTTTTGATAAGCAGCACTAAATCCCTGCGATACATTCTGATTAGCGTTCATAGCCGCGGCATGATTAAATGCCTGTTGAGCTTGGGCATAGCTTTGAAGATTCTGTACTCTTTTCATAATATCATCTTCTGGATCATACTCAGCTTCTTTCTTTTTAAGCGCATCCATAGTACGATTGAGCTCCTTACAATATTTGTCATATTGAATACTGAGTATAACACCAATAAACTCTATAGCATAATAAGTGTACAAAGTGATTAAAATAGCTAGTGTAACAGTATCTGAGTGTATATTGTATAACCCATTAATGAGTAAGCCAAGACCCACAACAACAATAGCTGTAGCCATATAGCGTCCTACTGTATAGAATATAAACATAACAGTTTCATATACAGCCAAGTGCTTATACCATATAAAATGAGCTCGTGGGAATGAAATAATATTAGTACCAATTTTACGCAATAGCCATAACGCAAAGTTTTTCATAGTGTGTATCCTAGTTAATAATGCTATTATTATAACATAATACGAATAAATGAACAATCTTTTTGATATGGCTAGCTAACCATACGAGCCGGAACCGTTTAATATAGCTAGTATAAAGGATAGTTAAGGGAATTATAGTAAATGGTACAGAAATAATAGATACAAGGCCGAATATTTAGTGTGTGATAAAAGTGGTGATTTTACACAATATAAGAAAAGATTCAATCTTTATGGTGAGCGCAAGTGTGTGAAGAAAGTGTCAAAACCTTCGGTCCTCGGGGCGAGTAATGGCGAAAACGGCATATACATCGCCTACTATCACCTTGATACCGTTTCCATATCCCTTATCCGCATAGTCTCCTACTGTATAACACCCTTTTCTACGGTTATCGCCCGGTTCTCAGCTATACAACATCATAGTCGAGCCTTATACATAGCTAACAACTACTTCTTAGGGGCTTGCTGTACGGTAACTGAACCTTGCACTGCAGCGTTTTGACTTTGTGTATCTTGACGCCAATTACCCCATGCTTGACCCAATTTATTATTAAATTCTTCGCTATGACGGTTTCTAAACAGTATTAGTACTAGTTCATGATTAGGGTCTACCCACGCTTTTTGTCCATACATACCTAACCATACATATCCATTCTTAATGACAGGATGTGTCCATACTCCAGTGCCATAACCAAAGTATATGGTAGTTTCTTCAGGTTTCACTACAGTATGTGTAGCATTTAGCATATATTCCTGTAAACACTTACCATTACTACCTTTAATAGTATCCAAGCTATACTGTGCCAAGTGTGCCCAATCAGTTAATGATGCGGATAATCCATAGGATGTATTAATACGATTATCCTTGTCCCTAAACCAATCCATGGGCTGTTCTGTGTGGCTTTTATTAACTAGTTCACGCATATAGTATTCAGTACCTTTTAAGTGGTCCAATACTAATCCTAATGCGCTGGTATTCAAGTTATCATATGTATAATCATGCTCATATATTTTGAGGTTTTTGGGATTATTAATTAAATCTAATTGACTACGGAATTGTTTGCTTAATAGCCAAAAGTCCCCAGGGTTTTCACCGGTGCCTTGTCTATCTGGACCCGGGGCTCCTGATGTCATGGATAGTAATTGGGCTATAGTAGCACGGCCATACGCATTGTTTTTAAGCTCGGGCGCATATGATTCGGCGGTGTCACTGAGTGATTTAATATCGCCCCGACATAGTGCTTGACCCACTAATAAATTGGTTACGCCCTTGGCCAAACTCCATCCGAGGTATTGTGTGTTAACATCTTTATTACGCTCATATACTATAGTGCCGTGATCCAGTAATATCATGGACAAGTTATTGGGATCGGACTCATACATAGTGTCCATTTTAGCTTTAACTTGGGGGCTCAATTGCTCCTTGTCCCTAGCTAATGCCTGCGGTTTAGTGGGCTCAAATGTTATATGATTTAAGTCATGGCTAACACCGCCCTCCATCATATAGTAATTGGATACACCCTTACCGTCTGGGGTAAAGTTTAAATCCGAGCCCGGCACTAATGCTAGTGCATGGCCAGCATATAATAACAGTAATAATAGCCATTTATTCATATTAATTCCTAGTAGTAACAAACATGGCTAGAACCATGCCTAGAATCCATAGGGCCAGGAATATGCCTAACCCCAATAACACCGGGGCGATATATTCCATTACTGGCGCTAAGTCAAAGGTTAAGTTATACATACGCTAGTTCCTTATATACACGATATGCTTCTATTGTTCTAAGGGGAAATGCTAGTGGATATTTCTCAATGTCCGCGGCGAGTTCACCCAGGTTTTTATAGCCTAAGAAGTCAATCTCCCTAATCAATACAGTCATTGCGCCCTTAAGTTTCATGCTAACTCCTCCTCGTGGATTCTAATGACATCTTCTAGGCTAACATAGTCCTTGAAGTAGATATACACATCTTCAATACTGTAGCCCGAATTAAACATAGCGCGGATGTCCAGATCCATACGATTGAATTGGCCCATTATACAGTCTCCCTTACACCAGTCTGTGCGTGGATTTGATCCAGGATGCGACCCAAGTCAATAACATCACGCCCTGAGAGGAATGTAGAGGAACCCTTGATAATCTCCTGCTGTACTGCTACATCCAATAAGCGGGCCTGCTTGTCCGACAACTGTAATGTATATGTTTTCATGCTATGCTCCTTACTGTTTACTATATACATAGTATAACATCGTGGGCTATTGTTGTCAACCAAAAGGGTGTATTATGGCATCTGCCTAGCGCCTTTGCACACGGTTAGCCTAACTATATTATAACATCTTATTAGAGCTTAGTCAACCCCCTGGGCCTTGCCATACTGTGGGGTAGGTTAGCCATAATATCATAGCTGTTTTTAGGGCCCAAAATAGGGTGTATATTATACAGGTTTTTAGGGGTTTTGTCAAGTGGCCTAGGCTTGCCATTCAAGATTATTTTGAGCAACCGTGGGGTGGGGGTCTAAAAACTTCGGGTACCCCCGGTAGGTCTATTAAGCTACAATACAAAGTGTAAAGTTGGAAAAGGCGCCGGATAAAACCGCGTTAGATTCTGCCCTTATTATAAGCCACCATACCCCCAGGTCTTAAAACTTCGGGTGGTTATTTTTTCGGGGTTTTTGAAAATTTGCATGCAATTTTTTTATTGTCTAGCTATATAGACCTGGTTTGTTTACTGCCGGGCGGGAACCTTAGATTACTATACCCACTATATCTAATATAGTAGCATACTCATATCCCAAGTTCTTATTACCCGTATGGCGTAGTCTTCTATATACATCCTGGTTCAACAGTAGTTCGTCATTAATGCTATACTGTGGTTCTAGTGTATAATAGGGTTCCCAAGGACCAGGAGTCACTACTAGTGTTACAACCTTTTTGGGTATGCTGGTTATTTTAGGTATTGCCATATTTTAGTCTTATTAGTATTGCGTATTGTTCATTATCCACTTCTAGTCGCCATTCGGAATGTTGTCTTTTCCAATTACTAGCATCCTTAACATAATCATTGTATAAGCGCCATCCCACTCCACCTATACTATCATGTAAGTAATAGCGCCTAGGACTTATGTTACTGTGACAGTAATTAGCTATGTCCTCTTTGCGTATATGTTGGGGAATCTCAATCGTTGTCATGTTGTTTAAGTTTATCCCACATACGCTGTTTATTCAGTTTACGCTTACGTATATAGTTGTCCACAGTACTGGCTATAATACCCATAGTAGCACCCAGTACGGCCGCTATTACTCCTATAATTAATTCACTAGTATTCATTATACGCCAACATAAAGGTCATTGCTTATAGTACAAGGTACGACCCCGCATTAGTAAGGGTATATCCAATCTTTCATGTATATCATATATGTCGCTGGCGTGTACTATATCCAATGTGAGTCTATATGGATACAAGGGTAATCCCGGTAATTGGCTAGATTGTAGTCGTTCTAATATCATGTGTCTACCGCGCTGCGCTTCGCGCTTGTGTTCTCTAGTTCAATAGTCACGAATTCTTTAATAAATTCCATATAATTGATTGGGGTAATGTAGTGCCTAATTGTATAGTACGTTCGGGCATGATTAGTGTACTCCAAGCACCTTTCTTTACTTCCCCCTCGCGGGTTTTATATGTATAGGTGTACAGTATTCTAATGCGGGCTCTACATATACTACTAACTTGGCCAATCTTAACTCCTTTTAAATATGAGGAGGTAAATGCTATGGGCTGGCCTAGTTCTATTAGTTGCCCTAAACTGTCATAGTGTATATACTCTTTAACCATTACTTGCCTTTAATTAGTACAGGAGTTTTAATTAGTTTATCCACGGGTTCATCTAATACTACTAAAATACCATACATAATGGCACCATATGCTATAAACAAAAATAGCAAACATAATACCATAATGACGTGTATCCTAGTGTTAGATTTCATAATAACATTATACAAGATTTAGTATTACTTGTCAAATACAACAGAACCCCTTTCGGGGTTGAGTTGTCCTAG
>Ga0208618_1000684_pt1 | contig 14911 bp, 15 predicted proteins | sample CryBogCBE18Jul08_FD_184585 | JGI IMG/M metagenome (GOLD analysis project Ga0208618, IMG submission 184585) | Freshwater microbial communities from Crystal Bog, Wisconsin, USA - CBE18Jul08 (SPAdes) | ecosystem: Environmental > Aquatic > Freshwater > Lake | place: Crystal Bog, Wisconsin, USA...
CTTTTAAAAACTCCATCGAAGTTGTAGAGGAAAACATGTACACCTCAAGCTTGGATTACTACTCCCCCCTCTTAAGCCTTGCAAAAGCTTTTCAAACCAATGTAAATACAGTACCCCCTTGTATCGACATCAGAATTGAGAAAGAAAAATTAGCTCTTTGGAAAGATCGTTTAAACAATAGCTCAAAGAATCGTTCAAACACATTTGTAAAACTCAAAAGAGTTGGAATTGTATGGAGTGGGAACCCCCTTCATACCAACGACCACAATCGCAGTCTTGATCTACAACTATTGATTCATCATTTACCAAAAGAATTTGAATACTACGTATTACAAAAAGATATATCCGCTCAAGACCAAATCGCTTTGAGTTTGCAGTCTCACATCATGAGTTTTACTGGTCAACTGCATAACCTGACAGACACTGCTGCTTTGTGCTTGCAACTCGATCTTATTATTAGCGTAGACACAAGCGTTGCGCATTTGAGTGCAACTCTTGGCAAACCCACCTGGATCTTGTTGCCTTTTTGCCCAGACTGGCGTTGGTTAATGGATGTGGCAGAGTCACCTTGGTACCCAAGCGCCCGTTTGATACGACAAAGGGTTAGGGGCGACTGGGACGATCCGCTCGAAGAAGTTAAAAAAGCTTTGCTCGAGTTCTAAGATAATTTACTAATTATTTTAGACTTCCGTGGCAGTGCTTGTACTTCTTTCCGCTACCGCAAGGGCAAGGCTCATTTCGTCCCGTTGGTGGAATACCTACAGCAGCAGGAGAACTGGATGATAAGCCCGCGACGACCTCAACCTCTTGCTCGCCGGTCTCTGTAGGCGAGGTATAAGTTATGTTTTTCAGATCTTCAGCGCGTTCTTCGATTTGTTGAGCTGCTTGCTCGAGTTGCTCACCCGATTGAATTTCAACGTTCATTAAAATTCTTGTAACCTCGTTTTTAACCTGGTCTAGTAATTGACCAAATAGCTCAAATGCCTCACGCTTGTACTCTTGCTTAGGTTGCTTTTGTGCGTATCCCCTGAGATGAATACCCTGGCGCAAATAGTCTAAAGCAGACAAATGCTCCCGCCAATGAGTGTCGATACTTTGAAGCAATACCATTCTCATAAAGGGCGTGAACTGCTGTGCACCAACGTCTTTTATTTTTGCATTGAATGCTTCATTAGCCAAATTTATGACCATATCTAAGACATCTTGTGCAGTTATCGAATCGGCTTCGTTAATTACCTTTTGCAAGTCAACTTGGATCTTCCAATCCTTTTGCAATGTTTCTTGCAAGCCAGCAACGTTCCATTGCTCCTCAACGGAATCTCGGGGTACGTAGTGAGTAATTAGATCTGCAAAGCATCCCTCACGCAATGAGTCAATTTGAGCAGACAAATCTTGGGTATCTAAAATATCATTACGCTGTTGGTATATGACCTTTCGCTGATCGTTTGATACATCATCGTACTCGAGCAATTGCTTTCTGATGTCAAAGTTTCTAGCCTCAACTTTTCGCTGCGCACTCTCAATGCTTCTGGTCACTATCCCCGCTTCAATTGCCTCTCCCTCAGGCATATTTAGGCGCTCCATAATAGCCTTCACTCTATCGCCAGCAAAGATGCGCATCAGCGCGTCATCTAAACTGAGATAAAAGCGTGATGAACCAGGGTCTCCTTGACGTCCTGAGCGTCCACGCAGTTGATTGTCGATGCGCCTGGACTCGTGTCTTTCAGTTGCAATAATTCTGAGCCCCCCAAGGCTCTTTACCAGGGCATGATCTGTCGCCCACTTTTCACGAACCGCCTTAATTTGCGCCTCACGAGCCCCCTGATCCAAGGCTTCATCTTGTTCTATGTCTGCTATTATTTTCTCAATATTTCCACCCAAAACAATGTCAGTTCCACGACCAGCCATGTTGGTTGCGATGGTTATAGAGCCCTGTGCTCCGGCTTGAGCGATGATGTGTGCTTCTCGGTCGTGTTGCTTAGCGTTTAATACCTGGTGGGGTAACTTCTCACGTACCAGCATACCCGCAATGAGTTCTGAATTTTCAATAGACGTCGTCCCCACAAGCACGGGCTGTCCTCGCTCGTAACACTCACGGATATCATCTATTGCCGCTTTATATTTTTCCTGTGTCGTTTTATAAACGCGGTCTAACTGATCCTCTCGTTTACTGATCCTGTTGGGCGGTATAACAATGGTCTCAAGTCCATATATTTCTTGAAACTCATAAGCCTCAGTATCAGCCGTTCCTGTCATACCGGCGAGTTTTTGGTACAAGCGGAAATAATTTTGGAATGTGATGGATGCCAGTGTCTGGTTCTCTGCCTGAATCTGCACACCCTCTTTGGCTTCGACTGCTTGGTGCAGTCCATCACTCCAACGCCTGCCAGACATCAATCGTCCTGTGAACTCATCAACAATTACGATCTCACCACCTTGGTTCACATAGTGTTGATCTTTAAAGTAAAGATGGTGAGCTCGCAAGGCGGCATATAAATGATGCATCAAACCAATATTGGCAGGATCGTAAAGCGACGCTCCTTCCGGTAAGAGTCCAATTTGAGACAATAAACGCTCTGCGTTTTCGTGCCCTTGCTCGGTTAAAAAAACCTGATGCGACTTCTCATCAACTGTAAAGTCACCTGGGGTAATAATCCCCTCACCCGTTCTTAAATCTTCCTCACCCTCTTGACGAACGAGATGGGGAACCACTTGGTTGATGGCCAAATAGGTTTGTGTGTGATCTTCTGCTTGGCCGCTTATGATCAAAGGCGTTCTAGCCTCATCAATCAAGATTGAATCAACCTCATCTACGATTGCAAAGTTCAGAGGACGCTGAACCCTGTCTGCGCTTTCATACACCATGTTGTCGCGCAGATAATCGAAACCAAACTCATTATTGGTACCGTAAGTTATATCAGAGTTGTAGGCTGCCTGTTTTTCGGCTCTGGCCATTTGCGGCAAGTTAACACCGACACTTAAACCCAAAAAGTTGTAAAGCTTACCCATCCACTGGGCGTCCCTATTGGCTAAATAATCATTAACCGTAACGACATGCACACCCTTGCCTGCGAGCGCGTTTAAGTACACGGCGAGGGTTGCAGTTAATGTTTTACCTTCACCCGTGCGCATCTCAGAAATATTACCCTGATGCAATGAGATGCCTCCTAACAACTGCACATCAAAATGACGCATCTTCATCACCCGCTTAGAGCCCTCACGCACTACAGCAAAGGCCTCTACGAGCAACTGATCTAAGGTTTCTCCGCTAGCAATTCGGGACTTAAATTCTTCAGTTTTAGTCCTCAGTTGCTCATCACTCAAGCGCTCAAGAGTGGACTCTAAAGCGTTAATGCTAGCAACAGATTTTTGGAATTGTTTTAGCAGTCGCTCATTGCGACTACCAAATATCATTGTGAGTAAATTAAAAGCCATGCCCTTATTGCAACGCTAGATTCCTAAAACTTTAGGACTCGTTTGCAGGTTCCTTATGAAAGATTTATATTTTAACCTGTGCGAAGCCATAATATGCCTATGACGCACCCATCTGATTCTAACAATCCCTCATTACAGATTGAGAATAATCAAACTCAGCCGTCCTCAGCCGCAGCCAAGCCCCAACCCAGTGCAATTGCTACTTTTAGAGCATTAGGTTACTCAAAGATACCCAGATCAGCCCCACTGCTTCGTGGCAAACCAGAGACTGCAGCCAAAGCACTGAATACCTCACCTCAACTCTCCCACCTCCTAGAGTTAGCCAGAGATTCCCAACAACGCTTGAACGCTCTACAAAACCTTTTGCCCCCCCAGCTAAAGAACGTTGTAAAAGCGAGCACCTTAGATGGGGACAGTTGGTGTCTCTTGGTGCCAAATAACTCGGTTATGGCAAAACTAAAACAAATGTTACCCTCTATGGCCGCCCATTTGAGAAGCAAAGGATTTCAGGTTCAAACCATCAGGTTAAAGATAGAAGGTAGGTAGGTTTGCAAGTAATTCACTGAATAATGTGAATCTCCTCGCATATATTTAAATATTTTATGTGGTGCCCCCTGTCCGACTCGAACAGACCACCTACTGATTACAAATCAGTTGCTCTACCAGATGAGCTAAGGGGGCACGGATGATATTGTAACTAAAAGTAGCTTCTTATTTAGACTTCAGCAAAAACCAAACTCAAAACCAATTTTTTGAGTTGTTTAGTAACGACTATTTTATTTTTCGGTTAGAAATTGTAATTCTTTAGCAAAATTACACACAAATTTGAAATACTGGCTTTTTACTTTATGCGAGTTAACTTAGGACGAGTACCGGTTGGCCCGGAAGGAGAAGGCTCAGTGGGATCAGCATTCTCAATTAAGCTTTCACCCTTGTTTTCATCTACACTTTTAACACTGCTTAGGGTGCTAGGTTTGCCTTTAATGTTTTGAGTAGATGCAGACTCATTGGTCATCAAAGTCAGGGAGGCCTGAATTACACCTTCAGTAGATTCTTCAAAAGTACTCTCGTTTTTGAGATTTTGAACTTGCGTTAAGTTCACCCCTTCTTTAATGTTGGAGTTTTTAGTAGATGTATTGTTCGGAGCAGGAAAAGCCATTCCTTGACCGTTTTCTTTTGCGTAAATAGCAATAACCTGTCCCACAGGCACAATTATTTGCCGTGGGGTTCCTCCAAATCTTGCTTTGAACTCAATAAAATCGTTGCCAATTTGAAGGCCACTGGTTGCGTCCAAACTTATATTCAACACGATCTCATCGTTTTGAACATATTCCTTTGGAACTTGGACGGTTGAGTCCACTTTGACTGCTATGTATGGAGTCAGCGCATTATCGTTGCACCAATCAAATAAGGCCCTTATCAAATATGGCCTGGTTGAGATGGTTTGCGCTGCGTTTATCATATTGGTCCACTGCACCAGTTTTTGAGAGTCACAATGAATGGGGATGACACAAAGAATACAGCATCATCCCAGAAAAACCCGATTACTTACGCATCACTTTCTCTGAAGGCGTTAAGGCCTCTATATATGCGGGCCTTGAGAAAATACGCTCTGCATATTTTAAAAGTGGAGCCGCATTTTTAGACAACTCAATTCCGTAATAGTCCAAACGCCACAACAATGGAGCGATCGCTACGTCCAACATGGAAAAGTTTTCTCCAAGCATAAACTTGTTCTTCAAAAATACGGGTGCCAACTGGGTTAAACGATCACGGATATGTGAACGCGCTTTGTCCAAAGATTTGTCCGCTGGCTTTGTATTTCTGTTCTCTAGCAAACTGACATTGGTAAAGAGTTCTTTCTCGAAATTTAACAAGAACAATCTAACACGTGCTCGGTCTACTGGATCGCCGGGCATCAATTGTGGGTGCGGGAAACGCTCATCTATGTACTCATTGATGATATTTGATTCATACAAAATCAAATCACGCTCAACAAGGATGGGAACCTGTCCATAGGGATTCATAACATTGATATCTTCTTGCTTGTTGTAGAGATCTACGTCACGGATTTCAAAATCCATCCCTTTTTCAAACAAAACAAATCGGCAACGATGAGAAAAGGGACATGTTGTCCCAGAGTACAAGACCATCATAGGATTAAGCTCTCCAGTAATTCAGAACAGTGATGGGGAAATTCCCATCACTTTTATGATCTAAGCGTCCCTAAAATTCTAGAGAAGTCAGAGATAAAAATAAATAGACAAAATACCTAGGTTTTGCTTTTTTATTAACAAAACCTAGACATTTACTTGAACTTTTAGCGAATATCTTTCCAATATGCAGCGTTCAAACGCCAGGCAACAAAGGTAAAGCACAATAAGAACATAACGACCCAAACGCCAACCCGAACACGCGTGTTTTGTGCAGGCTCGGACATCCATTGCAAATAGGTGACTAAGTCGCCAACTGCTTGGTCATATTGCTCAGGGCTTAATTGTCCAGGTTTATCTTGCTCCCAGCCCTTGAATACTTCCTCTTCATGGCCGTGTACCTCTTCTTTTGAGTAAACAGGATGTCGCTCCCCCTGGAGTTCCCACAAAACATTGGGCATTGCTACATTGGGATAAGCAAGGTTATTCCAACCTGTAGCCTTGGAGGGATCTCGGTAATATGTTCTTAAATATGTATAGATATAGTCGCCACCACTACCAGCGTGACTGGAGCGTGAGCGTGCAATAACTGTTAAATCTGGTGGGTTGGCACCAAACCAAGCTTTAGCTTGCTTGGGGTCAATATTGGCCTTCATCGTATCGCCGACTTTATCAGTTGTGAACAACAGGTTTTCTTTGATTTGTTGCTCGGTCAGGCCAATGTCTTTCAACCGATTAAAGCGCATGTAAGCTGCAGAGTGGCAATTCAAGCAGTAGTTCACAAACAATTTCGCGCCGTGCTGCAAAGAGGCCAAATCATTTGTGTTGTTAGGCGCTTTGTCCCAAATGATTCCGCCCTCGTTAGCGCTAGCAAGGTTAGTTGCGAACAATGAGAGACTTGAAATAAGGATTAATAAAAGTTTTTTCATGTTGTTACCTTAAACCCAGATCAATGAGCTGCGAAAGTGACACGATCAGGGACTTGTTTAAATTCACCGAGTTGCGTCCACCAAGGCATCAACAAGAAGAACCCAAAATAATAAATAGTTCCAACCTGTGCGATCAACGTTCCAATCTCAGAGGGGGGCTGAATACCCAGATAACCTAAAACTATAAAGAGGACAACAAACACAGCGTAAAGCCATTTGTGCCATGTTGGTCTATAACGGATTGATTTGACTGGGCTATGGTCTAACCAAGGCAGGAAGAAAAGCATAACTACAGCGCCACCCATCACCACCACGCCCCAGAATTTTGCATCAAATGTTTTAAGCAAAACAATCAATACTGCTACTCCAACGACAGTGATAACTTTTCCGCGTGACTGCATTGCTGTTTTCAACACAACAAACACAGCAGATAAAGCTGCAATGATGCTGAGTACGTTAACCATCACATCGGTTGTTGCACGTAACATTGAGTAATATGGAGTGAAATACCAAACCGGCGCAATATGCAGGGGCGTCTTGAGTGGGTCTGCTGGAATAAAGTTGTTGTACTCCAAAAAGTAACCACCAACCTCAGGAGCAAAAAAGATTATTGAGGTGAAGACCAACAAAAATACACTAACACCCAAAATATCGTGAATCGTGTAATAAGGATGGAAAGGTATACCGTCCAATGGGTTTCCATCTGGCCCTTTAGTAGCCTTGATCTCCACGCCGTCTGGATTATTAGATCCGACCTCGTGTAATGCGATGATGTGAGCAACAACTAAGCCCAACAAAACCAAGGGAACTGCAATGACGTGAAAGCTAAAGAAACGGTTGAGCGTTGCATCTCCTACCACGTAGTCCCCACGAATTAACAGAGCCAAATCAGGGCCGATGAAGGGGATGGCAGAGAATAAATTAACAATAACCTGAGCTCCCCAGTAACTCATCTGTCCCCAAGGTAACAAATAGCCCATGAAAGCTTCAGCCATAAGGCAAAGGAAAATGGCACACCCAAATATCCAAACTAGTTCTCTTGGCTTTCTGTAAGATCCGTAGATTAGGCCGCGGAACATGTGCATGTAAACCACGATGAAAAATGCCGAAGCTCCAGTGGAGTGCATGTAACGAATCAGCCAACCCCAGGGAACATCGCGCATGATGTATTCAACGCTTGCAAAAGCAACCGCAGCATCAGGTTTGTAATGCATAACCAAAAAGATACCCGTCACAATTTGAATGACCAATACCAAAATCGATAAAGCACCAAAAAAATAAAAGAAATTAAAGTTCTTTGGGGCGTAATACTCAGAGAGATGCTCTTTGTATAACTGTGAGAGGGGGAAACGATTGTCTACCCAGTTGAGCAATTTTTCTCCATTGCTAGCGTCGGGGGAAATTTCCTTGAATTCAGCCATTGTGTCTTCCTGTATAAGCAGTGTCTTTTAACAACTAGAGGATCGAATTACGCAGATTTATCTTCGCCAATCAACAACTTGTTGTCTGACAAATACATGTGAGGGGGAACTTCTAAGTTATCTGGAGCAGGTTTATTCTTGAAAACCCTTCCAGCCATATCAAAAGTAGAACCATGGCAAGGGCACAAGAAACCTCCAGGCCAATTATCTGGCAGCGAGGGCTGAGGACCCGTTACGAACTTATCGCCTGGTGAACACCCCAAATGAGTACAAATACCAACGGCAACGAAAATCTCAGGCTTGATGGACCGCGCTTGGTTTTTTGCATAAACTGGTGTAATCTCACCAGGCTTACGCTCTGAGTTAGGATCAGCCAACTCATTTTCAATTTTTGATAATTCTGCAACTTGCTCTGGAGTTCTACGAACAATCCAAACGGGTTTGCCTCGCCATTCAACCGTTAATTTCTCACCAGGTTTGATGGCGGAAATATCCACTTCTACAGCAGCGCCTGCTGCTTTAGCTCTCTCTGAGGGCTGAAATGTACTCACGAAAGGGATAGCTGTCGCTACTCCACCTATTGCTCCGGCACAACCAGAGGCTATAAGCCAGGTTCTTTTACTGCTATCCATTGGGGTATCGCTCATTGACTGATCCTTGATGATCCGAAATAATGACTCTGAAAAGGGTTAACCCCACATTGTATCTGAGTCTTAGGCCAATTGTCCAATCCGGGCTATTTCCAAAGCAATAAGATTTGGATGGTTTAACTACTCTAAAAGTATGAAAAACCCTCTTTAACCTTAAATCGGCATGGCCTAAGCACCAACTTAGCGCTTGAGATGCAACTTACACTAGCTATTTTGTTCTGATCGTTCAATTATTCGCTGAGTAATCCAGCTAGTTTTATAGCCTCAAGCATACTGCTTGCATCAGCCAGTCCCTTCCCCGCTATTTCAAAAGCTGTTCCGTGATCCGGGCTTGTTCTGATCATTGGTAGCCCAAGCGTCACATTAACCCCCTTGTCCAACCCCATATATTTTATGGGTATCAGCCCTTGATCATGATACATGGCAACTACGACGTCAAACTCTCCTTTTCTTGCCCTCATAAAAACGGTATCTGGGGCGTGTGGGCCACTCAGGCGCATGTCCTTGTTGTGAATCCGGGCTTTTTCCATTGCAGGCAAAATAATCTCCAACTCTTCACGCCCCATTAATCCCCCCTCCCCGGCATGAGGATTAAGCCCAGCAACTGCAATACGTGGTGCTTGCCCCATCAAACGGGTTAGAGATGCATGCGTAATTTGTAAAGTTTCAATAATCTGATCTTCTGTTACTTTAAAAATCGCCTCTTGCAGTGACAAGTGAATACTCACCAAAACCACTCTTAGCTCATCACTGGCAAGCATCATTCTCACGGGCATCTCAGAAATGGCAACTCCCGCATGAAGTGCGGCTTCATTTTGAAGTATCTCCGTGTGCCCAGGAAACCCAATCCCCGCCTTGGAAAGCGACTGCTTATGAATGGGTGCGGTAATAACGCCACCAACATCGCCATTAAGAGCGGCGCGTGCACTCCAAATAATATTCTCTGCGGCCACCCTACCAGCAATCTCACTCACCTCACCAACATTTGCAAGGTGACTCTTTGACTGTCCCACATCACAGACCTGTAAAACTGGAACAAGGCAAACCTCCTCCTCATTGAGTCTCTTTTTTTCCTTTAATTTATTTAAGCCAGAAATGTCAGTTATGTTAGTGATGGGATATATTTTGATTCGGTTTGAATTGTCTTTAAGCGTTGTCCTGGCTCGCTCTAAATGTGCAAAGTCTCCCACTACAAAACAGCGTTTTAACAAGTTTTCTACAAAAGGGTCCTTTGTCTCGTTTAGAAAACACTTGAGTACGATCTCGGGTCCGATTCCTGACGGATCCCCCATCGTAATAGCCAAAGGTTTCAAGTTATTCAAGTTGATATTCACTTTTGATTGATTGTCATGAATCGATTTACACGGCCTTGATCAACTCACTTTGAATTGGATTTAGGGCTTCAACCTTGAAACATATTTCAAAAAATCCAGTTAATTTTTATCTCAAGCTGGATTGTCGATGTCTATAAACTGATGTTCAATCGAAAATTTCTCAGCCAAGGCTTGACCGAGTGCCTGAACACCATATCTCTCAGTTGCATGGTGTCCACACGCCAAAAAAGCAACTCCAGTTTCTTTTGCTAGGTGCGCCTGTGGCTCTGAGATTTCACCGGTGATGAACGCCTCTGCACCAGCTTTAATAGCATCCTCAAACCAAGACTGTGCCCCGCCTGTACACCAAGCAATTTTTCCAATGCGTCTGCTTTTATCGCCAGCAATCACAGTGGGTGTGCGGCCCAACACACCCTCAACTCTGAGTGCCAAATCGTTTATACAAAAGGATTCTGCCCCCTGAGATCCAGGAATAATAGTGCCAATGTGACCTAAATTTTGATCCCCAAAAGTCTCCCTCATTTGCAATCCCAAATGAATTGCCAGCTGCGCATTGTTGCCGTAAAGCGGATGGGCATCTAGTGGCAGATGATAAGCAATTAGGTTGATGTTGTTAAGGATTAATTTTGCAACACGCCCTCTTATCCAACCTGTTAGGGTACCGTCTTGGCCGCGCCAAAAAAGTCCATGATGAACCAATATAGCATCGGCACCCGCATTAGCTGCAGCCTCAATTAATTCCAAACTTGCAGTAACGCCAGTGACTAACTTTGTAACTTCAGACTTCCCTTCAACTTGCAAACCGTTAGGCCCATAGTCTTTAAAACGCGTGGGTTGCAACCATTCATTGGCCTGCTCTACTAATTTAGTGTTCATGACAAATTGCTTAGTCAATCAATGCTCCAAAAACTCATGTTCAGGTATTCTTTGCTTCTTGGCTTTTGGTCTTTGGGCAGGAGTAACAGAGGCTGCGATTAACGTGTCTTTTCTTTGAATCTTAAAAGCTACCGGAGTGCCAGGCTTAAGCGCTGCTACGAGCGCCAAAAGCTCACTTAAATTATTTACTTTTTGTCCAGCGATATCAACGATTTGGTCACCTGGTCTGATACCGGCATTAAAAGCGGGCCCACCCTGCAAAACGCCAGTCACAATTACACCGTGATCCGATTTGAGTCCAAATGTTTGTGCAAGTTCAGGACTCAATTCGTTGGGCTCAATTCCAACCCAGCCCCGCTTTACTTGCCCATCTTTTAGGATACTCTCAAGCACTTGCTTGGCGGTACTCATGGGTATAGCGAACCCTATACCCATACTCCCTCCAGAACGCGAGACGATAGCCGTATTGATACCAACCATATTGCCGTATACATCTACCAAAGCGCCACCAGAATTACCTGGGTTAATCGCTGCATCAGTTTGAATAAAGTTCTCAAACGTATTAATGCCTAGTTGATTTCTTCCCAGTGCGGAGACAATCCCACTGGTCACTGTTTGGCCCACACCAAAGGGATTACCAATCGCTAAAACGTGATCTCCCACTTGTAATGAGTCTGAGTTTCCAATGACTATAACGGGAAGATGCGCCATGTTGATTTTAATAATGGCCAAATCAGTCTCTGGGTCTGACCCAATCAATTTACCAGTCGTCTTCCTTGCGTCGTTTAGCACCACTTCTATTTCATCGGCGCCCTCTATTACGTGATTATTTGTCAACACATAACCCTCAGGGCTAACAATTACGCCACTACCCAAGCCAACTTGTGCCGACTCATCGGGTTGCCCTCCAAAAAAGCGGAACCAAGGATCCATCTGAGATTGATTGGAGTCTGATTTACGTTTGGTACTGATACTTACTACGGCAGGAGATGCCTTTTTGGCAGCAGAGCTGTAGCTCCCCGGCGCAACCGAGCTCGCATCTTGACGAGCTGCTTCAAATAAACTTATTCCACCAAAACCTGATTCAACTGTATCTCTTGCTCCAATACTTTTGACCCAGTCTGGCTTTAATGTAACGAGCACAAACCAGATGGCCAAGAGTACGGTGACGACCTGGGAAAAAAGGAGCCATATTTTTTTCATGTAATCAGGATCCCTCAGAGGTTTTATTCTCTCCATTAGTTGCATTGCTCGGACTATTGGTTGACCCGTCGCTTGAGTCCTCAGATGGCGCTTGTGTGTGCTTGATAAATATTACGGCAGCCCAAATACCCAATTCATACAACAAGCACATGGGTACGGCTAGTGCCAACTGTGACACTACATCGGGCGGGGTCACAACGGCTGCAACAATAAATGCGATCACAATAAAGTACGATCTAAAGTCTTTAAGCTTTTGAATGGACATGATTCCAAGGCGAGCCAAGACAACAACAACGATTGGCACTTCAAACGTCATCCCAAACGCCAAAAACATTGTCAAAACGAAACTTAAATATGCCTCAATATCAGGCGCTGCAGTGATGCTCTTGGGCGCAAAGGATTGAATGAATTTGAAGACTTGTCCAAACACAAAGAAATAACAAAAAGCCACACCTGCGAAGAACAACAAAGTACTAGAAACCACAAGCGGGAGTACCAATCTTTTTTCATGCGCATAAAGTCCAGGTGCAACAAATGCCCAGGCTTGGTAAAGTACCACAGGCAATGCAATCAAAAATGCTGCCATCATCATTATTTTGAGGGGCACCATGAATGGAGAAATCACAGATGTTGCAATCATGGTCGCTCCACTAGGCAAATGCTCAATCAGGGGCGCTGCCAAAATATCGTAAAGTGGCCCAGGACCGGGAAAGATAGCCAAAACAATAGCGACTACGCCAACAGCTGCTATCGCTTTAACCAAACGATCTCTTAGTTCAATCAGATGCTGAACGAAGGGCTGCTCTGTACCTGTGAGCTCATCGTCCGTTTTGGTGTTTGTATTGGACATTTCTTTTTTAAGTCAATACTTAGATAATTTTAGTTTCTTAAAATTACTTAAGAGAATTTAAATTGGTTTTAGGTCTATAACGAGCCACTCTAGCTGCGCCAGACAAAGCCTTGCTTTTGACACCGCGTTGAGATTTATACCACTGCGGGGTAGCGGAACGCTTTAGGCGCCATTTTTTTCCAGGATTTTTATAAATTGGAGATGGTATGCTCACATCCCCAAGAAGATCCGAACCATGATAATTGGATGCATCTTCAGTATTTAATCCATCCCCCACGCTGCTTGAGAGTTGGCTCCACTCTTTTTCAACCTCATGGGTGGTTGCATTCACTGAAGTTTGAACTTCCCGCGCTGCAGTCTCAAAAGACTCCCTTACTTTTTTGAGCTCCTCCATCTCCATTGCTCTATTTACCTCAGCTTTAACATCACTAACGTAACGCTGCGCTTTTCCCACCAAAGTTCCAACTGTTCTTGCAACCTTGGGTAACTTCTCTGGGCCAATCACAATTAACGCAACTGCACCTATCAGGGCAATTTTTGAAATATCCAAATCAAACATGGCAGTTGCTTAGAAAAGCTAGAGAGGAGACAAATTCTAAAGAATCAAAGCAATCAAGGAAGCGGTGCATGATTAGCTTTTATGTTTGACTTCTACGTCAATTGGAGCCTGCGTTGTGTGGGCGGTTGGACTTGCCACCTGAGCGGGCGGAGTTTGGGGGGAAGCAGTGCCCGCATTTGCGGCTTGCTCGGGGGATGTACCGCCGTCTTTCATCCCGTCTTTAAATCCCTTAACTGCACCGCCTAAATCGGTACCAATGTTTTTGAGCTTCTTGGTGCCAAAAATCATGATCACAATTAACAAAACAATTAACCAATGCCAAATAGAAAATGAACCCATGGAGATGCTCCTAATAACTTAACTAAATTTTAGACGACTTAAGGGGAAAACTTGCAAAGGTATGCGTTTTAAGGGCAATTAGCCCTTTAACCACGGTCTTGGACCGGCTAAAACGTGCATATGAAGGTGATGAATCTCTTGACCTCCGTGATTACCAGTATTGAGAACCAGTCTAAAGCCTCCATCTGGGTAGTGTCCAGCACCTTGCTCTAACGCCAACTTTGGTGCTAAAACCATCATCCGACCTAGAAGATGTTCATGTTCTACTGTAACTTGGGCCATTGAAGGGATATGGATTTTGGGAATGATCAAAAAATGAATCGGCGCCCACGGATTAATATCATGAAAAGCAAAAAACTCTTCATCCTCAAATACTTTTTTACTTGGGATTACTGAGCTGACAATTTTGCAAAATAAACACTGCGGATCTGTTGAATATGTCATGGTGTTCACCTCCTTCGTACAATTCATTGACTTGGTTCAGCAAGGTTTTTAACCATTGCTCAAATGGACGCTCAGTCCCCGTTTTTCTCTCGATCACGTACTTTTCTAAGGGCTTTTTCCTCCAAACCGCTCACGCCAACTCTTCTTTCCAATTCATCAAATACTTGTTGAGGCTGCAGTCCATAATGAGCAAGCGCTATTAAGCAGTGAAACCATAAATCAGCCATTTCGTTAACTAAGTTCTGGCTATCGCCCCCGTGGCTTAGGTCCTTGGCAGCCATAACGACCTCTGTGGACTCCTCCCCAACTTTCTTTAAAATTGCATCTGCTCCTTTTGACAGCAAGCGGGCAACGTAGCTTTGCTCTGGATCACCCCCGTTTGCAGGAAGCCTGGTTTGAATCATGCCGGCTAGACGAACCAAAGTGTTTAAGTCTGAAACTTGGGTGCCAACAATTGAGGGAACATGACTGTTTTCTTCAGCGGTAATTTGTTTTTTTTCTTGCATAAAGTCTCGGGTAGATGGGCGCCTAGTGACTGGGGGGTTCAATTATTTCGTATAAATGGATTGAGGATCCTTTAAAACAGGCTCGACCGGAGCCCAAGACAGGGCTCCATTTTTTGCTGTTTCTAATTTTTGGTAGAAACAACTATGCCTGCCCGTGTGACACGCAATTGAGGGATCATGCCCCTCTTGCTTCACAATTAACAATATCACAT
>Ga0208618_1000685_pt1 | contig 14911 bp, 11 predicted proteins | sample CryBogCBE18Jul08_FD_184585 | JGI IMG/M metagenome (GOLD analysis project Ga0208618, IMG submission 184585) | Freshwater microbial communities from Crystal Bog, Wisconsin, USA - CBE18Jul08 (SPAdes) | ecosystem: Environmental > Aquatic > Freshwater > Lake | place: Crystal Bog, Wisconsin, USA...
CCAAACCCTCCTTGCGTGAGACAGACACGATGGATACCTTTGTGGATTCATCTTGGTATTTCATGCGTTATTGCGACCCGACAAATGCAGACAAAATGGTTGACCAAGGCGCGAACTATTGGATGCCAATGGACCAATACATCGGGGGTATTGAGCATGCAATTTTGCATTTGTTGTATGCACGCTTTTGGACTAAGGTGATGAGAGACCTTGGCTGCGTAAAGGTCGATGAACCGTTCACAAAGTTGCTAACTCAAGGAATGGTTTTAAACCATATTTACTCCAGGGTTACAGATAAAGGCGGGGTTGAGTATTTTTGGCCACATGAGGTGGAAAACATTTTGGACTCTGAGGGTCGTGTTACCCACGCAGTTTTGATTAACGCTAAGGACGGATTACCCAGCGGGACTCATATAAATTATGAGGGAGTTGGGACAATGAGTAAGTCCAAAAACAACGGTGTTGATCCACAAGAGCTGATTGAAAAATTTGGCGCGGACACCGCTCGTTTGTATACGATGTTTACGGCTCCTCCCGAGGCCACATTAGAGTGGAATGATGATGCCGTCGAGGGTAGTTTCAGATTCCTTAGGCGTGTTTGGGCATTTGCAGCTCAACACGCTACTGGACTTAATGCTGTCGCGAGTCAAACCCCATCGGTAGATTTGAGCAAAATGGGTCCCTTGGACTCGCGAGCACAAGCGCTTAGGTTTGAAATTCACTCCGTGCTGCGTCAAGCGGTGTTTGATTATGAGCGGATGCAATACAACACCGTTGTCTCAGCCGCAATGAAGATGCTTAATACCTTAGAGAACGCAAAGTTGGACTCGACGGGTGTTGACGCCCCTGTGGTTTTTGAGTGTTTCTCCATTTTGTTGAGAATTTTGTATCCTGTTTGCCCTCATATTGGTTATCAACTTTGGGACTCACTTGGGTACTCTAAAGTTTTCGGAGACCTTTTGGACGCGCCTTGGCCAGAGGTGGACCCAGGAGCGTTGACCCGAGATGAAATTGAGATGATGCTTCAGGTTAACGGAAAATTGAGGGGCTCTATAAAGGTGTCATCTCAAGCGACCAAAGAAGAGATTGAGAAAATTGCTTTAGATAGCGAGGCGTATAAGAATCAAGCAAAGGGAGCAAATCCTAAAAAAATCATTGTTGTAGCGGGTCGGCTCGTCAACATTGTTCTATAAACCTTTATGAATCAAACTTATAAGACGCTGTGCATTTATGTAGTTGCTTGGTTGATGCTGCTGGTTTTGCCGGGGTGTGGGTTTGAGCTTAAAAAACCAATTCAAATTCCTTTTAAAAGCATTTATGGGAACTTTCAAGATCAAACCCCTTTTGGTATAGCGCTGCGAAGAACGATCATTGCGTCTGGACAAGTCGAATTGATTACGGATCCTAAAAGAATTGAGGAGGCGCAAGTTGTTTTGGAGGTGTTGCGTGAGCAAAAAGATAAAATTATTTTGGGCAGAACTGCAGCTGGAACTGTAAACTCATATCAACTACGGCTCAATGTGGCTTTTAAATTACGAACACAAGACGGTATAGAGCTCATACCAGAGACGGAGATTTCGTTATTTAGAGACATCAGTTTTAATGAAACAATTGTTCTCTCTAAAGAGGCGGAAGAGCAGTTGTTATACCGAAATATGCAGACAGATATTGCAGAGCAGATGATGCGACGAGTCGCAAGCGCTGGCAAGCAGTGGACTAACGCACCCAATGCATCCAGCGCACGGTAACGCACTGTCTCACAAATCAAGAGCCGATTACTTTGCAAGTACCAACAAATAAACTAGCAGATCACCTCTCAAAAGAGTTGAAGGCTATGTATGTCTTCCACGGAGACGACGCACTTCTGGTTCAAGAAGCAAGTGACATGGTGAGACAAAAGGCTTTGACTCAGGGGTACACAGACAGACATGTCTTCTCAGTTTTTGGAGCTCATTTTGATTGGAGTGAGATTTTGGCTAGCGCTGGGTCTCAAAGTCTTTTCTCGGATAAACAAATCCTTGAAATACGTATCGCAAGTGGTAAGCCTGGCAAAGAGGGTTCAGTTGCTCTTCAAAACTTGGCCGAATCCTCTGCACAATCAGATGGTGTGTTGACTATGGTGTACTTGCCCAGAGCTGACAAAATCATGAAAAACTCTGCTTGGTTTATGGCCTTAGAGAGCGCTGGTGTCAGTGTTCCAATTGAAGCGGTCTCAAGACATGAGCTACCCAATTGGATTGCGCAGCGGCTCGCCCAACAGGGCCAACGCGTGCCAAGTGGAGAGATGGGACAAAGGGCGTTGAAATTTTTTGCTGACAGAGTTGAAGGTAATTTACTGGCTGCACACCAAGAGATTCAAAAACTGGGCCTTTTATATCCACAAGGTGAGTTGAGTTTTGATCAAATTGAGACTGCTGTTTTAGATGTTGCGCGATATGATGTATTCAAACTAACCCAGGCTATTTTGCAAGGTCAACCCCTTAGAGTTCAACGGATGATGGACGGCTTAGAGGCTGAGGGGGTTGCTGCAGTGCTCACCCACTTCACGCTAGCAGAAGAGATAAGAAGTCTTAGAAGAGTCAAAGAGTCAATGCAACAAGGTAAATCGGTTGGTCTTGCTTTAAAAGAAAACAGAATATGGGGGGACCGCGAGGCTTTGTATGACCGAGTCCTCCCCTTTATAAGAATGAACCATCTCAATGTGTTGATGAGAGATGCTCATGTGGTCGACGGGGTAATTAAAGGACTAAAGTCTCCGCTTTGGCCTGAGGATCCTTGGCAAGCACTTCACAGGCTAGCGCAGCGCATGGGAAGCGTTTGCAAGGGAAATTGAGTTAATTGAAAGCTCAAGTCTCCCCCCTCACCTTTATGTCTTTTTCGTGACCTATTTTGTTGGTTTTAGGCGGATCGTGCAAAGCCCTGTAGATGATGAGAAAATACCAATATGAATGCAAAAAACCTTATTGAGCAAATGCAAAGTCTTGGCAAAGAGGCCAGGCGCGCTAGCGCATTAATGGCAAAGTCCACGGCAAAGAAAAAAAGTCTTGCGCTCCAAATCCTAGCGAACAAACTTCGTAGTGAATCTGCCAATCTGATTGAACTCAATGAATCTGATTGCAAGCAGGCATTGTCAAATCAAATATCAGAGGTATTGATAGATCGGCTTAAATTGACACCCAAAATTATTGAGACTTGTGCGTTAGGGTGTGAGCAACTTGCAAGCATGCCAGATTTAATTGGAGAAATTGTTGGTCTCAAAGAGCAGCCAAGTGGTATTCGAGTTGGACAGATGAGAGTGCCAATCGGTGTTTTTGGCATGATCTACGAGAGTAGGCCCAACGTCTCAATTGAGGCTGCGTCCCTGTCTATTAAGAGTGGTAATGCATGTATATTGAGAGGTGGATCAGAGGCTCTTAATTCCAATTTGGGATTGATCTCAGTAGTTCAAGACGCTTTAAAGGAGGCCGGCCTACCCCCCCAAGCTGTTCAATTGGTGAATGTAACGGACCGCGCTGCGGTTGGCCACCTCATAACCATGCCCGAATATGTAGATGTCATTATCCCAAGGGGTGGAAAAGGTTTAATTGAGCGCATCAGCGCTGAGGCCAAGGTGCCTGTGATCAAACACTTAGACGGGAATTGCCATACCTTTGTGGATGAAACTTGCAACTTAGAGATGGCACTTCGGGTGTGTGAGAATGCAAAGACCCAAAAGTATAGCCCTTGTAATGCTATGGAGAGTTTGTTGGTGGCCAAGGGAGTTTCCAGTTCGTTTTTGCCAAAGATTGCCGAAATTTATGCCCGCAAGGGGGTTGAAATGAGAGGCTGCGGACGCACCTTAGAGTTGATTGCTGAAGTTAAGGGATTGAACTCAGTACTTGCAAGTGAAGAGGATTGGTACGCAGAATATTTGGCGCCTGTTATCAGTGTGAAAATTGTTGATTCTTTGGATGAGGCAATTGATCATATCAACCATTACTCATCTCATCACACTGACGCCATACTGACAGAACATTACTCAAATGCCCAACGTTTTTTGAGGGAAGTTGACTCTGCAAGTGTGATGGTCAACACGAGTACAAGATTTGCTGATGGTTTTGAGTATGGATTAGGCGCTGAGATTGGCATTTCCACTGATAAATTTCACGCAAGGGGTCCCGTTGGTATTGAGGGACTGACTTCGCTGAAATACGTCGTTTTGGGAAATGGAGAGATTCGTGGTTAGTCGGATGAGGTAGGTATTTTAAATTTTGAAAATCAAATGACCGCGGTTGTTTTGCAAATGCCGCGAATGAATAAACAAACAAAAGAAAGTAACCATGGTTCCTCATCTAATTACGGCACTCACCGGCCCAATCAACGAACTTGAGCAGCGCATAATTGATTCAATGCCAGCCATTGAGAGATGGTTTCGTCTGGAGTGGATGGAGCATACGCCGCCCTTTTACACTTCAGTTGATATCAGAAATGCTGGATTTAAATTGGCTCCTGTTGATACCAATTTATATCCTGGGGGGTGGAACAACTTAACGCCAGAGATGCTACCTTTGGCTGTGCAAGCGGCGATGGCAGCGATCGAAAAAATTTGCCCTGAAGCGCGCAATTTACTGTTGATTCCGGAGAACCATACTCGAAACACATTTTATTTAAGTAACGTTGCTCAGTTGCAACGTATCTTCCACATGGCTGGGCTTAACGTGCGGATTGGCTCTATCAATCCTGAAATCAAAGAGCCCACATCCATAACTTTGCCCAACGGGGACACGGTACTTCTTGAGCCTGTCATTCGTTCAAAGCGAAGACTCGGATTAGAGAATTTTGATCCATGTACCATATTGTTGAACAACGATTTGAGTGCAGGAATACCAGGAATTTTGGAAGACCTTAATGAACAGTATCTCCTCCCCCCATTGCATGCAGGATGGAGTGTTCGCCGTAAAAGCTTGCACTTTGAGAGTTATGAGGAGGTGAGCAAACGCTTTGGAAAACTTCTTGGAATAGATCCTTGGTTGATTAACCCTATGTTTGCAACATGTGGGGAGGTTAACTTCAGCGAGAGTACAGGGATGGAGTGTTTAGTGAGCAATGTGGATATGTTGCTTGGTAAAATTAAGAAAAAATATAAAGAATATGGAATAAGCGAAAAACCCTTCGTCATCGTCAAAGCGGATAACGGGACTTACGGGATGGGGATTATGACTGTTCGGGACGTTAAAGATTTAGACGCTCTGAACAGGAAAACCCGCAACAAAATGAGCGTGATCAAAGACGGACGGGAAGTTGATCAGGTCATTATTCAAGAAGGTGTACTTACACACGAGAGAATCAACGACGCTGTGGCTGAGCCGGTTGTTTATATGATGGACCGATACGTTGTTGGCGGATTTTACCGAGTACATGCCGAGCGAGGTATCGACGAAAATTTAAATGCCCCAGGGGCTAGTTTTGCACCACTTGCGTTTGAGCAAAACGCACAATTGCCCCAGCCTGGATTTAAACCTGGTGCAAGCGTGCCTAATCGTTTTTATATGTACGGAGTAATCGGGCGATTGGCAATGCTTGCGGCCAGTTACGAGCTTGAAGCCACGGACCCTAATGCAGATCTTTATGAGTAATCAGATATCGCAGTGTGGTGATGGAACAGGTCAGGGGTTTCGATGAAAAATATTTTATTTGTAGCCGACCCACTAGACACCTTTAAAATTTACAAGGACTCAACCTATGTGATGATGCGTGAGTTGCAAATGAGGGGGTATGGAGTCTGGGCATGTGAGGCGAGTGATATTTTCTGCACAAGTTTGGAGCGCGTTAGTGCTCAGATCAGACCGGTCGAGTTAAAACTTGATGTGAGCGAAGGCCCGAATTGGTATAAAAGTGGACCTTTTGAAGTCAAGCCCTTAAACGAAATGGACGCAGTTGTGCTGCGCTTGGATCCGCCTTTTAATTCTGAATATTTTTATCTGACGCATCTATTAGAGCGTGCACAAGCTCAGGGAGCAAAAGTTTTTAACGACCCTAAGGCTGTAAGAGATCATCCTGAGAAACTCTCCATACTTGAGTTTCCACAATTTACTGCGCCAACTCTTGTGAGTCGTGATCCTCTCAAAATTAGGGAGTTTTACGCAGTGCATAAAGATATTATTCTCAAGCCCTTGGACGGCATGGGGGGGATGGGAATATTTAGAATCAAAGCGGACGGTTTAAATCTGGGTGCAATCTTAGAGTCGCTGAATAAATTTGGCGAGCAAACCGTGATGGCTCAAAAATTTATTCCAGCAATCGATAAAGGCGATAAGAGAGTGCTTTTAATTGATGGACATCCTGTACCGTTCGCTTTGGCCAGAATCCCACAGGGCGGAGAGGTACGAGGGAATTTGGCAGCAGGGGGCCTGGGTGTGGCGCTTGAGTTGACTCCCAGAGAAAGAGAAATCGCTTCGTATTTAGGGCCTATATTGGCAAAACGCGGCCTATTTTTAGTTGGCCTTGATGTGATTGGCGAGTATTTGACTGAAATTAATGTCACCAGTCCAACATGTTTTCAAGAAATCTCACAACAAAAGGGCTTTGACGTAGCAAAGGCTTTTGTGGATGCGTTGTTGCCCAAGCTGAATCATTAAAAAATCAAATCACTAGAACTTAGTTTTTTGGAGCCATTTTCACATCAACGATAAAGTGATCGGTTTCCCCAAAGCAAGTGGGTAAGCCTGGGTGCTGAGAGTAAACCAATATCACTCGTTCTCCGATGCTTTCGTTTATCTTATCTGCAACAGCGTCATCGCGAACTGTGAAGTAAAACTTTTCTGCAACGCTTGGTTGAGCAGATATTGTTTTAAGTTGGTCTCCCTCCCAAGTCTTACATACCCATCCTTTAAGAGAGAGTTTTTGAACATATCCTACGCTCTCACCGTTAGAGTATGAGAAGTGGTAAATGAACTCGATGTAGGCCAGTGCCAGTAAGCCGAGTCCAAAAATTAAAGCAATGGTGTAAAACTGCAGCTTACGTTTGAGTTTGTCGATACTCTCACTCATGATGAGACTTTACAACTTGACGCCATGCGTGTAACAAAGGCTCGGTGTAGCCGCTTGGTTGCTCTTCACCTTTGAATACAAGATCTAAAGCTGCCTTGTAGGCATTTGAAGTGTGTGCATTGCCGGACAAGGGCTGATAAAGTGGGTCATTGGCATTTTGAGTATCCACGACCTGTGCCATTCTTTCAAAACTTGATTTGACCATTTGCTCAGTCACTATACCGTGGCGAAGCCAATTGGCTAAATGTTGAGAGCTAATTCTAAGGGTGGCTCGGTCCTCCATGAGTCCGATGTTGTGGATGTCAGGAACTTTTGAACAACCTATTCCTTGATCAATCCAGCGAACTACATAGCCTAGGATGCCTTGAACATTGTTGTCCACCTCTTGTTGTTTTTGCTCGTCACTCCAATTTGTTTGAGTTGCAACTGGAATGGTTAGTAAGTCATTCAAGATGCTGGCATGTTCGGCAGACTCATCAATCAGCTCTAAATCTTTTTGAACCTGACTGACGAGGACTTGGTGGTAGTGCAATGCATGGAGTGTGGCTGCGGTTGGGCTGGGTACCCAGGCCGTATTGGCACCAGCAAGTGGGTGAGCAATTTTTTGCTTCATCATATCTGCCATCAAATCAGGCATAGCCCACATCCCTTTGCCGATTTGGGCTTTGCCTCGTAGTCCACAAGACAATCCAACCAAAACGTTGTTGCGTTCATAAGCTTTAATCCAATGACTGGTTTTCATTTCACCTTTACGAATCATGGGACCTGCATGCATAGCGGTGTGCATTTCATCCCCCGTTCTGTCAAGAAAGCCTGTATTGATAAAAGCTACTCGGTGAGTTGCCTGCGCAATGCAAGCCTTTAAATTGACACTTGTTCTGCGTTCTTCATCCATGATTCCAAGTTTGACGGTGTTCTTGGGAAGTTCTAGTAATTTCTCAACTTCAGCAAAAAGTTCAGATGCAAAGGCAACCTCGGCTGGGCCATGCATCTTGGGTTTGACAATGTAGACAGAGCCTTTGCGGGAGTTTTGAATACCGTTTGAGGTCAGTTTACGTAGATCGTAAAGTGCGATAGTAGTGGTCACTACCGCGTCTAAAATGCCTTCAGGAATTTCATGTGAATTGCCACTTTGATCTTGATACAAAATGGCAGGGTTTGTCATTAAGTGGCCAACGTTTCTAAGAAATAGAAGTGAACGTCCGTGCAAGCGAACTTCTCCGTGACCAGAAGGTGCTTTGTAAACACGATCAGCGTTAAGCCCTCTTGTGAAAGAGCTACCTCCTTTAGAAACTTCCTCTGTCAAAGTTCCACGAAGTATTCCGAGCCAGTTTCTATAAGCTAGAACTTTATCATCAGCATCCACAGCGGCTATAGAGTCCTCAAGATCTAATATGGTAGACAGTGCAGCCTCGATAATGAGATCGCAGACCCCTGCCGGATCTTTGGCTCCAATAGGACGGCTCGGATCGATGACCAAATCCATATGAAGACCATGGTGTTCAAATAGTAATGAGCTTGGTTTAGAGGGGTCGCCTTTGTATCCCAATAATTGATGTTTTACTTTTAGCTCTGTAGTGCCAGCATGTTTGAGGTGAACTAAAAGTTGTCCATTTTTGATTGAATAGCCACAAGAGTCAATGTGTGAACCGGTTTTGAGTGGGATTGTTCGGTCAAGTACGTGGCGAACAAACTCAATTACTTTTGCACCCCGTCTCTCGTTGTATTGAGCGCCCTTTTCACAACCGTCTTTCTCAGAGATAACATCCGTTCCGTAAAGGGCGTCGTATAAAGAGCCCCAACGAGCGTTTGCAGCATTAAGCGCATATCTTGCGTTTAAGATGGGAACCACAAGTTGTGGGCCAGCTTGGTGTGCTAATTCATCATCTACATTTTGAGTTTTAACATGAACATCCTTTGGCGGCGTAACCAAATATCCAATTTGCTTAAGAAAGGACTGGTAGGCATGCATGTCATGCACCGGACCTGGGTGCACGTCGTGCCAATGATCAATTTCAGATTGCAAGCGATCCCGCTCGGCTAAAAGTTGGATATTTTTGGGGGCTAATTGCGATACGATAGAGTCAAATCCAGACCAAAATTTTTCCTGATTAATAGATAGATCAGGCAAAACCTCATGATTTATGAAATTAAATAATGATTCAGTTACGCTTAGGTTATGTGTTTTTATTCTGTCGTTCATGTCAATTTATGATTAAAAGATTGAAAAGTGCTTCGAATGACTTAGCGCAAGGATGTACGTCGGATAAATAACTTAATTAAGAGAATGTTCTGCTTGAGGATTGAACAAAGCATTTTGGGCTATTCAAGGACAATCCTTAAATACTGTGAAACAATCCAAATGTTACTCCTATTTTAATTTTAAGGGATAAAGTTGGCTTGAATTTATCTAAACATAGCGTTACGGTGGTCATCTGCGCGGACGATTTTGCCCTAAATGAAGCTGTGTCAGCAGGGACTATTGAGCTTGTAAAGGCAAATAAAATCACTGCAACTAGTGTGCTTTCTTTATCGCCGCATTGGACGAGTCATGCGCGATTGTTAAAAAAATATCATAATCAATTGGATGTCGGGTTACATTTAGATTTGACGAGTGATTTTGCAGTCCAGGCTGGATATGGGTCGTCTGTGACGGGGGTTTTACTAAAGACTTGGTCTGGTAGAGCTAACCGAAAGAAGCTCCGTTTGATTATTGAATCTCAGTTAGATAGTTTTGAAAATGAATGGGGTGGTCCACCAAATCATATCGATGGCCATCAACATGTGCACCAATTTCCCGTAGTAAGAGATGCATTAGTTGATGTGCTGATGGATCGGTATGGCGCCTTAATTAACAAACCCTGGGTTCGCGTAAGTGATATTTATCCCACAAATTGGAAGGCGAAAATTATCACGCTTACTGGCGCGTCTGTTTTGCAGGAGAAATTGAAACAAAATAATGTTGATTTCACGCCCTTTTTATTGGGTTCTTATGGATTTAATCTAGGCGTACCAATGTACCGAAGTTTGTTTACCAAATGGCTTGGTAGTGTTCGTTCACTGCAGCGCAAAGAGGAGCAAAAAGAGGGTAATATATTTGGTGTAAATTCATCAACTTACCCAGCGCCTTTATCCATTATGTGTCATCCAGCGATTGAGCCTCAACCATTAGATTCAATTAGTACATCTAGGTGCGTGGAGTTTGAGTATTTAAATTCACAAGATTTCATCGATGACGTACAGCGTTTTGGGGTGCGATTAGTTAAAGGTTCCGATATTTTCATACAAAAAGAAAAGAGATGATTAGAGAAAAGTCGGACATTACAAATATAGAAATCGAGGGCAAAAATGGGCCAGAGTACTACCATCAGAAAATAAAAATGTGGAGCTTTGACGGTGTTTTGGGACCCGTACTATTCGTCTCTATTTTGTTGATTTTTTTATCTGCTTTTCGCCCCCTTGCATTACCCGATGAAGCCAGGTACGCCGAGATAGGTAGATGGATGTGGGAGTCGGGAGACTGGTTGGTGCCTCGCTTAAATGGTATACCATTTTTTCATAAACCTCCACTTTTATATTGGCTTGGTGGTATTGCGAACTCCGTAACGGGTCCCAGTGCTTGGTTTTTTAGACTGATACCAGTTACACATGCCGTTCTTATATTGGCGCTGATGGGGCCTTTTCTTTGCGAAACTTTGGGTGTGATTTTTGCTCGCAAAGCAGTCCTGATTTTTGGTTCTAGTGCCGCTTTCTTACTCGGCGGGCAATACATCAACCACGACATGATGGTTGCATGTTGGATCAACGTTGCGATTGGCTCGTTTGGATGGCATGTGATGCACTGCGATCCCATCTCAAGTGCAAGCATTGAAGATAAGGCAATTACAAATAAAAGTGTTCCATTGTTGGGTTTTTTTGGTTGCGGGATGGGTGTCCTTAGCAAGGGGCTAATAGGGGTTGTTTTGCCACTAGCTGTCATGTTTGTATGGCTTTGTTGGTGCGGCAGATGGTATGCCTTAAAAAGATTGCCCTGGGTGTCTGGCTTACTGGTATTTATTTTTATTGCCTTTCCTTGGTTCGTTGTTGTGGAGTCAAAGTATCCTGGGATGTTGAGTTATATGTTTGGCATTCATCAGTTGGCTCGTTTTACAGGGACTCAATTTAACAACCCACAACCTTTTTGGTTTTATTTGATTGCAATTTCATTGTTAATGGGGCCGTGGTTTTTGGGATTTTGGGTACATCAATATCAAAATCTATATGAAATATTAAGGAGTACCAGTGGATTCAAGGAAAGATGCGAATCTTTTTTAAATGAATTTAAATGGGAAAAACAAAATCAAATTAAAAGTGAAGAGCTTTTAATTGGTCTTTGTGTAATTTGGGTATGGGTGATTGTGATATTTTTTTCTATCCCCAGCTCAAAGATTATTGGTTATGTATTACCTGTCATTGCGCCAATATGTGTTTTATGTGTGCGGGGTTGGGACAGGCTGACTGAGCAGACTAGGATCAAGCATTTTTTTTACAAAGGAATGTTTGTTTTATCACTTGGCGTAGTCGTTTTAATTCAGATACAGGCAGCGGTCATTACAAATCGATATGCTAGTGTTGATGTGGCCAAGGTTTTGTCCTGTCAAGATTTAAGCAATGCGAAGATTTTGATAGCAGGTGAATATGCATACGATCTTCCATTTTTGATGAATCTTAAAACCCCGTTGTGGGTTGTACAAAACTGGGACAATGAGAGGATCCATGCTGGCGACAATTGGCGTAGGGAGATGTTCGAAGGTGTTAATTTCGAACCCCAAACGAGCTCTGTTTTAAAGCCAATGTATGCGCTTGCAACCGAGTCCAAAGTCTCAGATCGTTGGCTGTTGATTCCAAAAGAGTGGGCTGCAAAACCTATGGTTGAAAACTTTGGATATGTCTTGGAATACAAGGGCCAGGCATGGAGTTTGTATCGATCCCCCCTAACGCACTCTATAAAATTTGACGTGACAGGTAGTTGTCTTAAACAGTAAGTCTGGCAGTGGTTTTATTCTTATTTTTTGAAAGCCCAAAAGCGACTCAGTACAAATGTTTGCGCAGCGGCGGCGCATATACCGGCCAACAATGCTAACCAGTCATTAAGGTCAAAGTATCTAAATAGACCAATGAAAATTAATTCGTTTGTACAAAAACCTGCAGCTGCAGTAATAAAAAACTTTAGAAAACTTTGATGTATAGATGTACTTGTATCTTTAAAGCTCAAGTAGCGATGGCCTAAAAAACTGACCAAAAATGCAATACCAAACCCACACGCGTTAGCCCACTCATTGGGCAGCTCGAAGGTTTTTAGGGAGGCAGCATAAACAAAAAAATGAACTACAGCGGCGCTCGATCCTACGAGGACGAACCAAATGGCAGAGCGAAATGCTCTGCCATTTTTGGTGATTGAACTTTTAATGCTAGAAATAAAATTCAAAATAAACTTGACTTATAAGGGTCTTGAAGGCCTTGGCCCATTTTTTGAGCAACAATGTATCTAGGCCTACGTTTGACCTCTTCGTAAATTCTTCCCACATATTCAGCCAATATTCCGACTGATAGCATTTGAATCCCTGAAAAAAACATCAATCCAACGACGATAGTTGCGTAACCTGGAACATTAATTCCGTAAAAAAAGTATTCAAATACGACCCAACAACCGTAACACATCGCAGCAATTGAGAGGAAAAACCCAAGAAAGGTCAACATGCGCAGTGGGGCTACTGAGAACGAAACTATACCCGTGACTGCAAGAGCAAAGGAGTCATTAAATCCGAATTTACTGACACCATAAGCACGGTCAAGTGGGGTGTAATCTATTGCAATGCTTGGATATCCAACCCAAGCATAAAGTCCCTTCATGAATCGGTTGCGCTCAGGCATGGAAATTATTGAGTCCACAACGCGACGACTCATTAGCCTAAAGTCCCCTGCATCCAAGGGAATTTTGACGCGATTTCCCCAGTTGATGAGTTTATAAAAAATCCTAGTCAAACTAATACGCAAATGTGTTTGATCGCTTCTAGTTTTACGGACTGCATAAACGACGTCATAACCTTGACTCCAATGCTCAAGCATCGTAAGTACTAAATGGGGGGGGTGCTGCCCGTCTGCGTCCATGAGTACGACGGCCTCGCCTCTTGCAGCGTCCAGACCAGCACTCAGGGCCGATTCTTTCCCAAAGTTTCGAGATAAATTCAACCCAAGGATGCGCGGATCTGCGGCGCATAAATTACTTAAAACCGCCTGAGTATGATCTGAACTGCCGTCATTGACGACAATGACTTCTAAATTGGATATTTCATGATCCAGTGTCGATATCAACTCATTGATAAATGTTGCGAGATAGTGTGCTTCGTTAAAGGCGGGGACAACAATTGACAAAGACAGTGGGGCTTTAGAGCGTGGGGACAAGCTGTGCATTCAAGAATGATGCCACGAGTTTTACAAAAACTGACTGAAAACTTGATTTTCTTTGCGAAAACTTTGAATTTTCAAGGCTAATATTCGCTCTGGTAGGTCTAGAGTGTGTGGGAAATCAATTAATAAGCGTCAAGAATGATGATGTCCTGCGTGGTCTGGCTACAACGGCCTTAAAATCAAAGAATGCAAATAGTTAAACAAGAACTCAAAGAAGCGCTCATTAGCGTAGTTGAATCGTTGGCGCCTGGTGCAGGAGCACGTGCAGAGTTTGAAACTCCGAAGGTGCCAGAGCACGGGGATTTGGCCGTTACGGTGGCAATGTCCTTGGCTAAACAGCTTAAGAAAAACCCAAGAGAATTGGCTGAGACTTTAAAGCAAGGTTTGGAGGCGCAGCCGGCTTTTCAACATTGGGTTGATGCGATGGAGATCGCTGGGCCAGGATTTTTGAATCTGCGTCTCAAACAAATCGCTCGACACCAAGTTATCAAAGAGGTTCTTGAGCAAACTGGCTCATACGGATCTAAGTCAAAGAACGGACAAAAAGTTTTGGTTGAATTTGTTTCCGCCAATCCTACTGGGCCACTACACGTGGGGCATGGACGACAAGCTGCCCTGGGAGATGCAATTTGTAATCTTTTTGAAACTCAGGGTTGGCAAGTTCACCGGGAGTTTTATTACAACGATGCCGGGGTACAGATAAATACTCTAGCTCTAAGTACACAAATGAGGGCTCGGGGACTTAAGCCCGGAGATGCTGAGTGGCCAAGTGGTGAAAATGCTGCTGTTTACAACGGGGAATACATCGCAGATATAGCCAATGACTTCTTAGCCAAAAAAACGGTAACCTCGGATGATAGAACTTTTACGGCGAGTGGAGATTTAGAGGATTTAGAGGGCGTTAGGGAATTTGCTGTCGCCTATTTGAGACGAGAGCAAGATTTGGATTTAAAAGCATTTGCTGTGCATTTTGATGAATATTATTTAGAGTCCAGTTTATATACCACTGGTCGGGTAAGGGACGCAGTCCAGTCAATGATTGCCTCTGGACATACTTACGAGGCAGATGGGGCACTTTGGTTGCGCTCAACTTCCTTTAAGGACGATAAAGACAGGGTCATGAGAAAGTCTGACAGTACTTTTACTTACTTTGTGCCAGACGTAGCCTATCACCTTAGTAAATGGGAGCGCGGCTACCAAAAGGTAATTAATATTCAGGGCACCGATCACCACGGAACAATAGCCCGCGTAAGAGCTGGTCTGCAAGCTGCATCTGAGTATCAAAAATTAGGTATTCCAGCTGGATATCCAGACTACGTGCTGCATACTATGGTCAGAGTCATGAGAGGTGGCGTAGAGGTGAAGATATCAAAACGCGCTGGCAGCTATGTCACCCTACGAGATCTGGTTGAGTGGACCTCCAAGGATGCAG
>Ga0208618_1000687_pt1 | contig 14897 bp, 13 predicted proteins | sample CryBogCBE18Jul08_FD_184585 | JGI IMG/M metagenome (GOLD analysis project Ga0208618, IMG submission 184585) | Freshwater microbial communities from Crystal Bog, Wisconsin, USA - CBE18Jul08 (SPAdes) | ecosystem: Environmental > Aquatic > Freshwater > Lake | place: Crystal Bog, Wisconsin, USA...
TGGGAAGGCTTATAAAACAATCAAATAATAGACGAAAGGTAAAATATTATTTATTAAGATGTCTATTCATTTGAAATTTCTAAAAATACAAAACATTCCCTTTTTATTGCGAAAAAATGCATTTAGTCGGGTTGCCGTTCCATTCAGAACGCAGAGCAATCTGGCTCATTTAACCTCTTATTAGCTTTGTAATGCTGAATTTCTAATTAAGCTCTAATGACAACAGAGGTCTGTGGGCTGATATTTCTTTATTAAATTTGTGTTGGCGCACATTCGGTCGCACAGGATTTGGTTATCTTCACTCTTGTCCTAATCCTTGTGTTTCCTGAGCCGTCAGTCCTCCCACTGGCGGCTTTTTCTTTTCACTTATTATCCTTACACACTAAAATTGATCAGATTATCTTCCAGATGTTCGTAAAATTTTCCGATATGAAATCCATCAACAAGAGCGTGGTTTGCCTGTACTGATATCGGAATCATTTTCTTATCACCGCAGTCGATAATTTTTCCGGTTGTAAAAATTGGTATCGATTGATTTTTTGAGTAAAAAGGATGGGTTGCTGATGTAAAGCTCATCCAAGGAATATTGCTCACAAATATTTGGTGAGTGGATTCGTTTCCCTCAATCTGAGCTAAACCTTGCTTGGCGCGATCAATAGATGAAACAAGAACTTCATAATCAAGCCTAAAATTATCGGAAAATGACCCATCAGCAAAACAGAGAGTATTGTCGTTATCAAGAACGGTGACAGACGGATAGACGTATAAAAATTCGATCAATTCATCTTCAACAATTCTGTGCCGAAATTCAGGAACCTGATTTGCTGATTTTGTAATAGCAAGGCAGAGAGAAGAAAAAAATCTGAGACTATTCTTTTTTGTTATAGCGTAAAAATCAGTGATATCGACATTGACCGTAAACGACGTAAATGGCACCTCAAAATTTTTGAAATATTGATAAAGCTTCAATCTTTTATATGAAGCCATATCAATGATTCTTGATTCAGGGGTGGTGATCATTGAATGAGATCCATACTCAATGGGAGTTAGATTTTATCTCTCTAGCTTTGAAACTGGGTCTTTGTCTAATCATTGAAGTGGGAGCTCATTTAACTTTTCCTCGTCGATTCCTCAAAAATGGCGTGAGTAAGCCTAGCTCTTCCATCTACCAAAAATATAGTCATGCTTGTATCGATATGAATGATTAGTTTTTGAAAAATTCAGAGATTTAAATGTCCTCGACTTTGCCTTGAACCCTTTGAGATCGTGAATTTGTAATAATTATGTCATTTTTGCAGGCTCCTTTGAATTACTTGACGACACTATGATCTAAATTATTTAGACTGTAATGCATGCGTTTAAATTAAGATTTCCAAGTGATTGATACATCAAAATAGATTGGACAATACAAAGTCATATGATTTTTGATGCGTAATTTTTGGCCGCCAACTGAGGAGAAATAATAGTGTGCTACTCGTTAGAAGCAAGCATTAATGCGGGCCTTGGCCTTGGGTTGGCTGGAATAGTTTTAACCAAACGCGCATGGGCCTATGACAGAAGCATGATTTGCTTTGCGATGTTTCCATTGATTTTTTCATTACATCAATTTGTAGAGGCAGTTAATTGGTATGGTTTGGAAAACCCTTTTCCTGGAAAAGATTTTTTTCTGTATCTTTATACGATAATCGCGTTTTTGTTCTGGCCAATTTTTACGCCAATTGCAGCTGCAGTAGCTGATCATAATGAGAAGAGAAGAGAATTTTGGCATGTCATGACAGTATGTGGCATCATACTCGCCTTTTATTTATCCATTAAACTTGCCGGCGCTAACGGGATTGACGTGAGTGTTGTAAAACACTCATTGGCCTATGATCCATTATTTGATCGGCCACCTCTTATGATTGACGCTATTTATGTAGCGCTAACCGTTGTCCCACTTGTATGTTTGGATAATCGAGCGATTAAAATATTTGGCGGTGCAGTTTTCTTCACTTTTATCTATGCGGTTATTGAAGCCAGGCAATCTTGGTATTCAGTCTGGTGCATGTCAGCAGCCGGTCTAAGCCTCATACTTGCATTCGCTGTAAAAAGAGAACCCAGAAAAATAGAAAATAAGCTTGAACGGCTCCAATAATTTATTTGCACAACGATCTACAGTCTTTATGTGTTGCGACGCACAAAGTTTCGTCATTTGATAATTAAGTGCTATTCTCTACGAGCGGTCTCTCTTGATAGTTGTTTTTTATATGCCTTGAAATAATTGAACTTCTCTCTAACCCTCAAATTCAGATTGGAAAATAATTTATGAAAACGCTATTGGCTCTCTCAAAGACAGTTTTCGTAACAGTCTTAGCCTATACGCTGATGTTGAATATTGCTTCTGCAGACAACACAACTATTCTAAAGTTTCCACAAGATATCTCATATCATTCCACAGGAGCTGGTGTTGAGGTTGCAGTTCTTTATGGCGATCCCACAAAAGCTGGGCTTTATGTCGTTAGATTGAAACTCCCAGCAGGATCCAAAGTTATCCCGCACACACATCCTGAAGAAATTCGAACCATGACCGTTCTTTCTGGAACGCTCTATTTTGGTTTTGGAGATCGGTGGGATGAAGATAAACTAAAGGCATATCCCGCGGGAACTTTCTTTACAGAATTACCAACAACACCTCATTTCATAGCTGCAAAAGACGGCGATGTTATTTTTCAAGCAGTTGGCATCGGCCCTAGCGGATTAATAGCCGCTCATCAGTAACAAATTAAGCTACCAAATTATCCAATTTAAAGCCTATCGCTTCATATATTGAATTTATTATGTGTTTATTTGTTTCATTCCTTAATTAAATTGTTTTTACTCTAGTAGGGCGCTGTAGTTGGGCACTCTGAAGGAGAAGAGCATCTCGTTTTATAAGCATAAGGTATCATAGCGCATACAAACATTATAACACCCAACACAACAACAATTAGTTTATAATTCATGATGATCTCCTTTTGTTAGTTTAAAAATGGCATTCTTAAGTAATTTCAAGGATCGATATTTAAATGCTCAGAGAACTTGATGCTACTTTGGTGATATTGATACCCAAAATAAAAAAGTTTTCTAAATTTGAAATGATTAATTTTGGCAGGATTTATACGGTATTTGGCGGATAATAGGGTTTGTTTAATTTGTAAATTTAAACATGTTCAGAAGTTTTCTATACTTAAAGCTATGGATAAATAAATGATTACACGAATTCCATTTTATGCACTCATGGCTATAGCCGTTTTCTATTCTCCTGCTTATGCGCAAATTAAAGCAGAACATCCGCGTAATTGTATCTTCAACGTTGGTCCAACTCAAATGATGTTCAGCGCCTTTCAAGAAAGGCAAACAGACGAGATATTTTGTCAGCATGTACCCAAACTCGGCCTTACAATGATCATATTAGATGCTCGTCAGCCGGAACTAACAGATATGAATATTGACGTGCGCGTTTTACGCGATGTTGGCCAAAAAGACTGGAGAGACGATTTAGACGCCAATACAGTTTCTTTACTGCCTCAGAGTAAATATCTTAAAAAAAGAAACACGCTAAGCTTCAATTACGAATTTTCTGATGAAGGCAACTACATTACAGTTGTTCGCGCAAAAAGCGATGATGGATTGAAGGAATATATCGGAGAATATTCATTTTCAGTGGGTGAGACCTATCAGTGGTTACAGACCCTTTGTGTGCTGCTCATTGCCGTTGGGGCTGTATCATTTGGTATATGGCACAATAAAAGCAATAAACCTCATAACAATAAATTGATGACGAAGAGAGGTGATAACATCGCAACAACAGACTCAGACATGCAAAAATGCACAGAAATACAAAAGAATGAGAATTCTCACCGCATTAATGCTGATGACGAATACGATATGCCCGACGAGGAAAATAAGTAGTTTTGTATGGAATTTATTCAGTAGATGTTTTTAAAATCCTTCGGCGATTTATGCTAAATTTTTTTCAAAATAGACTAAGGATTGCTGGTTTGTCGGGCAACAATAGATTTCGAGTGATCTTCACGAAAAAAGCTTCTCAATTCTATTCAACCCGAGTTTGACATAGTTCCCACCAGGAGCGGTCTCAAAGATTCCCTCTATTAGATTTGGATTATAACCCCACGCTAAAATAAATCCGCCAATTAGAAAAATAAGGAGACCTATCGTCGTCGAAAGCATAGATGCGAGCGCAATAAATACAATGACGCCGCCACGACGAAGTTTAGCATTATTCATGATGTTAGGCTGGGCTTCAGCTGGGTTCTCATCTGCGGGTTGATCGCCAGACATATTCGGTCCCTCATTAGAAGATGAGGTTAGGTATGACTCGAGTTGGTCGGATGGCGATGTCACCGCCTTAAATTGGCTCCACACCCAGGCAGATTTTGAGAGGTCATTCTCACAGGCCGAAAGCTGAGCCTCTTTATTGTCATCTGGAGAGGGCATCCATACCTCTAAGTTAATTGGCCAACAAAACGATTACGCACTGACACAAGACTATTTAATTGTCCGGTTTCCTGCAATACATTATAGACGGCGATGCTGATATCCAATAAGCTATTGTTTTAAATTGATAATAACGACAGATGTAAGAAACGCTCTGCTGTTGCAAGCATATGCTGACGCAGTCTGAACCAAATCAACCATGACACTGTATTAGATTGAAAATTGGTCCCGTGAACCGTCTCGTTTAATCACATTGAATAAATAGCTGGTCTTGAAAAACGGATGCCTTTTAGGCATCCGTTTCCCCCTCCCCGACTTGGACAATCGCTGTGGTTGAAACCCAAAGTCTTACTTCCAGCGGGCAAGGGACGTTACCTGAGTTAGCTCATACGTCAATAGACTAGTCATTTTCAAATTCATGTATTTGGAAACAGGTCATCTCGACTAAAGTCTATTTAGAGTCCAAGGAAACCTAAGATCCCCTTAGCCTTCTTTTTCTCATGTAATAAAATTTCTTCATAGAGTTCTTTTAACTTTGATCGTGCTTCCAACAAATCTACATCATTCACACTGAAATCTATTGCAGTATTTTTAAGCTGTTGGCCTGATATCTGATATTGCTCTTTAAGCACATTTAGAATTGTTGACTTATTCACTGACTGATCCCCAACATAGTCTGAGAGACGCGACCTATCTTCTGGTCTGTTTAAAGAGAGAGGCTATTAAATATTCAATGTAAGATTTTTTCTTTTTCTTGAGTTTCTAGATCCTTTAATACCAAAAGAAAACGATTAGGTATTGGCTCACTTAGTATCTTTGCGTAAAGTTCTTTCATCTCTTTTTCTACCGTTGTAATGACAGCGGTAGACTGAATAAAGTCTTTCTCGACGATTGGTAGCTTATGAGCCATTTTTTTCCTCGAAATATACATAGATGTAAAGTATTTGGAGAATGTGACAAGACAGTAAATTTAACTTCACCATTTGCTCTGATGACAATCACTAGATGAAGTAATCATAATGAGACAAACGCTTGAATGACGAAAAATGAATAATATCTGATAGTTTATCTTTTTAATCGAATAAAAACTTCTCAACTGAAGCTAATGTATTTTTTGAATATTTTGAGAATGCTGTGCCTGCAAACAATCTATCATACCATTCAGGACGTATATTTCTATACGCTAATATCAACACCAGAGCGATCATACAAAAGGCAATTTTTGGAAAAAATAAACCTGAAATAAGAGCTCCAAGCAAAACAACTATTTTTTTAACTTTCATGTTAAAACGAGCATGCTCGATTGAGCCAGGAGCAATTTGCCTTTTGTCCTGAAGCAATGAGGCGCGGTCGCCGGCTTCTTCATCTGATAAGTTAATCATATTGTGCAATGATTGGAAAAGACCGATAATTTCCTCTTGCGATATATCCTTATTGTTTAGAGCTTTGACTATTGAATTCATAGCTGCGACGTCAATGAGGTCTCTTGCGTGTATTTCTTTGGTTGAAGCAGATTTCCTCTTTAGGAAATGGGCTCCGATCGAAATAATTAATCCCAAAATAGGTATTAAAATTAATAGCATTAGTGATGTTTGTTCATTCATCAATGAGCCTTGCTGACTGGTTAAGTCTAAAGGATTGCCTAAAGATTCGGTTAGCTTATCAGATGCTTGTGACAAGCCTTCTGATTTGAGCTTTATATCACTTATCTCTGGTTTACCACTTAAGGAATTTTGTTCTACCTGAGCCGTTGCATCATCAGGAGCATATTTGGAATTATTTCCTTCTGATTTATTTGATGATGGCGTTGTATTACGCGTAGTCTCGCTATTTAACGGCTCTTTGATTGGTAAGGTGTTGTGTTCAATATTATTATTTTCAGCTTGAAGGCTATTTAGGCCAGCATCACTCTTTTTTTCTTCTTGGATCACGGCTTTCGGTTCATCTGATTGAGCATTGTTGATTGCTTTAGGTGAGCTTGATTGGTTTGCAATTATTGCCGGGTTGTTAGCATACTGTTCGTTTCTTGGAGGTAAGACAGATGATGTTGGCGGCGACGGAAGCGATACAACATCTGTTGAGGTTCTTACGTTGAATAATTGCTGGCTAGAAGTCAGAAAATAAATACCTATAAGGATTAGGATAGCTGCAGAAATACTAAAGGCTGCTACCTTTGCGTTATCTTTGGATAATGAATGTTGTTGTTTTATTTTCTTGGATTTTAGCGCCTTAATATTATTGTTAATGACACTATTATTTTTTCTTATTTCTGATTCCTGAACAGATTTTGATGGGGCGTTATTTTCAGATGAATAAGGTAATGTTAATTGTTCAAAATGCCTTTTTTCTGCTTCAGTCTGAGGCAGCACTCCTTTAAATTCAGTCCACACCCAGGCGCGCGAAATATCGCCATCAGCCTTTTCTCTATTCCTTTTTCTTGGTTGCTTAGTTTGCGGCTTCTGGGTCATGATTAAGGCCCTCTAATTAAAGGAAAATTAAAGCGTGCACCTTGTCTCTATGGTTTAGAAGGCCGATCTAGGGCTTTACTGCTTTAGCCCATCTCCCAAGGATTTATGTATTTTTACCGCCAATAGCGCAATTTACAAGCTCATCTCGGATCCTGGCTTTTCCAATGAATTCCTATTCACATTTTTAATACCATGCCATATTTGTCGGTGAACAGAGGATTGACGAGTGCCAATTTCATTTCTGAGGTTTCTATAATATTCAAGGATTTCATCATTATCTTTGCCCACAGTAAATTCCCGCTCACCATTGTTCGCGGTTAATAAGCGTCGCGTAATTCCGTTAAATTTCTCCTTTCTGGAAAATACACCCATTACTTTAGTCATCTGAATATATTCATTGATCATTTTGAGTAGATCTCCATCAACGATGTCAGATCTGTATTTTGTGCGTGTGGAGGAGTCACTGTGTAACCACCCATTTTGACCAATAAAATTTGTATAGAGTGTAAAACTATTGTCTTTTGAGCCAATTATTAAAGAACTTAAATTAATTGATGTCTTATGCTGATCTAAATTTCTTTCTATGAATTGCTGTCCGGTTATTCGCGAAGATAAATAAATTCCCCACTCTAATTTGCCATCTATCTGATCTGATTTTTTTTGATCATTTGGATAGTCTATCTGAACAGACCTTGGCTTCAAGTCGTCGGCGAATATATTTTTATCTAATCTTCTCAATTTGATCAGATCATTGTTTAATCTATTCCATGGCTGAATAATTTTGCCATGAATGACATGATCAGTTTGCGCGACAATCATCGACCAAAGTACTGAAACTATTTTATTCAGCAAAAGCTCTCTTTCTATGTTGATATCCCTCACTTCATGCCTTGTCGCCACAACGTTCTCCGGTATTAAAAATTATTGAACGAATAAATTATGGATTGTCCTGCGTCTCGATGAATGTCTTATTCTCTAAGAATAGAACCGCCAAGCAATTTGATGATCAACGTTGATTTATCCATGAAGTCACCAGCTCTGGATAAAATATTGTCTTTAGCTTAAGACTTAAGCATATTAAATTATCAATTCAAATATCGATAAAGGTATCACCATGGTGCAGCGCGAAATGGCTGGTTTATTCAAGTCACCCTTCAAAGACAGCTATGATAATTTTATCAATGGCTCGTGGCTAAAGCCTAAAGCTGAGCGCTATTTCGATAACATCTCTCCCATTACCGGCGCTAAGATTTGCGCCGTCGCGCGCTCAGATAAGGACGATATACAGGCGGCGCTTGATGCTGCCCATGCTGCTAAAAATGCTTGGGCTCGCGTCAGCACAACAGAGCGATCCCGGATACTCAACAAGATTGCTGACCGGATGGAGGAGAATCTTTCACTTCTGGCCACGGCAGAGACCTGGGATAATGGCAAACCAATCCGCGAGACAATGAACGCGGATATTCCCTTAGCAATTGACCACTTCCGCTATTTTGCAGGCGCTATACGCGCTCAGGAAGGCGGTATTTCAGAAATTGACAATGATACGGTTGCTTACCATTTCCATGAGCCTCTGGGCGTGGTTGGCCAAATCATTCCTTGGAATTTCCCATTATTGATGGCGGCTTGGAAATTGGCGCCAGCGCTGGCCGCCGGCAATTGTGTTGTGATCAAGCCTGCCGAACAAACCCCTGCGAGCATACTTATCTGGGCGGAAATCGTTGGGGATCTTTTGCCTAATGGCGTGCTGAACATCGTTAACGGTTATGGACTTGAAGCAGGCAAGCCTCTCGCCTCGTCAAATCGCATCGCCAAGATCGGCTTTACTGGAGAGACGACGACGGGCCGTCTCATTATGCAATACGCTAGTCAGACCCTTATTCCTGTAACGCTCGAACTTGGCGGTAAGTCACCCAATATCTTCTTCCAGGATGTCCTTCGTGAAGACGACGATTATCTCGACAAAGCGATAGAAGGCTTCGTCATGTTCGCCTTAAATCAAGGCGAGGTCTGCACCTGCCCTAGCCGTGCGCTCATACATGAAAAAATATACGAACGTTTTATGGAACGGGCGCTTCAACGGGTAGCAGACATTAAGCAAGGCAATCCGCTTGACCCTGCAACAATGATTGGCGCTCAGGCCTCTTCTGAGCAGCTTAAAAAGATCCTTAGCTACATTGATATCGGAAAGCAGGAAGGCGCCAAATTGCTCGCCGGCGGTGAACGTAACGTGCTGACAGGCGAACTTGCTGGGGGGTATTACGTTAAGCCTACTGTGCTCCAAGGCAATAATAAGATGCGCATATTTCAAGAAGAAATCTTTGGACCTGTTGTATCAGTCACAACATTCAAGGATGACGAGGATGCGCTACAGATTGCAAATGACACGCTTTATGGCCTTGGCGCCGGCGTATGGAGCCGCGACATTAATCGCTGCTATCGTTTTGGTCGATCAATTCAGGCTGGTCGCGTTTGGACGAATTGCTATCACGCCTATCCGGCGCATGCAGCTTTCGGAGGCTATAAGCAGTCCGGGATTGGGCGCGAGAATCACAAAATGATGTTGGGTTATTATCAGCAGACCAAGAACATGCTGGTCAGCTATAGCACAAAGAAACTTGGCTTCTTCTGATGTTGGATGCGCCGCCTCGTGTCGTTGCCACACAATTAGGACTTCAGTTGATTGAAAAGCTACAGAAAGAGCACGGCGACATTCTGTTTCATCAATCAGGTGGTTGCTGTGACGGCTCATCCCCTATGTGTTATCCGCGGGCTGAGTTTCTCGTTGGCGCTCATGACGTAAAGCTTGGTGAAATTGGCGGCGCATCTTTTTATATTAGTCTGGCTCAATTCGAATATTGGAAACATACGCAACTTATTATTGATGTCGTTCCTGGACAGGGTGGTATGTTTTCACTTGAAAATGGAACAGGCGAACGTTTTCTCACGCGCTCCAGGCTCTTCACAGATGCTGAGCAGATGCAACTCGCGCCAGTCATATCTGCTTAACCCTTAGAAATAATGCCTGTGATTTCTTTTAAATCAGATTGATATTTTTATAATAATCCGCCCTCTGAAATTGCGCTAAGGCACTAACCCGCTGCAATAATCGAGGATCCCTTTAAAAGCAGATCTTTGCTTTCCTAATAATATAAGTAGTTCAACTCGTTCCGTAAATTATCAAGGCATCATTGCCCGTGCTGGGGTGAACGACCACTTTGATTTTGGAAAGCCGGCACCAGTAGTTGCCAAGTTTTGATAAGAGCGGTTTAGTTTAAGCTACGTTCTGGGGAGGACATTAGTTGAATTTGAATCGCACAGAAAGCCCAGTCAGAAATGGCTGGGCTCTTTAGTTTGTTGAAACAAAATGAGAATGAAATAGATCAGATGGAGATCGTTAAGCGGCTTGATCAGCGAAATAGCAGTTTTCATAACTCATTTTTAGAAGACTGTCTTTAATACATCGATCAAGTGTTTTGCTTGCTCGGTTCATAAAACCTGGGGTTATTCTTCTGGCATAAACGGACTTAAGATCTTTTCGCTTGGATCCATCATTAATTTTTTTAGCACCAATAAAACGAATAATTTTATCGCCTTCCTGAGATGCCGCTATCATGAAAACAGGTAGTGATTTAATTCCAATATTCTCAATTTGTTTCATTCGCCAAGTTAAAAGACCAGAAAGCAAGACAGAGCGGGTAATTGGGTTGGCATCATCTTCTACAACAACAGATCCAACATAAGTATTGGATTGAGCCATTGGTCCGTCAGTCCTGATCATCATTTCTGGGGTAATGTCAGACTCCGATAATGCTCCATTAATTACGAAATTGGCGTAATTTGGTTTCATCGGGAAGGCTGTAGAGTAGGCAACAATTGAGCCATTAACGTCATAAATCGAGCAAAAAAGCTCAGGACAAAACGAATATATTCGTTGAGCAGCAGCTTCGGAGATAGCTAAATCTCCAAACTTTCTATGTTCAATTTCTAGGATCTTGGTAATATCGCTGGAAACTCTAGGAACGCCACAATAGAACAAAGAAATCTCCTAGCGTATGAAAGAATGTTCGCTGAGTTAAAATCGAGAAATCCATTATAGTAAACATATGAAAACCATGTGACATTGCGCATGTAAGTGAATTTTCGATCATGCTCTCTTTAAGGGTAGTGGCTTGGAGCTACAGTTGACTTCAAAGGTGAAGAAAATCTCCTAAGCCTTTTACATTTGGAATGATTAGCTCCTATGGATATTCTGTCGGGGTTTTATATCACTGACGTTGTAATTAAGTCACAGTGAATTCGAATTTAAAAAAGCACTATTGAAATATAAAGCTTGAACACATTTCCGCCACAGCCGTCCGTAGAAATGCTCACGTCCTGTCCAGTCTCGTGTCCAATAGACGAACAACGTAGGTAGTTGGTTTTAGTGAAGCCTAATAGCGGCTAAACCAACCTGCTTTAAAGCCCAGCTTAAATGGCTGGGCTTTTTGCTATCCAAGAAGCCGACACGCATCTTCTGAGACTTCAATATACCGCTGCGTGATCGCTATTGAGGAATTTCGGGCTAGAGTTTGAAAAACTCTGAGAGTCTCAACTACCGAAACCAAATAGCTTTATCTTAGTGTTTTTTATCATCGGTGAAATGACGAAAAAAAACTCCGGATAGTTCAGGTGAATATCACCTGACGACTTTTGTCTTGATAGGCTGACTTATACAGTTTCTGGATTAATTATTTTCGAGGAAGAAGCATCTAGTTTTATATGTAATGGTTCTTCACCAGCAACAGCGCCCTCTGCTACCAATACATTCCTGATAGTTTCCAGGACTTTTGTGAACAGTGGATCCCGATTAAGGGTAGATTCATAAAAGATTAGCGCAGCACATTTCATTGATTGTTTATCTAAATCTCGAATGATGATGCTTGGGTCACGAGTTGCATCTACACTCGGATCATTAGCTAATATTTTCTTAAGTGAACTGACTAATACCGGAATGACTTCGGATACATCACGTTGTAACCCCATCGCAAAAGGGATCTCTATGCCCGAGAAACCCTTCTTGAGTGAAAGATTGGAGAGAACTTGCGTTACGATACTAGAGTTAGGGACAAAGTTTGCCTTGTCATCATCGGATCTAATTAAAACATAACGCCAACCAAGTTGTTCAACCGTACCATAGATATAATTATCCGCAATTTTGATATTGACTCTCTGGCCAGTTGATAAAGCTCCATCTAAGTTAAGAACAATTCCTGCTATGGCGTCAAAAATTAATCCTTGTAACGCCAAACCTACAACCGCCAAGCCTACTGAAGCAGTCGCTAGAAATGGAAGAATATCCTTACCCAAGATAACAGTATAAAAATAAGAAACTGCTCCAAAATAAAGACCAAAACGGGCCAGGAAGGTAATAACAGGTTGATTATCTTTTTTCTGAGATCTTTTAGCAAGAAAGTTCACAAATAAAGAATCAACGAATTGAGTGATTGCGAATATGTAAATAATATCGAAAGATAAGCGTAAAATCTTAACGAAGGCTGGCTCAATCAAACTAAGATTTTCTGAAGTGAAAAATACAGCCTTACTCAGATAGGCAGTCGAAAATAGCATGAACCAAGATGCAGTAATAGTATGAACAGTCGGAAAAATATAGGATATTAGCGATATCACTAAAAATGCCACTGAGAATAAAACAAAAATAAAATGCGACTTTTCCTGTCCAACAGAGTTTATTAACTTCGAGGTTAGAGATGTTGCAGGCCTAACAAAGTCACCATTAAATTCTGCCGCTGAATATTTCATGACACCATTCAAATTACGAGGATCTCCAGGAGCCGGTAAGGCCTCCTCATCGACGCTAAGATCAGAAGATTTCATCGTGAATTCATTTTCGAAAATATTCACGGTATTCCAATTGTCTCTCTCTTTAAAAACCTTTAGACCCTGATAGTCGTCGTCGACAACAAATTTAAGTTGCTCTGCGCCTTTTGTTTTATGCCGCCAATTAATATAAAAGTTTGCATGATCTAATACGATATCAGATGGCAGTGGCGTGAACTCAAACTCGCCAGAAATTCTGTAATGTTTGAATATGGTGCCGTTATCACGTATCTCTTCAAGAAGTTTGGTAGATTTTAAATCTCCAATTAAGTTCTGGAATAGGATATCTGAAATATCAATATTTTCCCTTGATTTAAGTGAAAGATCGACTGTGGCAGTAAATTTGCCAGCATCAAAATCTACACTTTCAATTTTGTTAATTATCATTCCCGTGTAAACGACAGGAACAAATTTATATATTTCATCGCCTATTATAACGTTGCCGTCGTCTGTGGTAGCATTCGTTTTCAGTTTCGCTTCATTTGAAAATTGTAGATAATACGGCAATTGTTTTTTGTTATGAAATGTGATGACTTTCGGAGGAAGCTCTCGTGTATGATTATCGTTAAAACTCAATCGACCGGAAAATCCGATTGGTTGATTGGGGTTTGTATTTAGTTGCTCTAGAAATTCTACAATTCCATTTCTAAGCTTGTCTGGGTTGGCTAGATCAAATGATTTATTGATTTTTGATGTTTTTACATATTCAGATATTAATAGCCCGCAATCATACCCATAAGCGTAAGCCCAGCTAGGGTTTTTATGTTTTTTATCTTTATATAATTGTATTAATTTCTGGCTCTCGGGGCCTGCAATTGAAGGTATAAATGGAGTTAATCCAACTAAATCATCCGTGAAATACCCTGGCTTGATAATTTCTTTTGGTTCTTTGGCAAATTGTTCGGAGAATTGTGGAAGAGACGCTTCTCCTTCCACCATTATCTGTCCTGTATAACCAAACAGCTTTAATTGTTTAACTACAATCTCAGCATCGGACATAGGAAGGGAAATTAAAATGACATCATCATATAAAATATCAGAAATTGCTTCTCTTATCTTGTCTGCCTTTGGATCTTTCGGCCAGTAGGTAATATCGAGTGATTCAATTTCAGTTTCTGAAAAGTCTTTGAGAAGCCCATTCCATATACCGTCATTGGGTGTGCCGTCTGGAACAATTCTTGTTATATTTTTTGCTTTAGAGATTTGCTGAATTAATCTTCCTGCGAATTGCCCTCGTTTAAATCGTGGAGCCATTAGACTAAACGACCATTTGTTGTTTTTTTCAGCAAGCAGCGCTCCAATCGGAATAATTGTAGCAACCTGTCCTTCCTTGGCAGCAGTGTTGAGTGCCGGATAATTTACGGCTTCTGAAGGACCGACAATAGCAAGGGTTCTGTAGCCGGCAGCAGCGCCATCAGCGAGAGCTGAAGCGGCTTCCGTGCGACCACCAGAGTCACGAATAACCATTCTGATGAGATCTGAAACACTATTTGTATTAAGGGCATCCTGAAAACCAGAAGCCATTTCAGATCCGATAAATTTGTTTTTACCGGATGTATCGACAATTAAGACAACGTCCATGGGATCAATTTTAGATCCATCTGCTTTTGACGCTGTTTCAGTGGCTTTATTTTCTTTTTTGAAAATATTCCATATCTGTAGGGACTGGCAGACAAATGCAAAAGCTATTATCACCAACAATGCCGCTAATAGTTTTTTCACTTGTTCCCTCATTTATTATTTTTATAAGTTACTTGGACATCCAATTTACTGATATTGTTGTTATATATAAATTATATGACCAAGGCTCATTAATATATAATTGCCATGTTGGCAAAATGGAGTTCTGTTCTGGGAAATTCTTTAGGAATGCATTACTGGCAGCGTCAATATCAAATAATCTCTATTGCAATTCGCAATCGATACCACACTCATGACCTAGAGCGGCATCATCGTTATTGAAGAATACCATCAAAGTAATGGCGTCTAAAAAAATACCTGCCCCGAGGCAAGAAGGCATGTATTGAAGTCGGGGAGATTGAGAGCACCAAAATAATACGCAATATATAATTT
>Ga0208618_1000689_pt1 | contig 14855 bp, 11 predicted proteins | sample CryBogCBE18Jul08_FD_184585 | JGI IMG/M metagenome (GOLD analysis project Ga0208618, IMG submission 184585) | Freshwater microbial communities from Crystal Bog, Wisconsin, USA - CBE18Jul08 (SPAdes) | ecosystem: Environmental > Aquatic > Freshwater > Lake | place: Crystal Bog, Wisconsin, USA...
GAAACTGAACCTTTCCGAATACGCAAAAATCGTTCAGTGTTATGGGCAGTCAATTTTGAAAGTGGAACCGTCATGACCAATCAAACCAAAGCGATCATCATTCACTCGGCGCATGATTTGAGAATTGGTGATGTGCCTTTGCTCGATCCCGGCCCCGGTGAAGTGGCCGTATCGGTCACGCGCGGCGGCATTTGTGGTTCGGATCTCCATTATTATCACGATGGTGGCTTTGGCACCGTGCGTCTCAAAGAGCCGATGGTGTTGGGCCATGAAATTGCCGGAACGGTGACGGCCATTGGTGCGGGGGTTACATCGGTGCAGCCCGGCGATCGGGTGGCGGTTAATCCGAGCCTGCCCTGCGGCACGTGCCGCTTCTGCCTTGAAGGCCAGCCCATTCACTGCTTGCAAATGCGCTTTTATGGCTCGGCGATGCGGTTTCCCCATGTTCAAGGCGGGTTTCGTGAAAAGCTCGTTTGCACCGCGGCGCAGGCCGTGCCGACCGGCAATTCAACGCCGCCGGATATCGCGGCCTTCGCGGAGCCTTTGGCCGTTTGCCTGCATGCGACTCGTCGCGCGGGGCCGATTGCGGGACGTCGCGTGCTTGTGACCGGATGCGGGCCGATCGGAGCGCTGACCATTTTGGCAGCGCGGCATGCGGGAGCTCGAGAAATCGTCGTGACCGATATCGCTGCTCCGGCTCTGGCAATTGCGATGAAAATCGGCGCGGATGCGGCGCTTAATACCAAGGATGCGCCCGACTCGCTGGAGCCATACAAGGCCGATAAGGGCTATTTTGATGTCGCTTTTGAAGCTTCCGGCAATGGAAGGGCATTAGCCGATGCCATTGCTTGCGTCATGCCGAGGGGCCGGATCGTGCAGATCGGCATGGGCGGCGAAGTGGCGGTTCCGTTGAATTTACTCGCGTCCAAAGAGCTTGAATTGGCCGGAACCTTCCGATTCTTTGAAGAATTCAACTGGGCCGTCGAACTTCTGGCCAAACGGGCGATTGATGTGACCCCGCTTTTGAGCGCGACGATTCACTACACCAACCCGCGCTCAGCCTTCGAATTGGCGTCGGATCGGACAAAAGCGATGAAGGTGCAGCTCGCTTTCGATTAAAATCGGCCAATTCACACTTTGAAAATCCGGCCTGATTTTATCAAAATACGACATTTGACGCATGAATGAGCAATTGGATCACTGTAAACGGTAAAAAAAGTGATTCTTTAGCTTGTTTCTTTCGCGCGCTTCGGCAACGATAGAGCATAGGGTGCCTGTCGCACCCTTTGGGAGGATGCCGGTAAGGCTCAATGGTTTTAAGCCATGGGTGGGATCGGCGTCATGGAAACAGAGAAATGGCAATGGGTCTCCGATTCGCTGAATCGGCTGGCCGACACCAAAAAAGGGGATCGCCGTGGAAGAGTACAACAAGCTTAAACATATGTTTGACAAGGGCACCTTGTCCCGTCGCGACTTTATGAGCGGCGTTGCCATGATTGGCGCCGGCATGGCGGTTGCGCCATCGCTGCTCTCGGGTACCGCACAAGCTGCAGCACCGAAGGTTGGCGGCACGTTCCGCATTGGTATGGAAGGCGGCTCGGCTACCGATTCGCTCGATCCACGCACCTATTCTGACTCCGTCATGATCGCTGCATCGCTCTGCGTTATGAACGGCCTCGTTGAATTCGACCCATCGGGCAAGCCAACCGGCGAATTGCTCGAAAGCTGGGAAGCCAAGCCAGGCGCGAAGGAATGGGTCTTCAATGTCCGCAAGGGCGTGAAGTTCTCGAACGGCAAGACGCTGACCGCCGACGACATTCTCTATTCGATCGCGATCCATCGCGGCGAAACGAAGTCGCCTGCCAAGGGCATCTTGAAGCAGATCACGGAAATCAAGAAGGTCAACGAGAACCAGATCGCTGTGACGCTCGAAGCCGGTAACGCCGACTTCCCTGTCATTCTCGGCGACTACCACATCGTTGTCGTTCCTGATGGTTTCACCGACTGGCAGAAGCCAATCGGCACCGGCGGTTACACGCTGGAAAGCTTCGAGCCAGGCGTTCGCCTCGTGTTCAAGCGCCGTGGCGATTACTGGAAGGCTGGCCGCGCGAACTTCGACATGGTCGAAATCCGCAACATCCAAGATCCAGCAGCCCGTACGGCCGCTCTCCAGTCCGGTCAGGTTGACGCGATCAACCGCCTCGACCCACGCACCGTGAACCTTCTCATGAAGGACAAGAAGCTCAACGTTGTTCGTACCAAGGGTACGGGTAACCGCTTCTGCTTCGTCTCCCGCGTCACCGACAAGCCATTCGACAACAAGGACCTGCGCCTTGCGTTGAAATACGGCATCGACCGCGAGAAGATCATTTCGCAAGTGTATAATGGCTTCGCAACGCCGGGCAACGACCACACGCTCGACGCGCTGAACCCCTTCTACAACACGGCAATGCCACAGCGTAAATATGATCCAGATAAAGCTGCCTTCCACTTCAAGAAGGCCGGCCTTGGCGATGCCAAGATCGAATTGCAGGCGTCCGAAGGTGCTTGGGGTTCGGCTGTGGATTGCGCCACTCTGTTCCAAGAATCCCTCAAGAAGGCCAAGATCAACCTCGATGTGAAGAAGGTCTCGGCTGACGGTTATTGGGATAACGTTTGGCTTAAGGTGCCATTCTGCGCCGTGTATTGGGGCCGTCGTCTCTCGGCTGACCAAACCTTCACGCAGGTCTATGGTTCGGGCTCGGATTGGAATGACTCCAACTGGCGCGTTCCAGAGTTCGACAAGCTGATCGGCGAAGCCCGCGCAGAGCTCGACGAGAAGAAGCGTAAGGAACTCTATTTCCACGCGCAGGAAATGATTGCGGAAGACGGCGGCATGATCTGCTTCGCCATCACCGACTATCTCGACGGCTATGCGAAGAACGTCATGGGTGCAGACCCACATGCTCGTTACGACATGAATGACGACCGTATCGCAGAAAAGGGTTGGTTCGCTTAAATCAAGCGAACTGATTTAGAATAAGATAATGCACTAAGGGGGACGATCCGATGCTAAAAACGATAGCCGTTCGGATCGTCCTCGGCATTATTACTCTTTGGGCTGTTAGCGTACTGATTTTCGCTGCGACCGAAGTTCTTCCCGGTGACGTTGCCAGTGCCATTTTGGGCCAAGGGGCGACGCCCGAAACCTTGGCGGTTTTCCGCCACGAGCTGGGCCTCGATCGGCCCGCTTATGTCCGCTATCTCGAATGGTTTTTTAACGCGCTGCATGGCGATCTCGGTATCGCTATGACGAATAAGCGCGTGATCGTTGAAGTCATCACACCGCGCTTTATGAACACGTTGTTTTTGGCGGGCTATGCCGCGCTGATTGCGGTGCCGACTTCGGTTGTCTTGGGCATTATCGCCGCCATCAATGAAGGCAAATTTATCGATCGTTTCGTGAATATTATTTCGCTGATGACGATCTCTGTCCCTGAGTTTTTTATCGCCTATGTTTTGATCCTTTATCTCGCAGTGCAGTTTGAAATTTTCCCATCGCTGTCGACGGTGTTCCCTGAAATGGGATTTGTCGAAAAAATTTACACAACGGCCCTGCCCGCTTTCACGCTGACCATGCTCGTGATGGCGCATATGCTGCGCATGACGCGCACTTCCGTGCTCTCGATCATGTCGCAGCCCTATATTGAAATGGCTTTTCTTAAAGGGCTCACGCGCAGCCAAGTGATTGTGCGCCATGCGCTGCCAAATGCTGCTGCGCCCATCATTTCGGTGATTGCGCTGAACCTCGCTTATCTGATTGTCGGCGTTGTCGTGATTGAAGTCGTGTTTGTGTATCCGGGCGTTGGTCAATTCATGGTCGATGGCGTTACCAAACGCGATCTTCCGGTCGTTCAAGCCTGCGGCTTAATTTTTGCGGGCGCGTTTGTTGGATTAAACACGATCGCTGACGTGTTGGCGATCATGGTCAATCCACGGCTCAGGCATCCTCGGTAAGGATTTTGGAATGAAACTGTTCGGTTACAAGCCCACATCCACGGCTTGGCTTGGCCTCGCAATCATCACGCTCTTTATCTTGGTCGCGGTCTTCGCCGATGTGATTGCGCCTTATTCGGAATCGGAGTCGGTTGGCCAAACATGGGATGATCCGTCTTGGGATTTTCTATTGGGCACGGATAATATCGGTCGCGATATGCTGTCGCGCTTGATCTTCGGGGCGCGCATGACGATTGGCGTGGCGCTGGTAACAACCGTTTTATCGTTCTTGATCGGAACCACTGCGGGTTTTCTGGCAGCTGTTGGTGGAACCGTGATCGATCAAATTCTGTCGCGTATTGTCGATGTGATGCTCTCGATCCCGCTGTTGATTTTCGCGCTGATTATTCTCTCCGTGTTTGGCTCGTCGATCATGACCTTGATCCTGACGCTCGCGGTGCTTGATTCAACACGCGTGTTTCGCTTGGCGCGCGCGGTGGCGACCAATCTTGTTGTGATGGAATATGTCGAGGCCGCAAAGCTTCGCGGCGAAGGCCTATGGTGGATCATGCGGCGGGAAATTCTGCCCAACGCACTGCCCCCCATGATTTCCGAATTCGGCTTGCGCTTCTGCTTCAACTTTTTGTTTGTCGCGAGCTTGAGCTTTTTGGGTCTTGGTATTCAGCCGCCATATGCAGATTGGGGCGGCATGGTGCGCGACAATGGCAAGGCGATCAGCTTCGGCCTTCCCGCACCGCTCTGGCCTGCTTTGGCGATTGCGATGATGACGGTGGGTGTAAACCTCGTTGTCGACTGGATCCTCTCAATCAATTCGCGTCCGTCTGGCGCATCGGCGGAGATGTAAGACGATGACGCGCGATGTGAATGAAACCATTCTGAAACTCACCGATCTGCGCGTTGAGGCGCTCTCGGGTGCGGTGCTCGTTGATAATGTCTCGCTTGAATTAAAGCGCGGCGAAGTGATGGGCCTGATTGGTGAATCAGGTGCTGGTAAATCCACCATCGGGCTTGCCTCCATGGTCTATGCCCGCGCGGGATGCCGCATCACCGGCGGCAAGGTTGAAATTCAGGGCGAAGATGTGCGCACGCTTGATGCCGAAGGGCGCCGCGAGCGGCGCGGCCAGCGCATCGCCTATATCGCGCAAAGTGCCGCGGCCTCGTTTAACCCTGCGCATCGCTTGATGGATCAGGTAACCGAAATGCCGATCAGCCACGGGCTGATGACGGAAGCGGAGGCGCAAGCCTGGGCGCTTGAGCTCTTTCGTGCGCTCGATTTGCCGAACCCCGACACGTTTGGCAACCGCTATCCGCACCAAGTGTCGGGCGGACAATTGCAGCGCGCAATGGCGGCGATGGCAATGTCGTGCCGCCCCGATATTTTGGTGCTCGACGAGCCAACAACCGCGCTTGATGTGACGACGCAAATTGAAGTGTTGGCGCTCTTAAAAAAGCTCATTCGTGATTATAATATGGCAGCGCTGTATATCTCGCATGATCTCGCAGTGGTCGCGCAAGTAGCAGACCGTGTGATGGTGCTGCGCCACGGCAAAATGGTGGAAGTGGGCGAGACGGGACAAATCTTGCTCGAGCCCCATATGGATTACACCAAGGCACTCGTGGCCGAGCGTAAGGCTGCGGACAAGCTTGCCATGGCCGCTACAACAACCCGCGAAAAGCCTGTGCTTGAAGGGGTTGATGTGACGGGCATTTACGGCACGTTCAAAGCTGTCAAGCATGTTTCCATCTCGGTTGCACGTGGCGAAACCGTGGCTGTTGTGGGTGAATCGGGCTCGGGCAAAAGCTCTCTCGCACGCTTGCTGGTGGGGCTGCTGCCCTGTGTGACGGGTGAAGTGAAATTGCACGGTGAAGTGCTACCGCCTGCGCTTAAGGACCGTAACCGCGACACGCTGCGCAAAGTGCAATTGATTTATCAACAACCCGATGTAGCGCTTAATCCGCGCCAGACGATTGGCGAGATTATCGGTCGTCCTGTTGAATTTTATTTCAATCGCTCGCCTTCGGAAGTCAAAGCACGCGTTGCCGAATTGTTGCGCCTTGTGGGCTTGCCGGAAGACTATGCAGGCCGTTTATCAACCGCGCTTTCAGGCGGACAAAAGCAGCGTATCTGTATTGCGCGCGCGCTTGCGGCCGAGCCCGATATCATCATATGCGACGAGCCGACTTCGGCGCTTGATCAATTGGTGGCGGATGAGATTCTCAAACTACTCAAACAGCTGCAAGACACGTTGGGCGTGGGTTATTTGTTCATCACCCATGATCTTGGTATTGTACGCCGCATCGCGCACCGCACGGCGGTGATGTTGCAGGGCGAGATCATCGCACAAGGGCCAACGGCGGATATTTTCGCGCCACCGTTTCACCCCTATACCGAAAAGCTTCTCTCATCCGTGCCAGAAATGCGCACCGACTGGCTTGACGAGGTGTTGGCCAAGCGGGCCTGAAGCCCCTCTTACGGTTGAAGGACCGGAAAACCCGCTTTCTCAAAAATCGCTTTGGCGACAGGGCCTTTTAAAAAGGTCAAAAACTGCTGCGGCACTTCGCCTATAGCGACCGTTGTAAGCGCGAAGGGATAGACGATCGGCTCGTGGCTATCCGATGGAAATTGCGCTACGATTTTTACCTTCGGATCAGCCAACGCATCTGTTTTATAAACAATAGCGAGCGGTACTTCTCCGCGCTCCACAAACATGAGTGCGGCGCGCACATTATCGCTTTGGGCAAGACGGTTTTCGACCATGCCCCATAGGCCGAGCTTTTGTAGCGCTTGCTTGGCGTAAATGCCGGCTGGCACCGCAGTAACCTCGGCAACTGCCAAGCGCCCACCGCCCATTACCTGGCCGAGTGCCGCCTCGTTCAATTCAAGCGCGGTTAGTGGAGAATTAGAAGGTGCGACGAAAACAAGGTGATTGCCGAGCAAGGCCATGAGGCTCGCCCGCTGAATCCGATCCTTCTCGACGAGATAGTCCATCCATTTGAGATCGGCCGACGCAAAGAGATCCGCAGGCGCCCCATTCTCAATCTGTTTGGCCAGCAATGCCGAAGACGCGAAGGAAAAGCGCACCTCTTGACCGCCTGATGCGGTAAAGGCTTTACCAGCCTCCTCCAGCACGTCTTTTAAGGATGCGGCGGCAAAGACGGTAACGGGTGAAGATTGGGCGCTGGCGGGGCCTATAAACGGAAACAGGGCCACAGTGATCCAAACAAACAGGCGAAGGACGCGGATCATGAGCGGATCTCTCTTATCAGATCAAAATAAAGGGATTTCAGCGTTTCTTCCGGAACCGCTCGACCGGAACAAAAACAAGGCAGGCGAGCAGCGAGCCCTGGATGCTGATGTGGCGGAGAGGGTGGGATTCGAACCCACGGAACCGGGTTAGGGTTCGCTCAGTTAGCAACCGAGTGCTTTCGGCCTCTCAGCCACCTCTCCGTATGAGACGGATATGCCCGATACGAGACGAAATGACAAGCGTCTCGATTGGCCCGCGCACAAGGGCGATGGATTAAGCGCCTGTTGGATGCTGGGCCGCTAGATATTCGCGAGCCAGGCGCTGGGCTTGGGCGATTTCCTCGCGTGTCATTTCGGCGGCCAGTTCAGCGCGGAGCCGCGCGGCCTCGTGCGAACCATTGGCTGCGGCAATATTAAACCATTTATGGGCAGTGACACGGTCGAGCGCGCAATCGCGTCCGAGCGAGGCGCCTATCCCCATTTCGGTAAATTGATCAAGCCAGCCCTCGCCTGCCGGTCCCCATGATGATCCATCAATTTGAATATTCATCGAATTTCTCCCGACCTCTGGCAAATGCCACATTCAGGCGCGTTCTGCGCCTTGGGAGACTTCAACAGGCTCTGGTTGAAGATCGATCTAATCGGAACACTAAAATTTTCATCAACGGGATGAAAACGCTACCCACACACCGGGGCGGCGGAATGGTGCGGCCAAGAGGACTCGAACCTCCACGGGTCTCCCCACTAGCACCTCAAGCTAGCGCGTCTACCAATTCCGCCATGGCCGCGGAACATTCCGGAGGGCGTAAGCCCCCGAACGAGGCGGTTCTGTAACAGATGGATTGGGGAGCGACAAGCGTTGATGGAAAAATATCCGGGATTTCTCAACCAGCCCGAATCCGCTCGCTGATTTCAATGACGACGCGGTCGCCCTTGACCACGACCTCGCCGCGCGCGATCAAATGGTCATTCGCTTTAATCTCCACCAAATCACGGGGTGTGGGATCAAGCGGGATAATGGCGCCGCGGTTGAGATTGATAAACTCGCGAATGGTCATCTGACGGGAGCCAAGGACGACGGCAATATCGACAAGTACACCTTCAACGATCATAACGCGCTATCCGATTCCTTTTTTCACCAGTCCAACATCGTTTTTTATGGTAAAAATTTGGTAAATTCCCGCAGTCTTTCCTCCTCCCTACCGTCTCTTGTGCGCGCCGATCGGGCTCCGGTCGAGTGGTTGGTGGCGACAAAGCGTGTCGATTACCCCGAGGCGGTTGCCCTGATGGAGAGGCGTGCTGAGGCAATCGCCAAGGGGGAAGCATCAGAGCTCATCTGGCTTGTAGAGCACCCGCCGATCTACACGGCGGGAACGTCAGCCGATGAGGCGGATCTGAACGAGGCGCGTTTTCCGGTGCATCAGACGGGGCGTGGCGGGCAATTTACCTATCATGGGCCCGGCCAAAGGGTAGCCTATGTGATGCTGGATCTGACGAAACGCGGGCAAGATGTCCGCCGCTTTGTTATGGCGCTTGAGGCTTGGGTCATTGCGAGCCTCGATGCGTTTAACATCACCGGAGAGCGGCGCGAGGACCGTGTCGGCGTATGGGTCAAGCGGCCCGACAAGGGCGCGGGCTTTGAGGATAAAATCGCCGCTATCGGGATCAGGGTCAGGCGCTGGGTGACGTTTCACGGCATCAGTCTGAATGTCGAGCCGGATTTATCGCATTTTTCGGGGATTGTGCCGTGCGGCATATCCGAGGCGCGTTATGGCGTGACCAGCCTTGTCGATCTTGGGCTTCCTGTGACCATGGATGACGCGGACGCGGCCTTAAAGGCGGCTTTTATCGAGATATTCGGCCCGATTAGCGGTTAAGCGAGGTAACGGGCGCTTTAAAGAGCGGCGCACCGGGTTTGCGCGGCGCAGGCTCGCCGTGTTCGATCTCATAGACATAGGATTCCGGCATTCCACCCGCTCGCGCCGCTTTGGCTAAAAGCTGGCGGTCGGCGGGGGATGGCGCACTCCCCGCCCCTTGCGCCACATGGAGCAAAGCGCGTTTGGCGCCGCCGGGAAGAATAATCGGCTGATTGAGCTTTTGCGCTTTGCCCGCTTGGCGGTCGAGCAGCGTCATTTCACCGAAGGGCACATCAAACACGATGCCGATAACCTCATGGCGCGGATCGCGCGCGATGCTTGTTTGTCCACCGGGCATGACGACCAGCCGATGGCGGGGCAAGCGACCAATGCCGATGCGTTTGGCATTGGGGCAAAGCGCCGTCATGCGCGCCGGATCAAGGGTTAAGCCAAAGGTAAAATAAAGCGCCATGGATTTTTAACTTCCCTAACGTAAATAGGCTTGTCATAGCTAGCTATCGGAACCCTGCCCTGCATGCATGAAAAAATCGCTCTCGCCAACTCCCATATCGCCGCCGGACGGTTTGCCGAGGCGAGTGCGGCGTTTGCTGCCTATTTGAACGAACATCCGCTCGATGACCGCGTGTGGTTTTTTGCGGCGGGCCTTTTGTTTCGTCAGCGGCGTTATGCGGAGGCGGTGGAGTATTACCGCACCGCGCTCAGGCTCAAGCCCGAAAATGCTGATTATTATGCCGATCTGGGCGCCGCTTTGCGGGCTGATCAGCGGGTGGGCGAGTCAGAAGCGATGGTGCGCGAGGCTATACGACGAAACCCGAAAAATCCCCTGCCCGTTTTTACACTCGCCAATTTATGTTTGAGCCAGCGGCGCTATGAAGAGGCCGAGCGCATGTATCGCGCGCTTGTTCAGGGTAATCCCGACTCCATTTCGGCGATTGAGAATCTAGGCTCTATGCTACTCGAGCTTAATCGGCCAACTGAAGCCATGGCGGCTTTTGAAAATTATTTGGCACGAAATCCCGATAATGTTCCCGTCATGACCTATCAGGCGATTGCCTATGATAAAATGGGGCAGCTCGATCAGGCGTTAGCCCTAACAGAGCGCACGATTGAGCTTGATCCGCCGAAGGGTCTTGTGATGCGGCTTGCCTCTTATATGTCACTTGTCGGACGTACGGGGCGGCTTGATCTACGTTCTCGCGTGTTGGCGCTTGTGCAAGAAGCAACGCCTGTGACGTTGCCTGATGATGCGCCGGAGCGCTGGTTTGAGGCGGATCGCAATGCGCTTCGACGCTTCACCTATCTCTTTCCCTATTACGGTATTGCCGACCGCGATTTGTTGAAGGTGCATCGCGCGCTGGGCAACCAGATTGCCGCGAGTTTTCCAGCTCAACCGGCCAAAGCACCACCGCATGCGGGTAAGCTGCGCGTCGGGTTTATCTCTTATAATTTTGGCAATCATCCGATTGGCCATTTGCTGTCGGTATTTTTTGAAGCGCATGCGCAATCGGATACCGAGCTTTATCTTTATTCGCTGCATCAACAACAACCGCATGTTGATGTGGATGGATATGGGCCGCGAATTCATGCAACGGCTGATCATTTTCGCGATTGTCGAAACCTGTCGGATCGTGACCTGGCAAACCTTATTCGGAACGATGATCTGCATTTGCTGATCGATCTCGATGGGCATCTGCATGGCGGACGACAAGAGGTCTTGGCAACGCGCCCCGCTCGCGTTCAAATCCATTGGTTGCAATCGCTTGCAGGATGTCCGGCGCCTTATTTCGATTACACGATTGTTGACCGTGTGATTGTGCCCGATGATGAGCGCGATCAAGGCAATGGGCCGCTCATTCGCTTGGCCGATGCGTTTCAATGCGGCGAAAGATTTGCCTTGCCTGAGACGCTTCCCTCCCGTTCCTCAGAGGGCTTGCCGGAAGACGGAATTGTTTTTTGTGTGTTTGGAAACTGGTTAAAAATTGACGAGGAAGTATTTGATATCTGGCTGAAAATTTTGATTGAAATTCCAAAGAGTGTGTTGTGGTTCACCGCTGGACCAACGCCGGAATCGATCAAGAAAATCCGGGAGCTTACAGAAGCGAAAGGCGTTGACCCGGCGCGCTTTGTGATTGCCACACGCACCGCCGATAAGCTTTCGCATATCAACCGCCATAGGCTTGCCGATCTTTTCTTAGATACGTTCACTTTTAGTGCAGCGACAACGACAATGGATGCGTTGTCCGCTGGTCTTCCGGTGCTCACCAAGCGAGGTCGCACCGCGCAAGGGCGATTGAGCGAAGCGCATATCCGCGCGGTGGGGCCTACAGAGCTGATCGTTGAAACGGCGGATGAGTATTATAAAACCGCGATCCGTTTGGCGCGTGATCCGGATGAATTGGTAATGCATCGCAAGCGATTGAATGAGGCGTTACCGAATGCGCGATTGTTTGATGCGCCGCGAATGGTAAAACAGTTTAAGCAGATTTATCAGGAAGTGTGGCGGCGCTATGAGGCCAGTGAAACGCCGACGCATTATGATGTGGTGATGTGATATGCTGTTTCGCCCTTGCGAGGACCCTGGGGGACGAAGCAATCCAGCCTTTTCCTGTGCCGTCAGCTGGGTTGCTTCGCTCATCGCTCGCAATGACGAAGTAAAGTTGGAGATCAAGCAAACTCCATAATCACCGCATCAACCGCCAGACTATCGCCCTCTTTGGCGTTAATTTTGGAGATGGTGCCGTCGCGTTCGGCGCGTAGGACGTTTTCCATTTTCATCGCCTCCACAATGCAAAGCATTTCGCCTACTTTGATTTCTTGGCCAACACTTACCGAAAGCGCTTTCACAAGGCCCGGCATGGGGCAGATCAAGCTCTTCGATGTATCGGCTTCAACACGCGGTGGCATGAGCGCTTCGAGCTCGGCTTCGCGTTGAGTGAACACGCGGACGACGGAACTTGTGCCGCTATACGAAATCCGCACACCATTCATGGACGGGCGAATTTGGGCGGCTACAGGCTTGCCATCAATCGTGCCATGCCAGACGGGCTGACCGGGACGCCATTCGGAGTGAAGCGATATCGTATGGCCGGTTTCCGTGAAGCGTAAAACAAGCGTTTCGCCTTCGCTTTCAATGACGAGCGGCAGCCGCGTTTCACCTAAGGCAACAACCCGCTCGCGGGCAAAGCGAACGGGAGTCGCCGCGCGCAATTGGCCCGAGATATGACGCTTGCGCTCGTTCATGCGGTGGTCGATCGAGGTGCCGATGGCGGCCATAGCTTCAAGGTTTGCGCCTTCGGGTTCAATCAAATGAAACCCTTCTGGAAACTCTTCCGCAATAAAGCCCGTTGAAAGCGCGCCTGATTGCCAGCGCGGATGCGCCATCAAGGCGGACAAAAACGGGATATTGTGGCGGATGCCGTCAATAGCGAAGGCATCGAGCGCGTGGGCCTGAATGGCAATTGCCTGAGCGCGCGTTGGCGCGTGCGTGACGAGCTTGGCGATCATCGGATCGTAATAGATCGAGATTTCACCGCCTTCATACACGCCCGTATCGTTGCGAACCGTGATGCCGTTCTCGCTACCTTCCGCTGGCGGACGATAGACAGTGAGCCGACCTGTCGAAGGCATGAAATTGCGGGTTGGATCTTCGGCATAGACGCGCGATTCAACCGCCCATCCGTTGAGTTTGATATCGGATTGTTTCAGGCGCAGTTTTTCACCAAAGGCCGAGCGGATCATTTCTTCAACCAGATCGACGCCCGTAATCAGCTCCGTCACCGGATGCTCGACCTGCAGCCGCGTGTTCATTTCTAGAAAGAAGAAGCTTTTGTCTTGTCCTGCGACGAACTCCACTGTGCCAGCGGAATCATAATTCACGGCTTTGGCGAGTGCGACTGCCTGCTCGCCCATTTTTTGACGCGTTGCTTCATCGAGCAGTGGCGATGGGGCTTCTTCGATGACCTTTTGATTGCGGCGCTGAATGGAACATTCGCGCTCGCCCAAATAGATGACATTGCCGTGCTTATCGCCCAGCACTTGAATTTCGATATGGCGCGGGTTGACGATGAATTTTTCGACGAAAACACGATCATCGCCGAAGGAGGATGCGGCTTCGGATTTCGCGCGGGCAAATCCTTCGGCCACTTCATCGGAGGAATAGGCAATGCGCATGCCCTTACCACCGCCGCCTGCTGACGCCTTGATCATAACGGGATAGCCGATTTCATCCGCTATTGTGACGGCGTGTTCGGGGCTCTCAATCACACCGAGATAGCCCGGCACGGTGGACACCTTCGCGGCGTTGGCGAATTTCTTGGATTCGATCTTGTCGCCCATCGCCTCAATGGCTCTGACATTCGGGCCGATAAACACTATACCTGCAGCTTTGAGCGCCTCGGCAAAGGCAGCGCGCTCGGATAAAAAGCCATAACCGGGATGGACTGCTTCCGCGCCCGTGGCTTTGCAGGCCTCGATGATCTTCTCAATGACCAGATAGGATTGGGCAGCGGGTGCGGGGCCGATATGGACAGCTTCATCGGCCATTTCGACATGCAGCGCGTCTTTATCGGCGTCGGAATAGACCGCAACGGTGGCGATGCCCATGCGTTTGGCGGTTTTCATAACGCGGCAAGCGATTTCGCCGCGATTGGCGATGAGAATTTTCTTGAACATTTCCGGTCCCGATTGAAAGCACGCTACGGCCTTACTAAGCGCAAAACGGGAACGGGTAAACTCGACCTTATGACGACGACAGGATGGCACCCGACGTGACAGCGCCAGATTTGGCCACCGCATAACGCTCCCATAGCGGGCGGACATGCGAGATCTTCTCAAGGCGCTTGGTGAGCGCCAAGGGCGGCTCGGCGCATTCCTCGTTTAACACGGTCAGAAGCGCGCGCGTGGCGGGCGTCGGCCCCGTGCTGTCGAGGCCTAGGCGAAAGGCGAGCCATTCAATATCGGCCTCGGAAATCCGCCCCGTGGGCCGCCGCTCCCAGATGAAAAAGCCCGTCAAAGCTTCGACAAAAAGGGCCAGCCAGAGCGGGCTCATGCGTTTGACGTGGCGCTCCAGCCGCACCAGATCGCCTGCTTCAATGGCGGTTAAGCCACCGCCCACCGAGAGCAATTCGCGCAAGCGCTCGACATCCGCATCCTCAACGGTGCGGCGATCAATCAATACGGATATGGTCGAACGAATACGGCTTTCCGTCATCCTTTGCCCCGATATTCCCTTTGGTAAGACGGATCCTCGCAAAGACGAAAGAGCAAAAGGTTAATGGCGGAAAAGCAATCGGATTTCTGGTTAATGGGCTGTTTCGCAAATAGATTCAAAGTATATGAAGGGCTTAACGAGTGGGGTATCCATGACGCAAAATTCCTTCATCCATCGCTATCTGCCCGGCACCGATTTCACCCGGCACCCTCTCCTTTTGCTGCACGGCACCGGAGGCAATGAGGATGATTTGATCCCTGTGGGTGAAATGATTGATCCGGCAGCGTCCGTCCTCTCCCCGCGCGGTAAAGTGATTGAAGGCGGCATGCCGCGCTTTTTCCGCAGGCTTGCGGAAGGCGTGTTCGATTATCCGGATGTTATCGCGCGCACCCACGAATTGGCCGATTTCGTCGCGGAGCAAACAACCGCGCATGGCATCAAAAAGCCGATTGCGGTTGGTTTCTCGAATGGGGCGAATATTGCCGCCGCGATGCTCTATCTGCGGCCCGAGGTGTTGGCAGGAGCC